>JDSF01000080.1_pt1 | contig 79306 bp, 83 predicted proteins | sample 199441 | NCBI WGS metagenome assembly JDSF01 (sample SAMN02592751, study PRJNA231836) | bioreactor metagenome | isolation source: continuous culture bioreactor denitrification-DNRA | place: Germany: Bremen
CCGTATGAGGAAACATATCAACAAGCTCCCAAGAAGTCACTTCATATCCAGCTTCTTGCAGCAAGGCCAAATCTCTTGCCAAGGATGTTGGTTTACAAGAGACATAGACCAATGAGTCAACGCCAAAATCAATAATCTTTGGCATTGCCTTTGGGTGTATGCCGTCACGTGGTGGGTCTAGAACAATGATATCTGGTTTATCTGGAGATTCCTTAAGGTTATCAAGTACAGCTAACACGTCTCCAGCTATGAACTCACAGTTGGTCAGTCCATTAAGGTCTGCATTAACTTTAGCTGCTTCCACAGCTTCTTCAACAATCTCAACACCAACAGCCTTCTTAGCAACAGGTGCTAGAAGCTGAGTTATTGTTCCGGTACCGGAATAAAGGTCAAAGATTATCTTGTCTTTGGTGTTACCAACGTATTTTCTAACCACATCATACAGTTTCTCAGCGCCATGTGTATTGGTTTGGAAGAATGAAAATGGCGATATTTTAAATTTAAGGTCGAATAATTGCTCATAGAAATAGTCTTCACCATATAGGACTCTTAAGTCATCCACTTTGACTGCATCTGACACCTGGTCATTGACCGTTTGGAGGATACCTTTTATTTCATTGTCTAGTTTAAGTTCTAAGAGCATATCAACAAATGCTTGTAGATCAAGTTCTAATTGTGATGAAGTGACTAAGTTAATTTGAAGTTGTGATGTATTAACACCTTGTCTAACTACCAAGTATCTAAGATAACCTTCATGTCTTCTCTTATGATAAAAAGGCACTTCAAGCTTCTGGAAATAGGCTAAGGTTCCTTCTACAATTTTGTTAAAGTCATCGCCGATAATTTTGCACCCAGTTGCATTGACAATATCATACATACTGCCCCGCTTATGTAAGCCAAGAGCAAGAGGTCCTTCAAAGAATTCATCTCCAAATGAATATTCCATTTTGTTACGGTATTCGAATGCATTTGGACTTGGTGTGATACCCATGTATTGGTCTAATATACCAAGTGGTTCCATTAGGTCTTTCACTTGTTGCTCTTTAAGACTAAGTTGTTTCTCATAAGGTAGGGATTGATACAAACAACCACCACATGAACCAAACACATCACACTGAGCTTGTTCTTCCTCAGGTGATTTCTCAATGACTTCAAGAAGCCTTGCTTCGATTCTATTTTTTCGTTTCTTGTTAACCACTGCTTTGACCTTCTGGCCTGGAATTGAATTTTTTTACAACCACCTTATGGTCATCAACATAGACAATGCCTTTATTCGGAAATTCCACATGGCTCACAACTGCTTCAAATACGTCCTTTTTTTTTCATTACTTCACCTTTTCATTTAAATTCTAGTGGTCTACTTGTACTTTCATCTTAATTTATCTTAGAACATAACGATGGGACTAGCCATTAACCAGTCCCAAAGATTAATCTTATATCTTATTGTGTCATCATACTTATAGATGCTCGTTGAAGCTTTAACTACTCGTCACCAAGATCATCAAAATCTTCGTCATAATCCTCGTCGTAATCAATGTCTTCAAAATCTTCATCATCAAAGTCTTCAAAGTCATCTTTTGCGTCAAAGAATATCTTATAAACCACAAAACCTGCACATCCAAGTATTGCAAGAATGCCTATGACAATCAACCAAGTATAGTTTTTCTTTTTCTGTACTACACTTCGTGCCTTGGGTCTAGGTTCTTGACAATCTCAAGCATCTGATATAATTTGGCCAAATCAGTTCTTTTTTTTAGTTGTTCTAACATCTACTCACGCCCTTCCAAATGTCTACTATTTATACTATTAACTCGTTAATATCATCATATCACATTTTTTTCAGTCCTGAAAGCATTGCCATCAACTTTTTTCTTACCCACACTTGGAAAGTTGACTGTTACTTGATGATCTGCACCACCTGGCTCTATCGTTACAACCTGGCCTACGCCAAACTTTGAATGTTTGACAAGGTCACCTTCCTTATATTCAAGGGTAATGGACTTATTCTTTGGCAAAGGTTTAGCGGCTTGTTTAGCTTGATATGGCGCTGTTGTAAAGAAGGTTTTATCCCTTTTCTTTGGAAGTACTGAAGTATTAGAAATATTGGATCTTGAGAAAATGTCGGATACACCTTGTTGGTCAAGTAAATCATCTGGTATCTCTTTCACATACCTTGACAGTGCATTATACTGAGTCTGGCCACGTAACATACGAGACTTAGATGCACATATAATTAATTCTTCTTCAGCCCTTGTAATGCCTACATAACACAAACGTCTTTCTTCTTCTATCTCTGTTTCGTCTTCTGACTGAATGCTCATATAACTTGGAAAGAGTCCATCTTCCATTCCTGTTAAAAATACAGTTGGGAATTCAAGACCTTTTGCGCTATGAAGTGTCATAAGGGCAACATAATCGGCATTTTCATCAAGAGCATCGATTTGCGCAACCAATGCAACATCCTCTAGAAAATCAGAAAGTGTTGGTACTTCACCTTCTTCCTTTTTTTTCCTTACTTCAAACTCGGCTATTTTTGATACTAGTTCACCAATGTTTTCAATTCTACCTTCTGCTTCATCGGTCCCTTCTTTTCGAAGGTCAGTCATGTAACCGGTCTTACGAATGACTGATTCCATAAACTCCATAAGGCTTAAAGTTTCAAGATCCGCTTTCATGCTAAAAATAATATTTTTGAAGTCTCCAACTTTAGCAGCAGCTCTGGCAAGACCTGGGATATCTTCAACTTGTTTAACCGCATCAAAGAAACTCATGCCATACTCTGTAGCATAAGCATCTAGCTTCTCAATAGTTGTATTTCCAATACCTCTTCTTGGAACATTTATTATTCTCTTAACGGATAAATCATCTATGCTATTGTTAACAACCCTAAGATATGCCAGAATATCTTTTACTTCTCTTCTTTGGTAGAAACTTGTACCGCCAAATATTTTGTAAGGCACATCTTCCATCATCAATCTCTCCTCAAGGACACGAGATTGGGCATTGGTTCTATATAATATGGCATGATTGCTATACGGCTTCTTAAATGTGTTTACGTTGCTAATGATTTTGTCAGCAACAACTTGAGCTTCTTCTTTTTCATTGTTGGTATGGTGAAACTTAATCTGATGGCCATTGTCATTGTCTGTCCATAGTCTTTTGACTTTCCGCCTTGAGTTGTTCTTGATGACTTGGTTGGCCGCTTCAAGAATTGTTTTGGTCGATCTATAGTTTTGCTCCAGCTTAATAACTTTAGTACCACTAAAGACTTTTTCAAAATCTAATATGTTTTTGATGTCAGCACCACGGAATTTATAGATGGATTGGTCATCATCTCCAACAACACATAAGTTTTTATACTTGCCCGCTAGTTGACTGACCAATTTAAATTGAACACCATTGGTATCTTGATACTCATCCACCATGACATACTTGAATTTTTCTTGGTATTGTTCAAGGACATCTGGTCTTAATCTAAATAGTTCCACTGTGTAGAATAATAAATCATCAAAATCCAGAGCATTGTTTTTCTTAAGCCTGTCTTGATAGAAATCATACATTCTTGAGTAGATTTCTTTACGCATGTCTCCTGCTGCCATTTGTTTATAGGCGTCTTGTCCAATAAGTTCATTTTTAGCACTTGATATGGCACTAAGTATTTGGGCTTCCTTATAGTATTTGGGATCGATATTTTGTTTCTTCATACCGTCTCTAATAATTCTTTTGGCATCATCCGTATCATATATGGTAAAACTTTTGTCATATCCAATTAAGTCTATATGTCGTCTTAGAATTTTGACACAAGAAGAGTGAAATGTACTAACCCATACATCTTGTCCACCATGACCAATAAGCTTATCAACACGTTCACGCATCTCTTTAGCCGCTTTATTGGTGAAAGTGATTGCCATGATTTCCCATGGTCTGCATAAGCCTTTCTCAATAATATAGGCAATACGGTGTGTCAGGACCCTAGTCTTACCTGAACCAGCACCTGCCAGTAGTAACAATGGACCTTCAGTATGAAACGTCGCTTCCTTTTGTTCTGTATTCAACGTATCGTATATACTCATTCTTCTTCTCCCACTCATTTATATTCTATGCTTGTTATATCAATACTTTTAGTAAGTCATATCATTTCAATGGATTCTCAGCAATAAAAAATGACATATGGGGGCTATACAGTACCGAACTAATGTGCCCATAAATCACTTTCTTCATTTTAGCATATTTCTATGCATATTGCTAGGTGATTACCTTCAATTTCAAGGTAAAATAAAGGCTCAACTGGTTTGATCACTCTTGTAATATAGTATTGAATACTATATAATGTTAGGAGGACTTGAAGACTGCGGTCCAATTAAGGATGGTGAGAGAGTGAGCAAGAAAGCCCACGATAAATTTATCGAGGATCTACTCGAATTTATTAAATCAAGAGATTATGTCTATTCAAAGGACATACCCAACATAGATTTGTATATGGACCAAGTAACAACCTTTATGGATGACCACCTTGGATTGTTCAAACGTTCTGAAGATGAGAAGATTCTTACTAAGACAATGATTAATAACTACAGCAAATGTGAGATATTGCCACCGACCAATAAAAAAGAAATATGGTCATGAGCATATGATACTGCTCTTATTTGTTTACTACTTCAAGAATATTCTATCTATACCAGACATCAAGGCATTGCTTGACCCAGTCAAAGATATTGTTATGAAACCTGATTCACCAATTAGTATGGAAGACTTTCTTGATCGTATCATGGACACTCAAGTGGCCCACTACGACAGCTTGGCTGATCAAGTCAATCATACTGTTGATGTTGGTAAAGACTTGTTCAAGGAAGTGGATGAAAAGGACCGCGAGAAGTTATCCATCTTCACAACGGCATATCTTTTAAGTATTCAGGCGACAGCACAAAAACATATGGCGACTCAACTTATTGATAATTACCTAAAGAAAGAGTCTAGAGAAAAGCCAAACAAGCAAGATCCTAAGCAAACTAAAGCTAAGCAAACTAAAAGCAAAAAGGCTGAATGAAATAGCTAAAAGAAAACAAACTTTAGACCAATTCAAAAGACTAGATGTCTTATGAATTGGTCTTTATTTTATGCCATATGAGTCGTTTCTTCAAAGTGTTCTAGTTTTGTGTTTCTAAGATACCTTGTTTTTCATCAGACAGTCTCTGCTCTAATTCTTCTGTTGGCTTAAAGAGATAATCATACCTATACAGCGCATAACCGCCATAATGACTATCCTCTTTTGCAGCTCAATCATTCTCTGAAGTATACGTTCACTCTCTATCCATTCACTCTTACCTGTTCCGGCCCACTTATCTTCACTACCGATTTTATAGACAGCTATACCTGCAACTAAGTCTACGTTATTGGATATTAAGTGATTCCATTCATCTAATGTACTGTCATAGGCTGAACGTTCATGTTCAAATCCATAGTAAACTTGAGGACAAATATAATCTATATAGCCAGAAGCACTTAACCAAAGTGGAATATCCACATAAAGCTGATTATAATTTGTATCAATTACACCTTGGGGACTTATTCCAAAAACAAGGTCTCTATTGTAGCTATGGACTAGTTGGTATACATTGGTAATCAGTTTGTTCACATTCGCACGTCTAAAGTCTGCTTGAGTCAATGTATCATCGTCATATGAGAAGGCTAAATATTCAACTTCATCATAGGACATATCTGTTGATGGGTAGAAATAGTCATCAAAATGGATACCATCTACCTCATAATAATCAATGATTTCTTTAACGCCAGAAAGTATATGGTCTCTTACTTCCTCAATTGCTGGGTTATAAATGATGGTGCCATCCGGTGTTTTTAGAACTCGGCGACTGCCATCCTCATACCATAATTTGGCAATGTTATTATTTGACAAAGGTGTCTTAGAAGATGCCGATCTTACCCTATAAGGATTAATCCAAGCTTCGATTCTAAGGCCGTGTTTCTTTGCTGATTCAATGGCTATCTGAAATGGGTCGTAAGTCATTCTATCACCTTCTTGCCCCGTAATTATATAAGAACTGGGGAAAATAGCTGAATCGTATAAAGCGTCAGCAAAGGGCCTAACTTGATACATGACTGTATTCATCCCCAAACTCTTGATATCAATCATCATTGACTCAACAGCACTTCTATAAGTACTTTCAGAACCCAGGGCAAATATCTGCTGTAATTCAAGATAAGAAATCCAAACTGCTTTAACCTCATCCGCAGCCACAGCATTTGAGCTAACTACCAACTTGTCACTGATTGGTTCTATGGGAGCGATAACTGGAAGGTTGGTGTCTGATTCCAAAACTTCTTCCTCTGCTGATTCATTCACCGCTTGATTATCTACAACTGAGTCATCTTCGTCTATACTTCCTTTGCCGATATCTTCTCCACTGGAACTTTCATCACTAGAATTCTCGTCCTCATGGTCTACATCATTTATGGTCTCGTCTTCATATACATCTTCTACTGTCTCATTCGTCGTGTCTTGAGTTTCTCCAGTGGTGCTAGTTTCTTTTTCAGGTACTGCTGGTTTCACTCCAGTATCACATGCTGATAAAGTCAGTGCCATTAAAAGTACCAATACAATCCATCTCTTCATTTATCCTAATTTCTCTTTCCAGTTTTCTTCTTTAAATCCAACCAGTGCAAAATCATCTCCTAAAAGCATTGGTCTTTTAATCAACATGCTATTATTTGATAGTATGTCTAAAGCTTCATCTTGACTCATTGTCTTTAGCTTGTCCTTCATATTAAGCTCACGGTAAACTTTGCCTGAAGTGTTAAATAATTTATTGATCGTTAGACCACTTTTTTCAAATACTTCTAAAAGGATTGCCTTACTGGGCGTCTCTTCAACAATATGTTTAATCGTTACATCTGTATCATTTTCTTTTAACCACTTAATAGCCTTCTTACAAGTATTGCATGTTGGGTAATAATAAACTGTCATTTTACTGTCTCCTATAACTTTCATAACCTTCAAACAATAACTTACCACAGTTACTGCATGTCGGTGTTTCAAACCTATTGACCTCATATATCGGATTCTTAGTATCACACATAGAACAAGTGAGTACCTTAATTGCTGTTCTACCTTTGTCATCGACATATACTTCTTCTACATCAAAAAACTTCCTCAACATCTTCTGTATCTTGACTAACTTTTACCTCAACTATGTCTTCTGCTATATCTTCGACTTCTTCCACAACTTCAGCACCCACATCATCTGTCGACTCGTCAAAAACAACACCTTCTACCTCCAAAGGTTCAACTTCAACTTCCCGAACATTTGGTGCGTCAATAATGGTTGTTTGCTTAGCTTCATTTCTTATTTGTTCTTCAACGATGACCTCTGTATCTCGACTTGTTTCATACACTCTGGACTTAGTCTGATCCGATATAGCATTGTTTGTTTTAACAATCTGGTAGACAATCTTAACAATAATCGCTATAAAACCTAGTGGCGGAAAAAATAGAAACATTAAAAAAATAACAATCCATGATGGGTCTTTCACCTGATATCTAGCCATAATCCAACCTCCTATTATATTGCTACAATTTTACCACAAAACAATGACAGAAAACATCACAAAAGAATTAAATATCTTGACATTTGCATCTACATGCATATAATTAAGTTATGACAAATGAAGAATATATCGACTATTGTAGTGAGCAAATAGAGAGCTTTTTTGATGTGGCTTTGTTTAAGATTCTCAGTGAACCCATTCGACTCGAGATTCTAAAATACCTTGCCATTGTATGTGAAAGTGATGTGAGTGGTATAGCTGAACGGTTTCCACAAGACCAATCCGTCATATCTCGTCACCTCAAATTAATGCATGAAGAAGGCATTCTCAGATGTTCGAGAGAATCGCGACATGTCTACTACAGTGTCAACGGCGAAGATCTATTAGATAAGTTCGAGAAGATTACCAAACAACTACGAGTTCTACTAGAAATGACACGAGAACTTTAATATTTCACTTATAACCAACCATTATTTCTATGGTTAGGAGCTAAGGATTTCTTCATTCGATATTTGCACGTTTGTGCATATATGCAATAATAAAAATAGACACTACCCAACCCACCAGATAAGGAGAGAACTATGTCAACAACAACTGATAACGTTGGCCTTATATTCCCTGTATACTTCCTACTAATGCCAAAAATGGTTGCCTCTTTTGCAAAGAAGTTAAAAATTAAAGACCATCAATACCTCTTTTGTGTTACAACATCTGGTGGTGATCAAGCAATGTATACGCCCAACTTGATAAAATTCTAACTGACAACGGACATCCTTTAGATATGTGTAGGAGCATCTTTTTGCCTGACAATAGTATTGTCTACCAAACCAGTAAAGAAAAAAAAGGAACGCTTCTATAGTGACTCTTCAGAAAAAAACATCAGATATCATAAATGCCATTCTAACAAAAGAAAATACATTTGATACCAGCAGGCAATACCGCATCTCAAAAAAACTTCTTACTACCTACACTAAAGTCGGCCTAAACCTTTATAAAGTCAATGATAAAAATGCCGACATGTCCAAATGCACCCAATGTGGCATTTGTGAAAAAATTTGCCCAGTCAATGCTGTAAAGATGACTGAATCACAGATTCACTTTCAAAAAGACTGCGAACAATGTTTTGCCTGCATTCATGGATGTAAACAGAACGCTATTAGCTTTGGAAAAATAATAAAAAAGGACAGCAATTCATATCGCCATCCTGATGTTACTCTATCTGAAATTATTGGGTAAAACTTAATTAACCAATTTAGTATAAACATCATAAGTTGCTTTGTCATAGCAAACAAGGATTACCTTATCCAGGTGACTGTGTTTATGACAGAATTTTTTGATTGCTCTGACAGCAATTTTTGATGCTTCTTCTAGGGGATAACCGTATGCGCCAGTACTGATGGATGGTAGTGCAATTGAAGTCATAGGAAAATCATTACAATAAGCTTCAACTTCTGCCTCGGTATCTTTAATATAAGGGATTTTTTGAACATCCTCAAGATGGCCTATATAATTCTCAAGTACGGCTAGACACTGTTCTTTATAGAATGATTTATAATCTATTGTCACTTCTAGCGCTGATGTATATGCGTCAGCGAGCAAATCCGCTTCAAAATACATACCACCTGCGTACCGCGGACCCACTGTATGAATAATCCAACCAATGCCACTTTTTTCTAAATCGTAGGACATGGTTAATCTTGCTTTACCTGTTGAGCAACCGCCTATTGCTTTGCACTCTTCAAGTAGGTCTTTGCCTGCTGCCATATGAATCGCACCATCAACACCAGAACCACCCCTTAGGCTTTGGTTGGCAGCATTCACAATAACATCTACATCTTGTTCAATTATATCACCTTTAACGATTTCAAACTTAATCATAATACGCTCCTAAAAATAACTTAACAATAACCTCTTCAATTCATGATTATACACTAATTCAAAGGACTTTGAAAGTCAATATATGTCCCCCAAAAGTCTACTTTGGATTGCCTGCAACGGCTTCTAATTGTTTCAGTATCAAGGTTACACCCTCATGCCATTTCTCATCTTCTGCATACTTCCTGTTAATCCATCTGATAGGATTTTCACCTTCTGGAAGCCCTTCACTTAAGGTATGTATGGTTCTAGATGCTATCTGAGCTGATTCCTCTATGTCAGTGTTATAATCTTCCCAACTCACATACACATTAAATGGGTTGTTAACCATTGCCTTCGCGTCTTCATGGTCACTTTGAACAAAGTTCTGTTCTTGACCTGTAATGGCAAAAAGAAACAGAGGGTTTACACCGTAATCCTCCGCCACCTCAACAATCGTATTAAAATACTCTTCCTCGGCAAGTAAAGACTTACGGTTTACCAACCACCCCTGTAACGCTTCTTTATCTATCTCTTTATATCTGATACTTTTATGTAGGGCCATTGCATCTGCCCTTTTACTGGTTTTAAGATTTGGTTCGACAATTTCCTCAATGCTTAAAGCAAGGTCTTGCTCTTCAATGACAACTTCTTCTATAGATTGTTCTGGTATAACCTCAGGCTCTTCACCACCAAAGTCTACGTTCATCACCACATTGTATAAGATAATGACTAGAGCTACAAACCCAATTAGGAATGGTAAGGCTGTCTTTAGGTCTTCTTTGTACTTTCCGCTGTGAATCCATAACCTATATTGGTCTTTAAAACTTAACTTAAGGATAGGTTCCACTTCTGGTTCAGGTTCATTAATAACATCAACTTGCCTTACTCGTTCTACCTTTATGACTGGACGTTCTTCTTCTGTCTCTATATTATCATCAGACGTGTTTTCACTATAGATTTCATCAGCAATATTAAACATATTGAAACTGTCGGATTTCTTTGACTTCTTTGACTTATTGGATGCCGCGCTTCTTGTTGACACCAGCATAGCTTCAGCCGCTTCTGAAAATTCTTCTTCCACTACTTCCTCTGCTTCTTCTTTAACTGCTTCTTCTCTAGCCGCTTCATATTGCTTATCAGTTTCTTCTACCAAATCTTCTACTTGGTTGTCAAAAGCTGCATCAAGGTCTGCTTGTATCTTGTCAGCTAAGCTCATTGTTGGTTGATCTTCTGGTTCACTGAAGGCACTGAAGGCTTCTTCGACTTCATCATAGATATCCTCTTTTGAAGATGTCTTCTCCTCTGTAGCTGCTACCTCATCAGAAGGGCTTGTCTCATCATAGACGACCGTTTCCTTAACAGTAGCTCCTCCGCCGTGTCTTCAAATGCCGCCTCCAACTGAGCCATAAGGTCCGCCTCAAATTGATTGCTTATAATAATGTCCTCGATAGGCGCTTCTTCTGGCACATCTTCTATCGCATCATCCACTGACTCATTAGTGATAGGATTAGAACCTAGGGTTGCTGATTCAATCAACTCATCAAGATTGTCATAGGCATCTGCAAAAATATCATCGAGATAAGTACTCTCTTCTTCTGTCACACCAGCTTCAATTTGAATTTCCTCTTTAACGATGTCCGTTAAATCACGTAGCGCTTCACGCTTAATCGGTATATCCTGTTGATGATTCAGCCAACTACCTAAGTCATCTAAGAAATCTTTATCATCCATATTAAGGTTGACACATGTTTTCATAATATCGTAAGCGTTGATTTCGAAGGAGTTGTTGTCAACAGCTGATGTTAGCAATGACTTTTTGATTGCCCTTTGATCATCTCTTCTGAACTCTTTGACGTGATCATCAAGAATCTTATGAACGGCATCAGCAAAAACCCTGGCTCTATAACTTTCATTTTGATCAGGGTACTTTCCTTGTATATAATTTTTGAGTATATCTATGGATTGTTGATAGATGATCTCATTGGCCTTAAGATTGTCAATAATCTCTTTCATTGTCCCACTTCCACTACGTAATGTACACTAATTCTAACACATTTTCGACTATTTTCCCACCAAATATTAGAGATTGATTAGACCTTAGTTACAATTCGCTAACTCTGTTGTATGTGTCATTTTCCTATGCTATAGTCATCTTAAGAAAAGATATTTCAGCACTTTTGAAGGAGGGTTTTATATGAAACCACTAACTGGAGGACAAATATTCGCACTGATTGCAATTGGTCTTGTGACTATGTTTTACTTGTCCGTTAAAAATTACAGCAGCGATGATAATGAATACGGGAAGTATCAGATACTTATAGAGAAGTCATTTGAACTTGATAATCAGAACTTACTAGAAATTGATCTCTCAAGCGAAAACATCTATGTGACATCTGGGGATACAGATAGTTTTGAAATCAAGTATGAGAATTACGCATTCTCAACTCAACAAAAAAAAGAGTTAGAAGACCGATTGGTCATTGAAGACACAGGCAGTGTGATTCGTATCTATAAAGAACCAGGCGTTTCCGTTAACCTTAGATTTTTTGATTCTATTGCATTTTTCTTTGAAAATGGCTTTAGAACAGATATGGTTAACGGCTCATTACATGTTGTTGTACCTGAAGGATATAGCCATAATGTGGATGTAGATTCAAGTTCTGGAGAAGTGACAGTCGATTACCTTGATATTGACTCATTTAATGTAAAAGCTTCTTCTGGTGATATTGAGCTTGACCATATCAATGCCAATGATATGACTGCTAAGACCTCTTCGGGAAGAATTACCGGAGACGATATCCATGTAGAGGGCCAACTAAACCTAGATTCATCATCAGGCGATAAAATATTTAATGGTATCTTGGCTGAGACTGTTGAGTCATCAGCCTCATCAGGTAGAACAACCCTTAGTGGTGAAAGTGATTCTCTTAAAGTCAATAGCAGTTCAGGTGATATCATTGTTAATGATTATGATGTGATAAACATCAAAATGAATGCTTCTTCTGGACGAATTGAATTTGATGGCAATGCAGAAAGCGCTAATGTCAATGCCACTTCTGGTGACATTAACTTTACCACTGACACATTACGTGAGAATTATGACTTATCAACATCCTCAGGACGTATCAAGATGTCAATCCCTGATGAAGCATTTACTTTTGAGTCCAAGACTTCTTCCGGAGAGTTTAGACCTGACATCAACCTTAATTACAATAAGGATTCAGACAATCACGCTAGAGGACATTATGAAGATAAGAACGCAGAAGCTCATATAGAACTGAGCTCCTCATCAGGTGACCAGTATCTTGATAATTAGTTTATAAGCGTACAATCTTTTACATAAGAAAAGGTATCTCATATTATCTATGGGATACCTTTTTATATTGTTCAATGCCAATACCAAGCATCAATTCCTTAATACTAGCATCGATCCGCAAGTAATCATCTGGCTTTGGAGAACCTTTGAATTCCACTTCTGGTACAAAGTCCCAAGCCATTTTCTCATCCTCAACTATTTTCATCAAATGGTTGCCAGCACCACCAGACCATCCATAAGAACCTAATCTAAAGGCCTTCCTGCTACGTACCTTCTTCTTGCCTAATTCTTCAAGGACTGCCGCCATAGGGGGAAACATCTTATACTCATATGTTGGCATCCCAATGATTATAGCTTTACTTGTCCATGCTGATGCAAGCACCTGGCCCCAATCTGTCTCTGGAACCCTATGAACATTAACTTTCACAGGATATGCACTGAGTAAATCTATAACATAAGTAATGGCTTTTTCTGTCATTCCATACATAGAACCATATACAATCGTCACTTCATCTCTGTCAACATCTGTATCATAAGTCATATACCTAGCATACTCATCAATAATTTTATTCGGCCTAGAACGCCAAACTATTCCATGTCCTGGTGCAACAATGTCAATTTCAAGCTCAGACAATTTTGCTGCTGCCTTTTTTTTGTATAATCTGTAAAGGCAGAAATAATGTTGGCAAAGTACCTTGCACCTTCCTCTTCAAACATACTTAGGTCTGCATCACTGAGTTCATCATCAAAATGTTTGCCTTCTACAACGCCATAAGTACCAAATACATCACATGAGAGCAATGTTCTTGATAACCTATCATAGGTGACCATTGAATCAGGCCAATGAACATTGGGTGTGGTTACAAATTCAAGTATTCTGTCATTGCCTAGATTAAGGGTATCACCATCTTTGACAACGATGACCTCCTCTTCTCTACCATAAAAAGCATCTAACAAGTTTTTTGATGCTCTAGTACATACAATCTTGAAATCACCTTTGACTTGCTTAAGACTTTCAATCCATCCTGAATGATCTGGTTCCATATGGTTAATGACAAGATAATCTAAATCATCAATGTCTACATCCACACATTCCAGCATACTATACAAACTTTCAGGCACACCATCCCATCCGCAAACGCCGTCAATAAGAGCTGTTTTTTCACCTTTTACAAGATAGGAATTAACACTGACACCACGTGGTATCTGCCACAAACCTTCAAATAAGATATCATAGACATTCACAGACAGCTGATAAATGCCTTTTGTCACCTGGTTCACATTCACCTCATCACCTCCATCGCATCACATTACCTTCTTTAATTGATAATGATTGTATTTATCATTTATTATACCTTAGACCTCTACCTCTGTCATCATGCAATAGCAACAATGATTTGGCTCATTTCACACATTATTTGTTCAATCATGAATTACTTAGAACACTATAACAGCATTTATGTAATGACATTACTATAAAAGTACATAATTAGATACATAATGACATAATGACATATTCCCAAGCCTCTTCTTTACTGATATAATATAGGTGGGTTTATTGAAATACAACTTACGAGGAGTGATAGGATGAATTATAAAGACATTTACAATCAGTGGCTATCTAGCGACTATGTTGACATTGAAACAAAGAACGAACTGCTTGCAATCAAAGATGATTCTGCTGAGATTGAAGACCGATTCTATAAGTCATTGGAATTTGGTACAGCTGGCCTTAGAGGTAAGTTAGGTGCAGGAACCAATAGAATGAATCGTTATAACATTGCAAAAGTAACACAAGGTATTGCTGACTTTATTGTGGAAAAAGGTCAAGAAAGAATGGATATGGGCGTTACCATTGCCTATGATTGTCGCCATTTCTCACCTGAATTTGCCAAACTCGCTGCTCTAATTCTTGCAGGTAATGGTATAAAGGCATATCTTTTTGAGAGTTTGAGACCTACCCCCGAACTATCCTATACTTTGATTCAAAAAAAAGCAACTGCGGGAATCATTATTACAGCCAGTCACAACCCAAAAGATTACAATGGCTACAAAGTTTACTGGGACGAAGGTGCTCAAGTTATTGATGACATTGCTGACGGTATGACTGAGAAAATCAATCAAGTCGAGATTTTTGGTGGTTCACATGAAATCAGTGAAGAGGAAGCCATTAGCAAAGGCCTTCTTGAGATTATGGGAGAATCTGAAGACAAAGACTATTTAGATATGGTGAAAGCACTGGCTATCAGAGATGAAAATATTGATAAAAACATCAAAATTGTCTACACACCACTTAACGGTGCTGGCAGTGTATCTGTTCAGCGCGTTCTTAGAGAACGTGGTTTTACTAATATCAGTGTTGTTAAGGAACAAGAACACCCTGACCCAGATTTTACAACAGTCGCTTATCCAAATCCTGAAGACACAAGGGCCTTTGAGTATTCTGAGCGTCTTGGCAAAGAAATCGGTGCAGAGTTACTAATTGCTACAGACCCTGATTGTGACCGTTTGGCTATTGAAGTAATGGATCATGATGGAAACTATGTTGCATTTAATGGTAACCAAACTGGCGCCATTCTTATTAATTATATTGTTGAAGGTATGAAAGCCGAAGGTACTTTACCTCCTAAGCCAGCTATTGTCAAATCAATTGTTACGGGTGATTTAGGTAAAGCCATAGGTGAAGACTATGGTGTAACCATGTTCGAGTCCTTGACAGGCTTCAAGAATATTTGCGGTCGTATCCCAGACTTAAAAGCAAATGGGTTCAACTATATATTTGGCTACGAAGAAAGTATCGGGTATACAACTGGTACCAGTGTAAGAGATAAAGACGGTGTTAGCTCATCTATGTTGCTTTGTGAAGCAGCCGCTTACTACAAATCAATAGGCAAATCATTGCTTGATGTTCGTAGTGAGATTTTTGAGAAATATGGCTATTACAAAGAGAAACAAATAGCACTTGTTCTCGAAGGTGTTGAAGGCAGTCAACGCATTGGTCGTATGATGTCTTCATACAGAACAGATTACCTAACAGAGATTGGTTCAATGAAACTTGATGAAGCTATAGATTACATAGATGGTTACAAAGACATTCCACCATCCAATGTTCTAAAGTACAAAATGGATGATGGTAGCTGGTATGCTGTAAGACCATCTGGTACTGAGCCAAAAATCAAGCTATACATCTATACCAAAGCCGCAACCGATGCTGAGGCAACTAAGAACATTGAAGCTATCGAGTCAACAGTCCTTGCCAAGCTTAATTCAATTGAGTAGGCATTTCCCAAAGAGCAAAAACGCCCTAACGTTTTTGCTCTTTTTTTGCACTTTTCTATTTCGCACCCTAGAACATCCGTTCCCATCCACACTATCCACAGACTTATCCACAGGTTATCAAGACTTCTACAAGACCATTTTCCAATGGGAATTAGCCAACCACGCTTGTTTCTCATCATAATTAGGCATATACTTACCAACGAGACGCCAAAAAGACCTGTCATGATTCATATGGACCATATGGCACATCTCGTGAATGACAATATAGTCGATAACATCTAGAGGTGCCATAGCAAGTTTCCAATTAAAGGTCAGTTCTCTCTTACTATTACATGTACCCCATGTTTTTTTATTGCCTGAAATCTTAATACCGCGTGGTTTGACTCTAAAGTTTGGCTGATAATGTCTAATACGTTCTGAAACAAGTGCTTTGCAGCGTTGTTTGTAGTATCTTTCCATTAGCTTCTTGATCTTCACATCGTCATGCTTGGTTATAAAGATTCTTAAGACTTCATTCTCAAACTCAACCTTTTCCTTGTGGACTTCCTCCCCTTCAACAATTTCGATGGGATAACGACCGCCTAAATAAAGAAATTCCTCTCCATCTTCATAAACAGGGGCTCTAAAACCTTTGGTCCTTTCCCTCATCTCCTTTTCTTTGGAGACAATCCAAGACCATTTTGACTCTACTAGTTCTACAATATGTTCTTCTTTGCAAGCTTTTGGAACCCTTAGTTCCACATTACCATAGACATCAATGTAGATGCCCATGGTTTTTCTTTTTTTATAAATGATGGACACAGTCACACTGTGTCATCATAGGTAAATACTTTATTTGTCATTATTATAATCCTTATAACTCATTATTGATTTAGCTTAACCCTTGAACTCAGACACAAGTCCTTGAACTGATTTCTTGGCGTCGCCAAAAAGCATCCTTGTGTTGTCATTGAAGAATAGCGGATTATCTATACCAGCAAAACCTGGGTTCAATGAACGTTTCATCACGATAACAGTCCTTGCCATATCTACATTAATAATTGGCATGCCATAGATTGGTGATGTCTCATCTTCTCTTGCTGCTGGGTTAACAACGTCATTGGCACCTATAACAATGGCTATATCCACCATCTCAATGGTTGGGTTCACATCATCCATCTCTCTAAGTTGCTCATAAGGAACATTGGCTTCTGCGAGAAGTACATTCATATGACCAGGCATACGTCCAGCAACAGGGTGAATTGCAAAGTTGACTTCTGTGCCATTTTCTTCCATTTGAGCTGCTAGTTCTTGTACCGCATGTTGTGCTTGAGCCACCGCCATACCATAACCTGGAACGATTAGGACATTATTTGCTGCCTCTAACATCAAATAAGCATCTTCAACCGTAACTGGCTTGGCTTCTCCAGTTACACCCGCACCTTGCTTAGCAACAGTTCCTGAACCAAATCCACTGAATAAGACATTGGTCAAATTACGGTTCATAGCCTTACACATAATGGTTGTTAAGATGATACCACTTGAACCTACAAGGGCACCAGCAACCACAAGAACGTTGTTTCCAATAACAAATCCGGCTGCACAGGCTGCCATTCCACTAAATGAGTTCAACAGGGAAATAACCACTGGCATGTCGCCACCACCGATTGGTATAACAAAGCTGATTCCTAGGATACAAGATAGGACTATGATTGCTATGAGAAGTACATAAGAATCCATAATCGCCATATCTCTAAGTGGTGCAAAGAGAACTGCGCCTGCAATCAGGAGAATTAGTATAGCAAAGTTGACAATTTGCTGACCTGTATATTGAATAGGTTTACTTGGTACTTTACCTGCAAGTTTACCCCAGGCAATAATTGAACCTGTAAAAGTAACACCACCAATTAAGATTGTAATGATGATGATTAAGAGTGAAAAAACGGATGCGCTAGCCACACTGTCTTCAGAGACAAATCTTTGATACTCTGCCCAACCAACCAGTAAACTGGCAGCACCACCAAAACCATTAAAGAGTGCAACCATTTCAGGCATTGCAGTCATTGCCACCATTCTTGATGCCACAGCACCTACAATGGAACCAGCTACAATACCAACAGCAATCCATTGCCACTGGAGAACATTGTTACTGACAAGAGCTGCAACTATGGCGATTAGCATACCAATGGCTGATATGAAGTTACCTTTTCTGGCTGTCTCTTGATTACCTAGCATTTTGAGGCCATAGATAAAGAGTATGGCTGATACAATATAAAGAAGGTTAATAACATCTGAATTTAACATTATTTGCCACCTCCCGATACTGATTGATCTTTCTTATCACCAGAAGTGAACATTGATAACATTCTATCTGTTACCATATAACCACCAACAACATTGATGGTTGCAAAGAAGACGGCCAATGTACCAAGAATAATACGTGGCACTTCACCGCCAACAACAAAACTTCCTGTAAGACTTAGAATTGCTCCTACAACTGTGATTCCTGATATAGCGTTGGAACCAGACATAAGTGGTGTATGCAATTGTGATGGCACCTTAGAGATCAGTTCAAATCCAAGAAATGATGCCAGTACGAGTACAAAAATCAACATTATTCCCATAACTAACCTCCATATACATCTTTGAGTCGTTCATTCACAAGGGCTCCATCATTGGTGATTAGACATCCATTCATAATCTCATCAGATTGGTCCAATGAAATGGTCTTTGTCTCATCATCAAAAAAGTGAATGATTAAATTGGTAAGGTTACTTGAATACATAGATGAGGCGTCGTATGCAACTTCGCCTGGTAAGTTATCGATACCAATAACTTGTACACCTTCCACATCTGTTATTTGATCAACAATGGTTCCTTCTACATTACCACCTGTTCCAGCGGCAAGGTCAACAACGACAGAACCATTTCTCATTTGCTTCAATATTTCTTTAGTAATAATAACTGGGGCTTTTCTACCAAATAATTTGGCGGTTGTAATAACCAAGTCAGCATTCACACAAGACTTAGTCATTGCCTCCTGTTGCTTCTTAAGTTGCTCTTCACTCAACTCCTTAGCGTAGCCATCTTTGGTCTGACCCGTTTCACCAAGATCAATCTTTACGAACTTGGCACCAAGAGAAGCAACTTGTTCTTCAACGACAGATCTTGTGTCAAAGGCTTCAACCCTTGCACCCAACCTTTTAGCTGTTGCTATGGCTTGTAGTCCAGCAACACCCGCTCCAATTACAAAGACCCTAGCAGGAGGAATTGTACCAGCTGGCGTCATCATCATAGGGAATATTCTGTCAAGCTCATAGGCACCTAAGGTGACTGCTGTATAACCAGCAAGTGAGGCTTGTGAACTTAGGGCGTCCATTTTCTGAGCCAAAGTTGTTCTTGGAATCATTTCCATGCTAATAGCATTCACCTTTGAGTCAATGAATTTTTGCACCAATGATTTATTGTTATAGGGATCAAGGAAACTGATGCTTATGGCACCTTCTTTCATCAATCCTATGTCACTCTCTGTTGGTGCATTAACCCACAACAAGACATCTGCTATAGATAGCAGTGATTTTCGCTGATCTGAGATAAGAGCTCCAGCTGCCTCGTACTCTTCATTAGATACCATGGCTGTTAAGTCTTTTTCTACAAAGACCTGGACACCATCCAGTGCTTTTAGCTTCTTAATGGATGCAGGTACCAATGCCACTCGAGGTTCTGACACATCTTTAAATATGGCTATTTTCATGAGTCCCTCCTTTTATGTATAGATAATTTATGTTTTTTGCTTATTAAATAAGTTTTGGACGAAGAAAAGCGCTTCAGTTCTCATCGATTGCAAGCAATCGACAGCCACTCTATGCGAATTGACATTTGATGACAATATCGCATTGCCTATCGCTATGAGTGAGTAAGCACGTTCGCTTTCGGACGAAGAAAAGCGCTTCGCCTGCCGCTATGAGTGCTTATTTTTTTGATAAAAAAAATAAGCACGTAGCAATGGCTCGTGCTTGTAAAGGATGAGGGGGAGAGTATTTAATATGTAAGAGGTAACTAATTCTTACAGTGCACAATGATATCTTATAATTGTGTATAAAAATAGATAAATTGTGAACATTCTGTGTACATTTCCCCGACACCCTATTGCACAACCATTTTTAGTCAGTCACAGCACCTTGTGCTGCTGAACCAACAAGTTTGGCGTATTTGGCAAGAACACCACGTTCATATCTAAGTGGTGGCTCTACCCATGATTCTTTTCTCTTTATAAATGTCTCATCACTTACATTTACAGACAGCTCTCCTGTCTCAGAATTAATAGTGATGATATCACCGTTCTCTATAAGACCAATCGGACCTCCAACTTGAGCTTCTGGAGCAATATGTCCAATAACAAGGCCATGACTACCACCTGAATACCGTCCATCCGTCAATAAGGATACTTTGCCACCAAGGCCTTTACCTATAACGATAGCACTGATAGATAACATCTCTGGCATGCCTGGACCACCCTTTGGTCCTTGGTATCTGATGACAATTACGTCACCTTCACCAACTTTGTCTTCAAGTAAAGCATTGGTCGCTGCCTCTTCACTATCAAAGACTTTGGCAGGGCCACTCATCTGTTTTACTTTGACACCTGACATTTTACAGACAGCACCCTCTGGTGCTAGATTACCACAAAGCACATACAAAGGTCCAGTTGGTTTTAATGGATCTTGCAAAGATTTGATAATTTCTTGGTCAGAATCTAGGTCAGGTAAGTCTGCTAGGTTCTCTGCTAAAGTTTTGCCAGTAACTGTAATACAATCACCATGTAATAAGCCGGCTTCTAACAACACCTTCATAACGCCAGGTACGCCTCCAACATTACTCAAGTCTTGCATTACATAATGACCACTTGGTTTAAGATCAGCAATATGTGGAACCTTAAGGCGAATACGTTCAAAATCAGAATAGTCAAGCTCTACCCCTACGGTATGTGCAATTGCAAGTAGATGTAAGAAAGCATTGGTTGAGCCACCTAAGGCCATGACTACAGTGATTGCATTCTCAAAAGCCTTTTTTGTCATAATATCCTTTGGTCTCAAATCTTTTTCAAGAAGTGAAATAACTGTTTCGCCAGCTCGTACACATTCTTCTTCCTTATTACCACTAATGGCTGAAGTGGATGCATTACCTGGTAAAGCCATCCCCATAGCTTCAATAGCAGAAGCCATCGTGTTAGCTGTATACATACCACCACACGAGCCAGGACCTGGACATGCGTTACATTCTATCCTGTGAAGTTCTTCATCATCAATCTCATTACGGTTGTGTTGTCCAACAGCTTCAAAGGCTGATACGATGTCAATATCCTCACCATGGTTCTTACCTGGTTGTATTGTACCGCCGTAGACAAAGACTGCAGGCAAATTCATACGCCCAATGGCAATCATACAGCCTGGCATGTTCTTGTCACATCCGCCAATAGCCACAACGCCGTCAAGTCGCTCAGCGCCCATGACGGTCTCAATGGAATCCGCAATGATTTCTCTACTAGGTAGAGAGAATCGCATTCCTTCGTGGCCCATGGCTATGCCATCAGCCACCGTGATGGTGTTAAAAATCAGCGGTGCGCCTCCACCATCACGTGCCCCTTGCTTGGCCGCTACAGCCAACTTATCGATATGCATGTTACATGGGGTCACTTCACTCCATGTACTAGCAATCCCAATCATCGGTTTCTTAAAATCTTCATCTTTGAAACCGACAGCTCGTAACATAGCCCTGTTCGGGGTTCTATTCTTACCTTCACTAATATCTATGCTATTTATTCTTAAGTCCTTGAATCTTTTTGACATATAATTCACTCCTCACATAACATCAACCCAAGTTGGTCACTTTAATACCTTTATTATGACTCAAGTGAGAACGAATGTCAATTAGGTTGTGGGCGATTTAATTCTATATTTTACACAGTCTTATACTTTAGATTCCTTAGCCTTCAATTTAAACATATAATATGAAGCGCCAAAGATAATAAAGTAACCTAAAATACTTAATCCATCCGGCAAATCGCTAAATATAACAACACTCAAGACTGCAGAGAAAACGACGCCAAAATAATTGTAGATGGATACTTCTTTGGCTGGGGCCAACTTGTAGGCAATGGTCACACCAAACTGCCCTATGGCAGCACAAAAGCCGGCAGTAACCACGTAAAAAGTATCAAGCATAGTCATTGGCTGGTAGTTATAGATGACATAGGGTAAAAGAACGATAAATGTAAAGGTGGCAAAATAGAATACAATGGCCATAAAATGTTCTTTTTGTCCCACCACTCTAAGGGTTGTATAAGCCAATGCTGCAAAAGTTGCGCCACCTATGGCTACAAGGTATGGGATAAACTCCACTGAAAAGGCTGGCTTAACAACGAATACAACGCCAACGAATGCTACGAAAATAGCAACCAACCGTCTTTTACTCACTTTTTCCTTAAGAAAAACCCAAGAGGTTAGTAGCAAAATAATGGTAGTTAGCCTAAATATAATGTTTGAGTCTGACAAAATAAGATGGTCAATTGCATAGTAATTACAGATAATGCCACCTGTTCCAAGGATTGACCTTAAAATAAGCCATTTATGGTGTTTGATGTCTCTAAGACGAACACTCTGGTAGCGCATAAAAAACAAAGAAACAATCATAATGGTAATTGATCTTACAATCAGCTTTTGGGTTGAAGGCACATCGCTAGCGAGTTTCACAAACATTCCCATTAGAGAAAATGCCAAAGTTGAGACGACCATTGCCAATATACTTTTATGTTTTCGTGTCATATGTAGAATTCTAGTCATAAAAAATCACCCAACTTTCTGTTTGGGTGATTATATCACAAGTTTGGCCACTGCGCCTATATGAATGGGTTATATGAGCTATAACTTACTTATTTGGTCGTAAAGTTTGTACCAACGCTGAACGGTATTTTCTAGAAGAAAATAATGGGCACAGTAGAAAGCAGTTAAGACAAGCAAGACCAATGTTAATATGACAATCCATGGACTATCCACAAAGAAGACCAAAGCGAAAGAAACCATTAACACAAGAATGGTGGTTATGAACACCAGCAAATGAACGAGTCTTTCATGTTGTAGCCATGCTATTTTGAGTTCTAGCTCTTTTAACCTGTCCTTTATCCCATCAATTTCACTTGATTGATCCACATGCCTAATATCCCCGCGCGCCTTCGTGTCACCCATCCATAGTCTAAGGGACGTTTCATAATCTTGAATGTACTTTTTCACGCCTATCACTCCAATACAATCCCTCTCTAACTTCCACTTATATTGTATCACACAGTATCACAAGAAATAACATGACTTAATATGTCTAAAGAAATAAATACCACCAAGCACGATACCAACCACCAAAGTTCCAAGGGAAACATAATTAACGGCGATGCCAATGACACGTGAAAGGTATGAAGCCAGATAAAGCACTCCTATAAAAAGTAGGAGGAGGATTACACTTACCCCAATCCTGTAATTTGCTTGGTAGCCGGAGTCACTTAGAGAAAAATGGTCAATTCTCGTAATCAAAGCATGGCACACCACTAAGATATAGAGAGCAATAATTAAGAAGCCAATAATTGGTGGATAGTAGCCACCATGAGGTACTTCATACAGAACATATATACCCACATAAGTGACGATGCCTACGCCAACCACAGCAGCCAACACTTTTTTTGAAAGGACCGCACTCTCGCTTCTACCCATGAACCTAAGCAATACAATCAGAGCACCCAATATCAGCAAGGACACCATTGAATCTTCCACACTTCTGCCTTCATTGTGGATCGCTGACATCGCTGCTGACAAGGTCATCCATAAGCTAACGCCTATGACTTTATAATCCATTGGCCTGCCCACTGGTAAGTTCAAAGGATATCCAAGACAACGCTTGGCTATATAGACTGGCACCATGAAACTGAATACTGGATGGTAGAACAAGGTTAATACAAGTGTTTCAAACCACGCTACGCCACCAATGATTATGGAACCCTCATGCCAGCCAAAGAACAAAACTTTAGGCAAGAAGGCTTCCGTTAATAAACCAACCAACATCCCCATCAAGTAGACAGAAAACCAATCATCAATCTGCCTCTTAATAAGGGTATTTAGAAAGACCACATACAAAACACCATAACCAACTATAGCCATTGGTTCTAGTAATATCCTCGGTTCGTTAAAACTTATGATTTCAGCACAAACCATTGCAAGTGCAACAAATGTACTATAGAGCAATAACTTTTTCATAAATACCTCCTCCAACAATTAATAAGACTTCACATAAACATAGTTTATCAGCGAAGTCTTATCCTTTAGACAATGGATTTCTTAAGTTTTTGCTAATACGAGTTCTAACACACAATCAATCATGCTTATTTCAACATAGTAATGGAAGGGTAATAACACAATAGGGATTATCCCAAAACCTTGAATCCTTGCTATTGCTTCTGTTATCACCTAAGAAAAGAAAGTGGTTACTAGGTACCTCATACACTACCTACGCCTCTTCTTTTTCTGCTTCATCAACGCATCAATATGACTTGTGTCTACCGATGGCTTATCGCTTTTCTTACTTCTCTTCTTATTCTCACTATTTGAATCTTGCATATCATTTTTTATTTTCATTGTCTGGGCTAGTACTTGTTTTAAAAGACTTTTTTGTTAGCTTGTCCACTCTTACGCTTATTTCTCATGTCTTTATCAACAAAAGTCTTATATTGGTCCACAAAGTCATCAACAGGCTCTCTTAATTTACCAATCCATTCAAAGTTCAAGTTGGTTTTGCGAAGCACTATCTCAAAGATGAAAATCAACAAAGCCAAAAGGAGTAACCAATTGCTTAGGTCATGGCTGCCTTTCACATCTGGCACTTGGCCTTCAAAGACTTTGGATGGGTCACTAATCAATCGACCACCTGCCAACTTCGCCAAAGATTCTGGTGTTGTCAAGTCATGACCCAACAAGTCAAATTCTGGCGAATAACCAACGTTCACGCCTGTAGCAAGAATATTGTCTTCCCCAAGAGGCACATGGACCATGTAGACACCTTCACTATCAGGTACGAAGCTACCTGTATAAACACCAGGCGCACTGGCTTCTATGGTGATTGGCATGTCATCACCATCTGGCGATATAACTGTTCCTTCTAGGCCACTGGTTATGGTTTCTTCATCGCTAAGACTGGTTATCTCAATCGTCCCTAGACCTTCTAAGTAACTTGTCTCTATGCTATAGTCTTCGTTCAGACCTTCTTGAATCAGCCAAGACATGGCATTAACCCAGAATGACTGATTGCCTTCCCATCCAAGCCATTTGGCAGTGAAGAGGCCTTGCATATCAGGCGTCCATGCCATAGTTCTTCCAAGGCCATATTGCCATGTAGCAAGTATTGGGTCTTCTTCTGGACCTACTAAGATGGTTCTGGCATTATCCTTCTTTGAGGTAGCCACATAACCATCCAGTTCTGGTAAGCCATCGATACCACTTAAGATTACTGAAGAACTGTAAACCTCTGGGAAGAAGCTTACATTGTTCAAGTATTTCTTACCTGCCATGTAGCTTCTTTGGTAAATATGGACGGAATGTCTGTAAACACATCCGTCGCATAGTAGCGTCCGCCACCATTTTCAGCCAGGTAAAATAGAAGCTGTCTATCAGCACCTTCACCAACGGCAACCGTTGATAAAGTGATGCCCTCAGCCTGCATTGTTGCTAGGGTACTTTCATAACCACTTCGTTCAGCTTGGCCGTCTGTTAACAAGATGATGTGCTTTAAGCCAACATCTCTATCCTTTAAATCATCCACCGCCGCTGATAAGGAAGGTAATATGGTCGTCCCCCCACCTGGCACTATGGTGGCTATCATATCTTGCATGCCATCTCTATCTTCAACGAGACTTGTCTCTATGACCCACTTGGTCCTGTCATCAAAAGCGATGACCCCTAGTTGGTCTTTCTCCTCTAGAATCTCTGTGGAACGGATGGCCGCTTCTTTGGCTAGTTCAAGCTTAGTCACCCCGTATTGACCACCAGACATACTGCCTGACTTATCAATAACAAGGACTAGACCAAGGTTGGGTTTTTCCTCTTTGGATTTCACATCCATATCCACTGGCAACATTGTCTCAAGCAAAGTGTCTTTATAACCACCAAGCCCATAACTGTTGTCACCACCAATACATAAAAGTCCCTTACCTTGGTGTCTAATGATTTCATCCAGATTCTCTATAAATGTTTCATCCAAATCAGCATAGGCCACATCAGCCAAGACAAAAGCATCATACTCAATAAGGCCGCTGATTTCCTGTGGTAGCTCTTTGGCATGTTTGACTTCTACATGGGCATAGGTAGACATCATATTAATGATGTTCTGACCTTGCTTGTCGTCGTCTTCTATCACTAAAATCCTCGGCATGTCACTGACCATAATGAAAGTTGATTGTTGATTGTTTTGCTTGAATGTATCTTTCTCTGGAATCAACTCAACCCTATAAGGGACCAGACCACCCTCAACAATTGTATCTGTAAGGACAATATAGTTATCACCAACATCAAGGTCGATGGTCAATTCCTGTCTTAGGTTATTGCCTGCATAGACATAAAGAATGGCTGATTGACTGACGTTGCTTTGGATCTCGACAGTCATCTCAATAATCTGATTCTTCTCACCTTGCTTTGGCAATTCAATGGCTTCAACTTGAACTTCACCAAAGTCAGCCACAGACATATCATAGAAATCAATGGCCACATCATTGTCCAAAGTAGAACCAATCTGTCTGGCAATGTCACCAATATTTTCTCTACCATCTGTCAACATAACAATTCTTTTTCTAACATCCTTTGGAAAAAGGGCGCCTGATTGAATCAAGGCCTTTTGCAAGTCACTAAACTGTGGGTTAATCACAGTGGTAAATCCGTCAAACAAAGTCGTACTTGAGACTTTACTTTCCACTTGGCTGTCATAGCCAAAGGCTACTATACCAACCATATCTTTTTCGTCTCTATAAGATATGGCTTCTTCAATAAACGTAGCCATTCTTTCATGTTCTGTAATGGTACTACTGGACATATCTGCCACAAATATAGTGGCAACATCTTTAGCATGTCTAATGAGACTAACACTACACATTGCAAGGACTATCAATATCAAAGCTAATGCCCTAAGTATCATGAATACCTTTTGCCTTCTATACTTTCCTGGAGGCACAGTATTTTTATCTCTCCTACTACTTAAGCTTTTACCAGTGAGGCGAAAATAGCCAATGATAAGTCCAGTGGTGATAGGTAGCAACAATAATAATGGTAATAGATTGTCAACGGATAGGGACATGTTTTCGCCTCCTTCCTGTGTAAATCAACCACTCAATGAGCATAATGGCTATGACAAGCATACCAAGCCATAGCTTAAGACTTCTTGTGTCATTATAAGTCCTAGTATTACCACTATCCGACGTGCCAGTGGCTTCATCAGTGTATGGCTTTTTGCTGTTAACAATGAATGTTTCTACCAACATGTTATGATCTTCATCGTTATTATTTGTCGAAATTCCTGACCTAGATGATCTCTGTATAATCTCATACTTACCAAGTTTATCTGTTCCAAAGAACAATTGCCTTTGCCTTGACATATCAAGCTGTGTCTCAAGACCGTCAGGGTTAATGACATAGGCTTGCTCTGTACTTGGCCTTAGGAATATTTCCACACTCTCTCCACTGCCAATATGATTCACATCTGTCATCCTAGTTGTTAGAAGGTGTTTAATGGTTGATGACATCAGAATAGGAAACTCAATAGAAAGTGGCAAGTCTGTCTGATGAATATCAAAGCCATAGACAACACCTTTGATTGTCCCATTCATAAAACTATAAGCACAAGATCCATAGGTCGTATCATAAATACTCTGACCTGTTGTTGGCAGGTTAAAAACTTGTGTAATACCAGCTATAAACTCAGGCTGGTCAATAGCATTTGTTATAGTATGACCTGCTGTAGCCAAATCCGGTTGCTCCACATAACCTAGCCTGTCAATACGTTCATCTACAGGAGGGTTAAAGAACAAAAGTGCACCATCTTCTGGCCACTGAAGAGGCATGACTTCATCAAAAATATACAAATCATAACCTTCATAGACCATTTCATTGTCAGGGGTTACCTGATATAACTTTAGATTTGATTCTAATTTGAGGACTTTCTCAAGAAATAAGTTGCCAGAAGAAACCATCAATACGGACTGGTCACCGGTTTCTTTGATGACGGTTTTGGCCCTATTGTCTACTATCAACACATCTTCATTATCAATGACCACTTCCACCTCTTTGGATGTGGGTGGTAAGTTGTCGAAACTGATTTTGCTGCTGGATTCTGGCCCAACCATCACTTCTTTAGCACCAAAAAAGAATGTATCTACATATAGGCTTATTGTGGCCCTCTCTTCTGTCTCACCTTGGTTAAATACTTCAGATAAAACCGCCACTTTATTTGATGAAGGGTATGATGTGGCAATGACATCATAGACTGCCAGATTAGTGGTATCACGTCTTGTCAAATAGACTCTTGCACCGGCCAAACTCTTGTCACCAAAATAGACCACTTGAACATCTTGACCACCTTTTAAGGCCTTAATTGTTTCTGAGACCAAATTAGGTTCATAATAACCATTGCTCACCTCAAGGTTCTCTATAGCGGCACTTAGCAGGGCCTTGTCTGAGGTATCATTCATGACAATACTTGGTACATCTCGAAGTTCTACCAAAGTAACATTGGTGTCCACATCTAGTTTGTTCACAAAATCTATGGCCAACTCTTTGGCATAGGCATGTCTTGTTGGCTTTAGGTCTGTAGATTGCATAGATAAAGAACTGTCCACCACAACAATGACATCCCCTGAGATTTTCTCATCTTCTATAAAAAGGCCTGCCAAAAGAAGAGCCAGTAATATAACTGCCACTATTTGCAGAACCATTAATATGCTGCTACGCAACTTGTGTAACCGTGATGCTGATTCAATCTCATCCATCACAGACTGCCACAAATACAGACTTGGTATTTTTTTTGGTTTATGTTTAGGACGTAACATATAGAGGATGACAATTACCGGTACAAACCCTAGTGCTACAAGTCCTATTAAATTACTAAATCCCATGGTCGTCCTCAATCTTTTATCTTATTTCTTTATTCTTCCAACTTTATTGAATCGAAGCCAATCGCCGTATAAAATCCTCGATAGGCCGACTTGTATCTATCACTATATGTTCTGCCCTGTACTTGGCGCACAGGCCTTCTACTTCCTTCATGTAGCCTTCAAAGGCTTGCTGGTATATATCTGTAACAGAGATACCAGCATCTAAGTTCATGGCCAGATTGGTCTCACTATCAACAAATCGAACATTCTCATCTACCACAGGCCTTATCTCTTCATCACTAAGCACATGGCAAAGGATGATTTTTTTTGCTTCTTGAAGCGAAGCAGTGATAAGACTTCTTCAAGACGGTGGTCATAGAGAAAATCAGACACAATCACCGTGACACCTTTTCTGAATTTACCTTGCCATGCACTAACCGATTTGTATAAATCCGTTTGGTTCTTGCCTGCCTCAGTTTGATTCAGCTTCTTGGTCTTTTTTTTGTGTGCTGCTAACTTCTTGTTCCAATACCGTCACCAATTGGTTAAAGGCACTTTTGCCTCGTAGGCCAGACAACATGGCATCGATGCCATCACTGAACTTAATCAAGGATGTGGTATCATATTCTGCCAAAGCCAAATAAGCAAATGCTGCTGATACCTTAACACCAACTTCTTTTTTATTGTTCATTCTCATTGAGAGACTTTCATCAAAAAAGACTGTTACAGGTGATTCTTGTTCCTCCATAAAAAGTTTAATGAAGACCTTTTCGAACCTTGCAAGGGCATTCCAATCTATACGTCTGAAATCATCCCCTGGCATATACTGCTATAATCAGAAAATTCTACGGAGCTACCTTTAGCAGAAGACCTTCTTGAACCCATTTGAGAATTCTTAAGGGCCAATCTTATATTTAGATTTAGGGACTCAAGGAGTCCTATAAAATGCCCGTCAATTATCTTGGCCACTGTCTCTCCCACCATTTCTTACAATCCACTCATCTCTTTAGCTCTATAACTTAGGATTGTTTGATTTTATACTTCCAATGTCTCTAATAGTTCATCGATTATTTGCTCGACTGTTACACCGTCACTCATGGCCTCAAAATTAAGGATAAATCGATGTCTCAGAACTGGGTAAGCCATCTTCTTGATGTCTTCAAATGAAACGTTGTAACGTCCCTCTATCAAAGCCCGTACTCTTGCAGCCATGATGATACCTTGAGCACCCCTTGGACTAGACCCTTGGCCCACATAGCCCTTTACCAACTTGGTCGCATCTTCTGATTCAGGATGAGTGGCTACAATCAACCTCATAGCATAATCCATTACTGGCTCTGCTACCGGAATTAATTTCACAGCATCTCTTGCCTCAAGCAATGCTTTGCCATCTGTAATCACATTAACTTCTGGTTCATTGACACCTGTTGTAAGGTTGACAATCTTATGAAGTACTGAGGCGTCTGGGAATTTGACATTAAGCTTAAACATAAATCTATCTAGTTGGGCCTCAGGTAAAGGGTATGTCCCTTCCTGCTCGATTGGGTTCTGCGTTGCCATGACCATATATGGCTTTGGTAGTTTGTAGGTATGGCCACCAACGGTTACTGTCTTCTCTTGCATGGCTTCTAGCATAGCTGCTTGAGTTTTTGGTGTTGCTCTGTTAATCTCATCTGCCAGTACAATGTTACAAAATACTGAACCTTTTTGGAATTCAAAGGTCCCTTTGTCTTTATTGTATATATTGGTACCTGTAATATCTGCTGGCATAAGGTCCGGTGTGAACTGAATTCTCTTGAAATCAAGGCCTAGGGCAATGCCTAGAGTAGAGACTAATTTGGTTTTACCAAGTCCCGGCACACCTTCAAGCAAGAGATTTCCACCTGCCAAGAGACAAATAATTGTGTCTGTAATCAGTTCATCCTGTCCTATTAAGTGTTTAGACACTTCTTCCTTTATGTCCTTAACCAGTGTAACAACCTTTTGTAATTCTTCCATAAGCTACCTCACTCTTCACTTTTGTTTTATCTATATTATGATACCTTGATATCTGATTCTTTACTCTAGACTTGAAAAGTAATCTCTAACAAGATCCTTCATAAGTACTGGTATATCCATGGTCTCAACGCTTTGTTTGGCTTCATCATGGTAAGTGGCAAACAGTTCCTTATAGCTGACTAGGTCACCTGATAAGGTTGGTGCACCTTCCACCTGTTTTACACTTGAGTCGCCTCCTTCACCTCGTTCTCCTTGAACGAAAGTTGGATCAGATGAGCCACCTATATGCTCTGGTGGGTATAGTGCTTCATAGTCACCGTCTTTGGCTTCACCTTGGAACCAAGAACTGCCTTGTCCGCCAGACTCATCTTGATAGCCGGCATCTTCATTGGTAGAACCTTGGCCTTGTCCTTCACCCCCCCCACTTTGTCCTTGACCCTGTCCTTGTCCCTGGCCTTGACCAGAACCCTGACCTTGGGATGAACCTTGTCCAGCAGGGCTATTGCCACCCTGGGGTTGTGACCCACTTGTCGCCGTTGAACCTTGACCCGGTATGGCAGTTGATGGCTCACCTTCACTTGGTGAAAAAGCCAACTCGCTGATGGTTGGGTTGGTTGCAAGGGATTGGCCAGCAGCATTAATGGCCGCTTCTAACTCTTCACTTAAGCCACCTGCTGCTTCAATAGCTTCAAGAGCTGCTTCCATCATTTCCGTCGCAGAAGCAAGAGCCTCCATTAATTCTTCATCGCTCAGTGCCTTTTCAAGGCCCATGTCTTCTATGGCTTCTAACAAATCTGCTAATTCTTCATCCAGCATGTCTAGTTCTTCAGTCAAAGCTTGAGACTCTTCAAGGGGCAAGCCTTCTTCTTGTAATGCCTTCTTAGCCTCTTCAATCTCTTTAGCCATTTCCTCAAGCATTTCCTTCAAGGCTTCCTGAGTCATATCCTTTGATTCAGGTTTGTTCAGGGTTTGAGCTTTTTCTTTCAATGCCTGAAGTTTTTCCTTTAGGTCTTCCATTGCCATCTTTTTAAGTTCATCTTTGGCAATGGACAAGGCCTTTAAGGCTTCCTCTTCAGTTTTAGCTTCCTGAAGTTTCTTCTTAAGTTCCTCAAGAAGTTCTTTCATAGCCTCTTCCACTTCTTCTGCTACCTTTGCTTCATCAAGAATCTCTTGGCTTAACTGATCAAGTATTTCTTTCTCAAGCTCAATCTCTTCAATTTCCTCTTGTCTTGCTATCGTCTGATCTCTAACCGGCGATTCAATGAGTAAAATTCCAAGGACAATCATAAGCAAGACCGCCACTCTAACAATATTCTTTAGTGGCCAATGAGTCTGATATGCATCTCTTGGCTCAGTATTTCTCATAGCAAGTATGGTATCGTCTCTTTGCAGTTTCGCTTCAACCGACAGCTCCTCATGAAGTTCCCACGCTGTCATCAAACGTTCATCATAGCCAAGGGTATCCACTTGTACCAATACTGCCTTTGTCCCAGGTCTTTTGACCAGTCCAATGACAATACCAACCACACATGCAAAGCCAAGAACACTAGCAATAATTCTACCAATGCCTAGAACCATCACAATATGACTGGTAATTGCCAATACCACCAGCAGCAAGCTGGCAATAAGTCCACATAGAAACACATACTTAAGTAGCCCTGACATCAACATTTTGCGACGGACTGGGCTCATGAATTTCATAATTTTTTTGCGAATCGTTTTACCTAATGGGTTTGGATTATTTGCTTGCTTCATATCAACTGTCATCCTCTTATAAGTTTTCTATTTAACTTTACCTAGTTTTCTACTTTACCTTGCCAAGTTTCCTCTTTGACAACAAGACAAAGAAAGATGAAATGACCAAGAAGTAGACTGCGGATATAATCCATGGTTCAATCTGCCTTATAAATGATGAAGACTGATTAAAGAGATAATTCAAGTCAAACATGTCATTATTAACCAATGAAGATATACCAAACACTGGATTAGGCCCAAACAGGACAACCAATATTTCGTAGCCGTACTTATCCATCATGGACATGGACCCTGCTGCATTATTAATATACATGTAAGACTCACTGATGGTAATAATCAACAAAATAAACACTGGAATTAACATCATTGCACCCAGTAACAAATAACTCATCAATATGGATGTCACATTCTTCTTAAAGTGGGTTGTGGTAAACATACCGATAGATGACAACATAATGCTGGCAGCCATATAATAGACAACCAATTTTAGAATATCCACGATAGAGATACCGCCAAATAGTAATGTAATAGCCATGAATGGCATAGCCGTCATAATCATAAGCAATACAAAGGAGAGAGCTGCTGACATTTTCCCAAACACGATTTTCCATGGGGAGAAATCAGAACACAACATTAGGTCAAGGGTTTGCCTCTCACGCTCACCACTAATGGCTGTTGCTGTAAACACAGGAATAATAATAATTAACATGACCATCATGGTTACAGCCAGAAAATCATAGATAGTGGATATGATACTTGGATCAAAACCATAGGCGCCAAAGGAAGATGCTGCAGAGTTCCCTACGAAAAATAGGGTCAAAATACCGCCAATGATTAGGAGAAATACCGTTAATAATATGCTTGTTTTCCAGGTTCTCATTCTTGTCTTGAGTTCTCTCTCAAGTATTGGATTAATCATCTATTCTTCCTCCTCTGTCAAGTGCATAAATATAGACTCAAGACTACCTGCTGCCTCTTCAAAATGGAAGATTTCAATCCCTCTATCAATAAGGTTCTTGAGTAAGTCAGCTTTATCACTATCACCACCACCAAAGGAAAATTCCAGGTAGCCATTGGCTATGGTTATATCCGTTATAGCAGGTTGTTCTCTAAGAATTGGCACTGCCAGGTCAAGCTCAGTGGCAGTTCGCATCTTAATCTTGCTCAGATGGGCAAGTTGGGCCCTAATGTCTGATACAGTGCCCTTAACAACCATCTCACCTTTTTCAATAATACCTATGGTTGTACAGATTTCAGCCAGCTCAAGAAGAATGTGTGAAGAAATTAGAACTGTTTTACCTAGGTCTTTAAGTGTCTTTACAATTTCTCTAAACTCAACTCTGGCTCTTGGATCAAGTCCAGAAGCTGGTTCATCGAGTATCAATAATTTTGGGTTATGGATTAAGGCTCTGGCAAGGCAGAGGCGTTGTTTCATACCACGAGATAAAGCATCAACATAAAAATCCGTTTTGTCCTCAAGGTTAACCAGCTCAATCAGTGGCATTATAACCTTTTCTCTGTCTCTTTGTGAAATCTTGTGAATCCCACAATAGAAGTTCATATATTCCATTACTTTAAGGTCATCATATACACCAAAGAAATCAGGCATATAACCAATAAGACTTTTGGCTTTGTCTTTCTCCGTTCTTATATCATAACCATCCACATAAATGGTACCTTGTGTTGGTGCCAGCAAGCCAGCAGCCACTTTCATGGTCGTTGACTTTCCTGCACCATTAGAGCCTACAAATCCGAAGATTTCGCCTTCTTCTATTTCAAATGACAGGTTATTCACGGCAGTGAACTTGCCATATTTCTTAACCAAATTCTCTATACGGACCATTATTTCACCACCCCTTTCACTGAAATCGTTGGAAGAACCATCATATCTCCATACTCTTTAAAGTTGCCTTCACTCTTGCCGTTTGGACCAAGAATCGTCACTTGAACCATAAGTCGTCCATTATCTGTATAATCTTCAATGTCTAGGTCAAGAATCGTTGATAGATTACTGTCATCAAAGTCAATCTCTTCTAGCCTACCTGTTCTTACGTTATAGAGTTCGAAGATAGCTTTTTCAGGTTCACCAGCACCATAACCGCCATAAACATTGTGGAATAGCTCTTGGTTATAGACTGGGTCAACTTTAAGTTCAAGGGTCTCTATAGTCATAAATTCTGGTATCTGCCACTCAAATGTGAATGTATCCAGTTCATAAATGTCAGCCACCATACCATAGTTGTAGTCATTGTACACATACATATGACCTCGGCCAAACTCATCATAGGAATAGTCTGTTTCTATAGTGCCATGACCCAGCTTAATGGTTTCACCTTTTTCATAAGTGACTTGGCCATTGTACATGACCACATTACGACTGTAGTCTTCTGTTTCTTCATCGTTAATATTAATGTTGTAACCGATAGGATCTCTATTCATACCATAGATGACAGCGTCGCCACTTAAGTTCGAACGCCCTTCCCTTATGGCATAGAATTGATTTTCAGCCTTTTCCCTTAGAACTTCAATATCTGCCTGTCGCTTGCGTCCTTCTGGTGTATAGTCATTATAAAGGTTTGGCACCATCTCAGTATCAAAGAACTGGTAGACATCGCCTGTAAAACCTTTGTCTAAAGTCAATGTAGAGCCCGCTTCAAAGTCGCCTATTTTATATAAGGTATTGCCAAACATCAAGAAGGCATATTCAAGGTTAAGAGGTGTTGAGTTATGAACCTCAAAAGTCATTGCCTCTTCTACCATGGACATTTTGACCATGGCCTTATCATCTGTTTCAAATGGGATCACCTTGGAGCCATGCATGTAACTTGGGGTCCATAGAGGGGAGTCATAAACTGTATACCTTTTGTTCTTGCCAACCATCATTTTACCAATGACTTTCTTGGCTTGTTCGGCATCTCCTCGGTAATAGTAGTCGTTATTGGATGTGAATTTGATGTCTTCATCTTCTGACCAAGCGATGGTCACATCATCGTTGTCATTGTTGAAGAGGGCAATGTCTGTTGTCACTTCAAAATACTCTTTGCCTTCTGTGTATTCAATGGAGGATATAGCGTTGGTAATTGGTTTGTTATACCTAGTGGCAAAACCAACCAAATATAAAACGATAATGCAAATCAATGATGCTGCTGGTATAGCCACCCACAGGTAGTCTCGTTTATCCATCCTTTTGAAAACCGCATACATTACTGGACCTACAATGGCTGTGTAGAGTAAGAATATAAAAACCATCAAGGCGTATGGTGGTGCTTTATCATCTGGAATACGGCTTAATCTATAAGTCATATCATAATAACCATAGTAGTGTTCATCTTCATAGAATGCTTCTTTATCTGATATCATTGTAACGATGTCATTGATAAGATTGGTGGTGCCACCATGTGTGTCAAAGGGTGCATCACCAAAATCCATTCGTAGGGTCACCAATTGTCCTGCACCAAAAGCTGTTACAACTCCATAGTTGAAGTCTTCAATAACAAGGTAGTCGCCTCCAACTTCTGCATTCACATCGCCTATAACTGCCTCAAAGGTTTCATCAATATCAACCCCTGAATAGGTCTCTTCTATAGTTGTGGTCTCTGTACCTACAATATCATAATTGATGAAGGATTCTGGCAGTTGATTCATAACTTTCTTAAAATCACCACCAGTTTCTACAAACAAAGTGTTGCCATTGTTCATCCAATCTTCAAGATACAGAGCTACATCCTGTGTCATATTCAAATTACTGCTATCCCCAATATAGATATAGTCCATGAAATCATAATTCACTTTTTTCTTTAAACTGGGAAAAATCATCGAAATAAAGAACGTGGGTTTTCTTTGTAACTTCAGTAGCAGTCTCAACCATTGTTGACGAGACCGCCATTGGTTTAGAGCTCATAATCGGTGAAGAAACACTGTACTGATAACTGGACATAAACTCTTGATTGATGTTGTATTTAGGCAAGGTCAAATTACTGAAAAAGCGATAATTGTCCGCCTGATCCGTTATGACTGCTATGACCGTATGGTCTGGAGATATAAATTGTTTTGGAACAATCTTCTCACTATAGACTTCTCTGCCTTCACTGACAATGTTAACTTTGAAGGCTTTTTGAATCATATACACAGGGGTGTGCATAGTGATTTCCTTTTCACTGCTGGAAGCAATCTCAAATTCTTTGGCAAAGATGACAATGGAGCGTCCATCTTTTTCAATCTCAATCTGAAGCTCGCCAATAAAGCCTTGGCCCATGTTATTAATTTTTGCACTTAAGGGGTTGCCCTCTGATATTTTGACAACACCATCATAGCCCAGTTCAAAATCAGCTTCTACCGCTGTGCTGGCTTTACATGCTGACAAACCAAACACACCTAGCAGAACCATCGCTATAAGGATGCCTTTACTTAGAATATATCTCATTATTTACTCTCCTTCATGCCTATACTGATTATCTTTTCTCTATCATAACCAAAAGTCTTTACGAATTCATTAAAAAAACTTTAACATTCACCGAATAACTGTTACGAACAGTTCAAATGAAAGTTGACTGACTCATATTGCTTGCCGTTAATTTGTAACCTTAAAGCATAGTCGCCTGTATAAAGCTTTTTGGTTGTCATCACTTTAAAAGGATGTTTCTTTACAATGTGGATGCTTTCCCCTTGCTTCAACTTTGTTTTTTTTGATTTTGAAGACTTTGGTAGACCTTTTACCACCCTTCATTGGATAGTCAATTTCATAATCAACCATCAAAGCACAGTCTGAACCTGCTCTTATGTCAAACTCAAAGACCAATGTATCCCCAATGTTAATCTGATTGGATTGGATTGTTGGCAATGTGACTTCAATGTCTGGGTTACTGGCATAGCAAGAAGTTCAAGGGCTTTAGTGTCACCTTTTTTGACCAAAGTTCTTAGAGAATGACTGATGATATAGGCCATTTCTTTTTCATCTTGTCGCTTTGTTGCCTGCCATTTTTTTTAGACGGTCAATAACATATTTAGGTTCCATTTTAGAAATGTCATTTAGGTGGTTGGCAACAGACCTTGTCACATACCGCTCTGAGTCATAGAATAAGTTATTCAGAGGCTCTGCAGCCAGCTTATAATCAATGTTTATTTTCTCAGCCCAAGGCAATTTAGGTCTAAAGCCTTCACTGGCAAGCCTTCTCTGATGGACATTGTCACTGAGTGACCAGGCCATCATTTTGTCATAAGTCTCACTTGGATACATATTAATAAAACTACGAATGGCAAACTCCGATGATAAGGCTTTGGTATACTCTCCAAGCATCTCAAGAGACAAAGTCAAATGTTCATCACTTAGACCATAAGCCATAACATAATCAGGGTAAGAGGCAAAGACAAACTTGCCCTCCTCAATACGTTCAATGGAATCAAGCAGTATTTTACAAACCTTGTCATAATCAAGGGCTATATATTTATATATATGTTTTCTAATCAAAGTTATACGTTCTTTAAGCTCGAACTGGTCTACACCAGCCATTATATCCCCCTGAAAGCCAATATCATCAAAATCCTTATAGACCCCTTTGATGGAATCCGACAAAATCTTAATGGTTGACTCATTGACCAGCTCATCTTTTAGTGAATAATTCTCTGCCATACGCTCTACCTCCCACTAAACATTTCACTCAGTATCTTTATATCGTCAGCAATGACTTGCTTATAATCTTCCATTGAAGGATACTTGCTCTCAAGGTGAATCCAAGCGTCAAAGCCTGCATCTGCAAACAAGGTCATAATCTCATTGAACTTACAAGAGCCCTCACCAAGTCTTAGGGTGTCAGCCCCTTCATCATGGGCATCTTTTGCGTGCAATTCACCAACATATGGCAAAACGTACTCTGCGATTTTCACACCATCTTGACTTAACATACTCCATGGATTTTTGGTATCATACAGCGTGGTTAGAGCATCTGCTTTTACACTCTTATATAACTTCTTATACTGATCTAGGGTCATTACATTTTCTGTCCCTATCTGAATACCTTTGTCTTTTACAATACCACAGGCATAGTCAAGAATTTTGATTGTCTGATTTAGGTCTGACTCTGAAGTTATGAAGCTTGCCACAAAACTTGGAATCTGTAACTTGGCTATGCCCATTTCTTTGGCAATATTAATAGCATCCACTAATATGGCTTTGACTTCCTCTTCATTTTCTTCTTTGGTTATGGCTAGATTGCAAAAAGGGTTAATGGCCAATGTGGGAATTGCCATCTTGTATTTCCTAGCCTCTATTAGATATGCCTCACGACCTTCTTTTGTAAAAATACTTGGACAGCCTTCCATCTCCCCATAATTAATGACAACACCTTCAAGGCCAAGTTCACTGGCAAGTTTGAAGCTCTCAATTTCGCTTACTGGCAAACACCATGCACATACGCCTACTTTCATATCAAATCCTCCTTATACATCTTATATTTTCGTTTTGTCATCGTTTCTTTTAAGTGGATTGGAGAGGCAACCTTAAGCCAATGACCAAATGAAAGGATGAAGCCATAGAGCCATTCATCTTCTGGACACGTATAAGATACCTTATAGTCACCATTTCCTTGAATCTCAATGTTTTCTAATGGGAAATCATCAAAGACTCGATTGGACACTTCACCTGATATGAGAAACTGGCAATGGATTCTTGGTACATCGTCTCGCTGATTGAACAAATTCTCATACCCATCATAATCTTGTCGGTTAAACTGTTCTGTGGTGATTTCATATCTTCTGATTCTTGAGACCTTAAACATTCTGTAGTCCTCTTTCAGTCGACACCACCCTATGAGATACCATGACTTTTCCTTAAAAACCAGCTGCAAGGGCACAATATGGCGATGACTTTTTTCACCTCTGGCATTATAGTAGTCAAAAGCAACCACATTGTTAGTGGTCAAGGCCTGCTTAATTAGATCAAAACGTCTTGATTCATCAAGGTTCTGAGACCATCTAGAAAAATCCACTCTAAGCCATGAGGACTGTTGGTGGTTAAAGATGCCCTTCATCTTGTCAATCACATCCGTTACATCTTCAGCTTTCGTCGCTTTTAAAGTTTCAAGGCCAAGAACCAGGCTATTTTGCTCTTCTTTGGACAGAACCGACTTATCCATAACATAGTCATCCAGTATATGAATACCTCCGCCCTTCCCTTTGCTTGTATAGATAGGGATGCCATTGAGTGAAAGTGTGTCAACATCCCTATAAATAGTCCTAGACGACACTTCAAAGCGCTCTGCCAATTCTTTTGCTGTCACTTTGCCTTTGTTCACAAGAATCTGGACAATCATAAAAAGCCGGTCAATTTGCATAGACTATAAGTATCCTTTCAATAGTGGGTTGATCATTACTTGAAAAAAAACCATCCATTTCTTTGGCAGTGTATTTTAGATTTTTACCCATACAGAGTTCAATCATATTAATTAATGTCATTGCAATATGATTGGCTAAGATGTCTGCCGGTATAACAATGTCGACTGGCTCATCTACATCACTATCCTTACCACTTTCACTACTCTTATTAGCCTTACTACTCTTATTAGCCATATTTCTCTTCTCAGACTGGCGACTCTCTAAGAAGTCTTGTATAGCACCACGCCAATAAGCAACAGCTTTGACTCTGAACATTTCCATGCTCTCTGCCACAAACAAAGATTTGATTATTTTGTGATTCTCATGGATATGCTCAAATAGGTTCTGCAGTGACAACATACGACCTTCATCATTGGCTTCGGTAATCAACTGAATAATATAGTCGTTGAGCTGGTCAAGATACCCTATTGCCCTTGAAAAAAGAAGGTCATCTTTGGTTTCAAAATGGGCATAAAATGTTGAACGGCCCACATCAGCCCTATCAATAATATCCTGAATGGTAATCTTATTGTATCGTTTCTCCTGCATCAGTTCTGACAATGCACTAAATAGGTTTTCCCTAGTTCTTCTGACCCGTCGATCCGGTGTTTTTTCAGTCATGAATTCCACTCCTTCGTATCATATCTATTGATTATTGAAGTCTTAATAATTTTATTCGTTTATGGACAATTTGGCTTATGTGTTCAGTAACTGACAAATCTTTACTATTGTAGATTTACTTTTGTAACGTATCTAGGTAATCTATAAGTAAGTAATCGAACAATATGTTCAGTAACATATATATTGTACATTAAATCTATTTGAAAAGGAAGTGACATTTATGAAAGAAAAGAAAACATTGATAAGACTTGAGAACTTAAAGAAAGACTATGAAATGGCAGGCAGTTCATTTACAGCACTAAGAGACATCAACTTAAAATTTTGCCAAGGTGAATTTATTGGCATTGTTGGTAAATCAGGCAGTGGCAAGTCCACAATGATGAACATGATTACAGGTATTGACAGACCTACCGAGGGTAATGTGGAGGTTGACGACAAAATCATCACCGGCATGAGCGAAAATGATATGGCTAAATGGCGAGGCATCAATGTAGGCATCGTCTTCCAATTCTTCCAATTACTCCCTACCTTAACCATTCTTGAAAACCTTATGTTGCCAATGGATTTCACAGGACAAATTCCTAAGAAAGAGCGAAAGAATAGGGCCTATATGCTCCTAGATATGGTTGACATAAAAGACCAAGCCCACAAGTTTCCATCAACCCTATCTGGAGGGCAACAACAAAGAGCTGCCATAGCCAGAGCCCTTGCCAATGACCCTAAATTGGTTGTTGCAGATGAACCCACCGGTAATTTGGACTCAAAAACAGCTGAAGCTGTTATGGACATTTTCAGAAAATTGACAGCATCTGGCAAGACGGTCATCATCGTTAGCCATGACAAAGATATTGAAGTCCACTGCGACAGGATTGTCAAACTCAAAGACGGTGAGGTCCTATCAGAAATGGCCGACTTAGAAGGAAGTGGCGATTATGCGAAACTCGAAATGGTTTAAAATAATCAGAGATCTGAGGGCTCAAAAATCCAGATCATTTCTTGTTCTTCTAGCTATGTGTATTGGTATCATTGGCTTTTCCATGGTCCTTAGCGCTTACGTAATTCTGGAAAGAGAAATGGATAAGAACTATTTGAATACCACACCCGCTTCCGCTTCTATATGGACACCACCTATGAGTGATGAAACCCGCTCCCTAATAGATAGTTTTGAAGGGGTAGCCCAAACTGAGACCCGCCAAAAAAAATCACTGGCAGAATAAGTATTGGCATCAACGAATACAAGGACATAGAATTATTCGTTATTGATGATTTTAATAATTTGAAACTGGATACTTTTACACCATCTGATGGTGCATACCCACCTGCCACTGGTGAAATCCTCATAGAGCGTGTCGCAATGAATGTAGCCAATACCGCTATAGGTCAAACTGCGACATTACGTATTCCTGGCTCTGATAGTATGGATTTATATGTTAGCGGAAGCGTTCATGCACCAGGTCTTGCACCGGCATGGATGGAAGGTTTTGCCTATGGTTTTATAACACAAGAAACCTATGAACTTCTTGGTGGAAGGACCACTCTTATTGAAACAAAAATAAGACTTGATGATTATGATTTAAGCCAGGAAGAGGTCAAATCCATTATTTATGACTACAAAGATATCCTTGAATCTCAAGGTATTACAGTGGAAAAAATCAAGGTTCCAGTACCTGGAAGACACCCTCATTATACCCAACTTATGTTGCTTCTATATTTGATGGAAATCTTTGGAATTATCGCCGTTGTTCTTAGCAGTGTCCTTATAGCCAATATGATTAGTGCCATCTTAGAACAACAACGCAGACAAATTGGTATCCTAAAAGCCATAGGGGCTACCACTAGACAGATATTCTTATTGTATATGTCCATGGTTTTGCTTCTTGCTACTATCGCAACAGCCATAGCTTTACCACTGGGCATTAGTCTAGGTCGTAACTATGCTGAATTTGCAGCCACGATGCTGAATTTCGACATCTTTGATGATGGCATACCTAGCCAGATGATCTATCTTCAGATTCTCATTAGTTATATCATTCCAGTCGTCATTACTTGTCTACCAATTCTAAAAAGCACCAGAATCAGTGTCCGTGAATCACTTAGTGATTATGGCATTAATCTAAAGTCTTCAACTGACAAAGAATCTATCCTTGGAAAGATGATGCCAAGAAACCTGATTCTAGCAATACGTAATACTTTTAGAAAAAAGACGCGTTTGATAATGACATTATTAGTGATGGCTGTAGGTGGTACTGGCTTCATCATTGCTCTAAATGTCTACGCTTCTATGTATAATACAGTCAATGTCAGAATGGAATCAACCAACTTCAACATTCGTTTATCCCTTGACGAGCCTGCATCATATGATGAGCTGTACGACATTGTGATGAATGTTGACGGTGTAGTCAAGGCTGAGACATGGAATGGCACACTTGGTCAGATTGGTTATGATGATGGTACTTATGGCAATGCCTTTAGTATTATGGCACCAAAAGCAGATACTGTTATGATTGATTCACCAACCTTATACGAAGGTCAATGGCTTACAGAAAGTGATACCAATGAGATTGTCATTAATCAACGTATTCAAGCGATAGATCCTCATCTTAAGTCCGGAGATACCATACCCATACGTATCAATGGTAATGACTATCCCTTCCTAATAGTCGGTGTCCTTGAAGAACTAGTAGGTCCGCCGTATGCCTACGTGAGCAGCGACTCTTTAGATAAAATTTATGACCTCGATGGCTATGCGACCACATTAGCCATAGTGGCCGAAACAGACAAGGTCAACGAAGTCGCAAAAACTCTTGAAGCCAAGTTCGACTCAGAAGGTTTAAGAATAAGGAACTTGCTTAAGATTGATGAATACAAAAAAAGCCGTTGAAGATCATTTGCTCATTATTGCACTTTTCTTAATCATCATGTCAACACTGGTTCTGATTGTCGGTGGTCTAGGACTAGCGACGACGGTCAGTATGAATGTTCTTGACCGAACCAAGGAAATCGGCGTAATGCGAGCTGTCGGTTCAACTAACAGGCAGATTATTGGAATGGTTCTGACTGAAGGGATTATCATTGGATTAATGAGTTTTATTCTTGCATCAGTGCTGTCAGTTCCCTTAAGTCAACTTGTCAGTTACAACTTCGGAATGATTTTCTTTGAAGCGCCACTGAGATTCATGTCATCACCTTGGGCCTATATCATTTGGTTTGCTGTTGTCGTTCTTTTTGCATCGTTAGCCAGTTTCATTCCATCTACCAATATCAATAAGACTAAAGTCCATGAAACTTTGGCTTATGAGTAGTCCATATATGAAAGGAGTAACATAATGAAAAAAATCAACCAAAATAGTGATAACTATTCTTGTTATTTTTGTGGTAGGTGCATCCTTGCATCTTGTTGGCAATGGTCTTGGACTCGCCTTATCAAACCACTTGCCCTTCTAATTAGGAATTGTAGCCAAAAGCAAGTCACCTGCCTTTAAGGACATGGTGGCTTGCTTGTTATTATGGTATAATATAAGATGCTATACCTATCGTCAGGGGATTTTCTTCTATTAAATTGGGAGTGTTCTAATGCGTACCACAATCATAATCCTTATTTTGTGTGCCTTCATTTTCGCCGCGTGCAAGGATGGCACCACAGTTCAAAACACATCTAATTCAGATGCAGGATCAAAACCTGTTAGTTTTCATCACTATTTTTCCGGCACATTGGGTGGCGGTATTGAAGAAATGGTTGATGTGTATAATCAAACCCAAGAATCTTTCCACCTCAACGTCGTACCTATTGACCATGAGGCCTACAAAATAAACATATTAGAGTCTTTTGACAATAATACACCTGCCGATATGAATTCATACTGGGCAGGTGCTAGAACCGAGAGCGTTCTTAAGCATCTTGAACCTCTTGATGTCATGTTTGAAGAAAAGGGGTTAAAAGACAAATTTCACCCTTCTCTACTAGAATCCTCAAGTATCTACAATAATCATTACTACTTAATGCCAATTACACAACACTATGTTTGTTTCTACTACAACAAAGCTGTTTTTGATAAATACAATCTTAGTGAACCAAGTACTTGGTCTGAGTTTGAGGCAATTTGCAAGAAGCTCAAAGAAGAAGATGTAACCCCTATTGGCCTTGGTGCAAAAAGTCGGTGGCCAGCACAGTTTTGGTTCGACTATCTTTTACTTAGGACTGCAGGCAACGATTATCGCCAGCAACTTATGTCTGGTGAAGCAAAATACACGGATGACGAAGTACTTGGTGTTATGGCCATATGGAAGGACCTTATTGACAAAGTTTATATGAATGACAACGCAGCTGAGATTGACTGGGACCTTCAAGTTCTTGAACCTATGATGGCTGGTGAATACGGTATGACTCTAATGGGTACATGGTATTTCAGCATTCTGGATTCAGAAGGCTTTGATGACCAGTATGGTGTATTTTCATTCCCATTAATTGACAAGACCATTCCAAACGCTTCTCTAGGCCCTGTTGATGGTGTTGTTATTGGAAAAAATGCATTGAATGTGGAAGGTGCTAAAGATGCACTCTATCACTTCGCCAATCCCAAAAATCAAGAAACAATGGCCCTTGGTTCTGGTGGTTTTGCCCCAAGCTTAGAAGTTTCGGACACCATTTACAGCCCATTACAACTTGAACTCCTTGAAGACATATCCAATAACACTGTATGGGCCTTCAACTATGATTTAGCAACTGAACCTAAAAAATCAGAACTAGGCCTTGATTTCTTCCTTGAATTCATTGTCTTCCCTGACGCCTATGAATTTTTACTAGAAGAACTACAAACTAATATGACCAACTAGGTGATACTATGACCCTCAAATTACGGCTCATCATTGTGTTTTCTGTCCTAACAGCCACCTTATTTTTCTTTGGCCTGTATGCTGGAAGTACAATCAAGTACATTAACAACCAACATGTTGTTAATCAACATATCTCTTCGATGAATACCAACATATTGCAGGTTGAGCTGAACCAACTCCGCTATGTCTACACTGGAGGACGCGAAGATGCCAACCTTGTTTTTGATGGCCTAAGATCCATGTATAATAACCTAAATTCTAATGATCATGAAGAATTTACCAACGAACAACATATAGAGATCAATACCATCAAAGAACATATAGAAGATTATGACAAGGCTTTCAGTCAAATGATTAGCCTAAGTGATCAATTGGTGGCCTTAACCGTCAATTTGGAAGAAGACATCAATCAGCTTAACGGTTACATTACATTGTTATCGTCTAATGGTGTTTCACAAACTAAAAACGTTACTGAACTACGTAAAAATCTTATTTTATTCTATACAGACTACGTCACTCTTAAACAGTCTGAGGAAGCCTTTGACCATATTGATACTTCAAGTTTAAATGAAATAGAGCATATTGCTGACGATATTATGTTAGATACAACAGCAGAGCTTGAATACCAAGTCACTGGACTTAGAATATCCAAGACAATTGAGCGAATCAAAGAAAATCTTAAAAAATATAAGGCAAAATCTAGTGAACTCACCCTCTCAAGTGATGCTCTAATGACAAGAACCGCAACTATACGTGAGAGTTTCTCTAATATTATGACACTCCAAGAAGACATTATCACCAAAGAGCAAACCAGGGTCTATGTCTTAACCAATATCCTTCTTGCCATCACAATCAGTGTGTTCTTATCGGTCATTATCTATATTTTGAATTACACAACCAAGAATCTTAGAAATATTTTAACCACAACGGATAAAATTGCAGACGGTCATTTTGAAGCAAGGCTTAATGATATCAAGAATGATGAATTTGGCCAGCTTGGTGCTTCAATTAACTATATGGCCACCTCTCTTGAGAAATCATCAAGGCGCCAAAAAGATATTACTTCCAACCTAGAGAGAATGATTGCTGACAGAACCAAAGAATTATCAGATGCCAAAAGCGCTCTAGAAATCAGTAACAAATCTTTGGAGAAGGAAAAAGAAAGGCTTGCAACTATGGCAGTAACAGATGAACTAACTGGACTGCACAACCGTAGAGCTGCCCTTACTTTCTTACAAGAGCAGATTAATTTCAGTATGCGTTACAACCATCCACTAACCATTATGGAAGTGGACCTTGATCATTTCAAAGAAATCAATGACCAGTTTGGCCATATAGCCGGTGATGAGGTCTTAAGAAAATTGGGGTCAATATTCAATCACAGTATTCGGACCATCGATTTTTGCGCACGATTTGGTGGAGAAGAATTCTTGTTCATTTTCCCAGAAACCACTATCGAAGACGCTGCAGTTTTAATTGAACGTATACAAGTGAACGTAAAAACAACACCTTTCACTTTCTCAAATATCACAATGACATTCAGTGCAGGTGTTGCAAAGTATAATGATGAAACTGCCATCGAATTGATTCGTAAAGCAGATGAAAAATTGTATCAAGCCAAAAAATCTGGGCGGGATTGTATCATCTACTAAAAAACAAGGTCTTGTTTATATGATTCAGTTCCCTGATGCATTTTGAAATCTCGTCTTCACTCAAATGGGCATAACGTTCACCTGCCCGCTTAAGAATCGTTGCCATGACTTTGTCCATTACCTCTGAACCCTTACTAGAAGCCACTATCTGATGGCTTCTTTTGTCGTTAAGTGAACACTGTTTCTCAAGATACCCTTTCTCTATAAGTTTCTTCACTTCTCTGCTGGCATTTGGCATAGACAAGTAAAGGCATTCACTAATACCGCTTAGAGTTGAGGAACAATTAAAATAGACATATTCCAATATGTTGTGCTGTCCTTGGGTTAAATCATCTGGTTTGGTGTCTTTCCTCAGTTCAAACAGTACTCGGGTTGACTCGCCAAACAGCGACATCAGTCCTTGCATTAAAGTATCATCCATAATTAACTCCTTTGTTTCAAATCTCTCTTCAACATTCGATTCCTATTTACTCTATTATACAATATATTTATCAAATTACAATTATCATTTGACAACTATATTGTGACATGTTATAGTTTACCTATAATTAGTTGTCAAATGATAATAACTTTAACCTATCAAACACGCTGAACTTAGGAGGAAGATATGAATATATTAGTTGTTTACACACATCCAAATCATGAAAGTCTTAATTATGCCTTTTTAGAAAAGACCATAGAAGGCATCACAAATAATGAGAAAAATATCAATCTAGAAGTCCTTGATTTGTATAAAGAGAATTTCAACCCAGCATTGTATTTTGACAAAGATGTCAAACGACGTCATATGAATGAGGATTCAGAAACAAAAAAAACACCGCGAGCAAATACTGTGGGCTGACCACATTGTCTATATATACCCCATTTTTTGGGGTAGACCACCAGCCATGTTACTAGGCTATATTGACAGATTGTTTTCAAAAGATTTCGCTTACACCTATGAAGGTAATAGTGTCTTTATGAAAGGCCTTCTCAAAAATAAAAAGGTTACTTGTATCTCAACGATGAAAGGCCCAACTGGTTACCTTAGGCTGTTCCTATACAATATGAATCAAGTCATTATGAAAAAGGCAGTCTTTAATGTTGTTGGGATCAAAGATGTGAAATTCTTCGAATTTGGCAGCATGGAGACCAAGAAAAATAAACAAGAAAAAAGCCTGAACAAGGTCAAGCTTTATTTTCAGACTGTGTGATATCAAAAACCAATGTGAATGGTCCACTGAGTTCTTGTAAACATTTTCGAATTCTTGAACCATTTTAAGAAACTGGGCGCTATGTCTGGGTCTTCAAAGTAAGACCACTCCCCTAGTAACTTGATGCTTGGTGGAAGGACTCTATATCCTGTCCTTTCAACAAGCCAAAGTTATAGGATGAACCAGCATCGCTGCCTAAATTTTTTCTTCATTTTCATCTCAACCATCTTCTTATTAAGTCCAGTGGTATATTTCTTGTTGATGACTTCAATAATGGCTTGGCAATGGTCGAAAGTCTCAGCCATACGCTTCAGTAAATCGATAACGTCTTCTTCATGAAGGTACATAAGCAGTCCTTCAGCAATAAAAAGTATGTTGGTTGATTGTCTATCTGCCACTTCTTGAAGCCAAGTATCATCAAGTACCGACTTACCTATAGTTGTATAGGTCAAATCATCCCCTAGCAAAGTTCCTTTGATTTCAATCATCTCTGGCAGGTCAAGTTCAATATACTGACTTGTGTCTAATCCCAAACGATAAAACCTTGTATCCAAACCACACCCTAAGCTAACAATCAAGCCATCTGGATGAGATTCGAGAAATTCTCTACAATAGTCATCGTACTTTCGTCCTCTAAGGGCAATATGTCTTGTTAGCGAAGATGGTGTTTTTTTATTGATAATATGACTTTGGCTTTCACTGCCCTTTTGACCTGGATTGTAGCTACCATTCCTTATACCTTCTACCAAAGAATTATAGACCTCTATGCCCTTTTCATCATAAAAGTTATTCAGGCCCTTCTTTGATTCTACCACTCTAGATTTTAGGGTGACAATGGCTGTTTGTGAAACCGAACTTAACATAAGACACCTCTTCCTCATCACTATCTATAGTCTGCTACCTAAGACAAACCTTATCTCTGCCTGAATTTTTTAGCTTCATATAAGGCTTCATCAACTCTTTGACATGTGTCTTCAAGTGCTTCCTGTGGCTTCACTTGTGTTACACCAAAGCTACATGTTACTGTGCCCACTTCTTCAAATTCATTTTCTTTGATGGCAGACCTTATTCTTTCTGCCAACATAAGGGCTTCTTCAATCTTAGAGTCAATGACGATGATAATAAACTCCTCACCGCCCCAACGTGCCAAAGTATCAACATCTCTTATATGGGTTTTCACAATATCTGTCATCCCAACCAAGACAACATCGCCTATGTGGTGACCATAGGTGTCATTCACATTTTTGAAGTGATCAATGTCAAACATTATAACTGAGAAGGCATTGCCATATCGGTCAAATCTTTTTTGCTCATTCTCAAAGACATTGGCAAAATGTAAGCGGTTATAGGTTTGGGTCAATGGATCTGTTATAGATAGTCGGTTGACCTCTTCAATCTTCTCATCTAACTTCTGGGCAAGGAGAACATAACGACCTACCAAATCATAGAGGAGTTCATTCTCTATCTGATCATCATACCTGGTTGCCATGGCATCTATGACTAATTTCTTCAACTCATTATTGGTGTGATTTGACAATTTTGTCAAATCCGTTTCACCAAGACCTTCAATCCTCATAAGACACCCCCTCAAGATACCAGTCAATACCCACATTTTCAATCTGTCTTAGATGGCCAATAATGCTATTGATACTTTTGGGACCAACAATAACACTACCATGTTGGGGTGCAATGACATCAGGGTTAATCTTTTCAACCATACTGAGTGCATAACCAAGGGCTGTTGAAGATGTCATTATTCTTTTGTGAAAATCTATAATACCTTTGACTGGACAAGGCACCTCTGTATGAGGGCATGTAGATGTTACCCTGCAACCATTACACCTGTCTTCTAATTCAAGAAACAAGTCCCAGATTCGATCATAACTACCAAAGACATCACTTGAAAATAAGGTCCTTGTCTTTGTATCAAAAGTCATAAAACTTCCTGGAGAATGGGCATATGGCGTTCTAATAAACTCAAGCTTACGACCCGATTTGAATGTATATGCCATGTCAATATCTTCTATACACTGTTTGGGTCGCCTTGAAGAATAGTATTTGATGAATATGTTGTTCTCTCTATGAGAGATAATCTTAAGTCGGTTATTCTTAATCAAGTTCTCAAAGTGTGGGATACTGCCGCATAGATCAGGATCATAGTGTTGATAAATAAGCCTTTCAATATGATTTGGGTCTGTCCCCGTTTGCAATAACTTCATCATCACAGTAGAAAAATCATCCCGCTACCACCATCAATAAGTATGGCTTCATCTTCTTCCACAATTAAATAAGGATTGCAATGTAGTCCTGCATTATCATCAGCAAAACCTACCCAAAATATGCCACTATCCACTTCAATGGGTCCACTATAATTATAATCACTCAATGTTTTGACCTCCAAAAACTTTCTTAGATGCATTATATCACTCTAAGATGTTCTTTAAAAGTTCTCCAGTATAAGAATCAACAGAAAGGGTAATTTCTTTTGGTGTGCCCTGCCCGATAAGATAACCACCTTCAATACCGCCTGATGGCCCAAGGTCAATCATATAATCTGACCTAGCAATCATATCCATATTATGCTCTATAACAATGACTGTATTTCCTTGCTTTACCAACCTTTCAAGAATTGTCAACAGCTTGTGAATATCTTGATGGTGTAGACCTGTAGTGGGTTCATCGAAGACATAGATTGTATTGCCACCACCGCCTTTACCAAGTTCTGTGGCAAGTTTTAGTCTTTGGGCTTCGCCACCTGAAAGGGTAGTTGCACTTTGCCCAAGCTTAAGATAGGACAGACCTACACTTTCAATTACGCTTAGAAGGTCTGCAATATTCTCTTCCTCATCAAAAAGTTCCATAGCTTCGCTAATCTCAAGGCCCAAAACATCTGAAATTGTCTTGTTTTTGTACTTAATATCTAATATAGGCTTCTTGTATCTGGTCCCTTCACAGACATGACACTTAGTCCATATATCTGGCATGAAATTCAGTGAAGTCTGAATTTTTCCAGCCCCTTTACAGTGAGGGCACTGACCCTTCTTGCTATTAAAAGAAAAATGTTCTTTAGTCAATTTCAAAGATTTTGATTGGTCTAACTTTCCATATAGATCACGTATCATATCAAATACCCCAGAGTAAGTTGCTGGGTTAGATCTTGGCGTTCGACCAATAGGCTTTTGAGATACATAGATTAGGTCTTTGACTGACTCATAACCCTTAATACTCTCGTACCTTCCAATGCTTTCTACTTTTCTCCCTAGTTTAGACAAAATCGCTGGACAAAGTGTTTTTGTAATCAATGAACTTTTGCCCGAACCACTAACACCTGTAACACAGATGAAGTTACCAAGAGGTATGGTCACATCGATATTCTTTAAATTATTTTCACAAACACCTTTGATTATAATTGACCCTGTCTCTTCTAGCTTATTAACAAGGTCACTAGAATCAGAACTGCCATAATCAAGTACTTGTTCATCTGCTGAGCTACCAGCAATATAGGGCCCTGTTATTGAATCTTCATTTGCCATGACTTCTTCAATTGTGCCCTCAGCAATAACCTCTCCACCGTACTTTCCTGCCCCAGGACCTACATCTATTAGATAGTCTGCCATTAGAATCATATCTTTTTCATGTTCCACCATTATAATTGTGTTGTCCTTGTCACAGAGTTCTCTTAGTTTGTCCATAAGAAACTTATAGTCTTTTGGGTGTAAACCCATTGAAGGTTCATCAAGTACATAAAGTATGTTGGTTAGATTTGTAGAAAATTGAGATGCAAGTCGGATGCGTTGCCCTTCTCCACCAGATAAAGTGGGAATTGCCCTGTCAAGATCTAGGTAATGTAATCCAACTTCTTCAATTTTCGTAAGCATTGGTAACATCTGATCTAAAATAGGTTTGGCTTTCTCTAAATCCATGAGAGACAAATCAATGTATAAAGATGATAGCCATCCCTTTAAGTCAGTAATGGTCATAGACGCTGCTACAGGATAACGAAGGCCCTCAATCTGAACCAAACGACTCTCATTAGTCAATCTTTCACCATGGCACATGTCACATTGACTTCTTCTAAGGAAACTATCAATGGCTCTCGACATGGCAGAGCTACCACCAGAATTATTCTCGATCAAACGTTTCACAATATTCATGACACCTTCTGCCGGTCGCTCAATAACACCACTTCTGCCTTTGGCATCATATTCAAGAATTACCTTGCGTTCACCGCTTCCATAAAGCAGCTGTTCTTTAAAGTCCTCGGGCAGCTGATTGTAAGGTAGCTCTAAATCAACATCCATATCGTAAGCAAGAGCTAATACCTCACCGCGCATCCAATTGGCATTAGGCTTCTTAGCATGTTTTCGAAGGTCGCCCCATATCTTTGATGCACCATCCAGAATAGACTTATCTCTCTCTCCTATAACAAGGTGCTCATCAACTTCTAAGGCTTCGCCTAAACCTTTGCACTTAGGACACATATGTTCTGGGTTGTTAAAACCAAACATGGCTGTACTCATATCAAAGAAAACACGGTCACATTGATGGCAATAGGCTTTAGTTTGTAGCTGTATAGGTTTACCGCCATCAACACTTAACTCATAAACACCTTCTTTGACCTCATTCAATGTCACCTCATGATTTTTTTCTTAATAGCGCAACCTTTTGTCGTATTTCTTCTTCTGTGATTGGGTCAATTGGTGAATGACACTCAGGGCAATGTCTCGTACCAATAGCTACATAGAGCATACGCAAATAATCAATAACACCAGTGACAGTACCAACTGTAGAACGTGGGTTTTGCCCTAGTGATTTTTGCTCAATGGCTATGGATGGTTGTAATCCGTCTACCCTGTCAACAGATGGTTTCTCATAGGCATGATTTCTATCACTGCCCATAATATCCATAAACTGTCTTTGACTTTCAGTATAAATAGTGTCAAAGGCCAAGCTTGATTTACCACTACCACTAACCCCTGTTATACAGGTAATCTTGTTCTTAGGAATTTTCACATCCACATGTTTTAGGTTATTCTGATTGGCATCAACAACATGAATATGATGACTGTCAAAGTCTTTCATATCGTAATCAGCTTGCTTTGCCTCCTGTAATGGCGCTATAACTTCATCTTCTGACTGCATAAGCAAATCATCAAGGACATGTAGGCCACTTGACTCTAGCCTGATTTCTTGATCAAAGTCACTTGGTTCTACAAAAGTTTTTGCCTTGGGCCAATGGGCTAGCCACTCAGGTAGCTTAACAGCAGCATCAAGCACATGACTTTCATAGGGAACAATACCAATAATCTTTGACTTGTCAAAGCCATCAAATCCACAGATTTCCAAACACTTTCTCATTGTATCCACAGATAGAACCTTTACGACAGTTGTAGCTATTGGGTTAGGTCTAACTGGTGACCTTGTAGCAAATATACCTGTCTCAGGCGCGTTGTCGTATGGGGGATGACAAGTTCGACTTTTTCTGAATTGCTTTTTCTCAAAACGATTGAACCACCAATAGACACGGTAATAACTCCTGGCAGGCAAGTCGTTTTTATTAAGGACAGTGTCATCTTCAAAAACGATGGTTTGACGGCCACTATCCACCTTAAATTCTGCAACTGGCCTAGTTATACTTAACCCATTATAACCAGCAAGTGTATCCTCTATGGTATCTAAACTTGGGCTTATACCCTTGTAGGTGACTGCCTTTTCCTCATCCCTTTGCTTAGGAATATAATCTTCATTAGGGAAATAAGGTTTAATGTCATAGACATCGGTCTTTGCCCCCTTAGATGTGCCTTGTATCAATTTCACCTTAACAAGACCCTCATTCATATTTATGGATTCAAACTCACATAAACTGTGTTCAAGTGTCGATACATTGTCATAGAAAATCAAACCATGACTAAAACACTCCAGTCTTAGCAATGCTTTTTCAAAACCTTCATTGAGTTTTATAGTGCCTGACCCATCCATTTGACCTATGGGACTTAGACCATAACTTGGTAATTCATTCTTTGCCATCTTCCTACCTCCTGTTTGGCGCTATAGGAATACAAATATCAACAACCCTGTAACCTTCTTTACTTGGCTTGATCTGGGGGTATGCTTCGAAAGGATATCTCGAATCATGATGGTAGTCACTTGCCACAAGCCAGTGGATAAACATATGGTCCCAAGCTTTCTGATAATCCTCTGTTAACACTTCATAACGAGCAATCACATATAAGCCACCTTCAAGTACATACTGCCCAATATCACCATCCACCTGGGGCATTTCATCCACTTCAAGACAGACACTTAATCTTTGATAATCCTCTGATGTCATTGACCCCAAATCATGGTACAAGGTTAGCCAATTGGTTCATATGCTTGGGCATCCGTTGAGATTAGTCCTTTCTCCCTTACCCATTGGTATAACTTGGTAAACAATGTTTGAAAAAGATTGGCATCACCCTTATAGGGTCCTTGATATCTGGTATAAACAAGCCTTTTGGGTTTGATGTCCTTAATGGTAATTGACAGGGGTTGATACGATTTTATCTGATCTACATAGCGCTCAAATTCCATAGTCTCAGTATACTCAACTGGCAAAGCATTGACTTGTCCATTCTTGCCTTTTTTATAAGCTGACGGACTTAGGTTATAAGCTGATTTGAAAGCTTTGGCAAAAGATGAGGAATTAGAAAATCCAACAGAAAGGCCAATATCAGTGATACTCTCTTTGCTGCCTGAGGTTAATTTAAATGCTGCCATTTCAAGTCGTAAACGCTTGATATAACTATAAAGAGATTCTCCAGTAACCAACTTATATAGCCTATGAAAATAGTATTCTGAGAAATAGGCTTTTGAAGCCAACCGCTCTAATGTCAATTCTATGTCCATATGCTTTTCTATATAATCTTGTACTCTATTGACTCTACTGACACACTCTTTTGATATTTCTCCCACTGACGTGTCCTCCACATTTTTATCTAGATTATATCATAATTACTTTTATTTGATTCCAAGAAACACACATTACTTTCAAATTAATTATAATTTACACTTGACAATAGTGTGTGTAACACATTATAATGTAATTAACAAGAACGTATGACATACGGGCCCAAATGATTGTGAGGTGAAACAATGAGTCAAAAAGATAAAATACTAGACAACTTAATCGGAGAACTTAAAAGAGGCACATTGGTTCTAAGCGTACTACTAAATACAAGTCAACCTGTATATGGCTACTCCTTGGTCCAATCGTTACAAGACTTCGGCATAGCTATTGAACAGAACACACTATACCCACTACTTAGACGCTTAGAGAAGCAAGAATTGCTTATTAGTACCTGGGACACTACTGAGTCAAGACCAAGAAAGTATTATCACATCAGCCCACTAGGCAAAGAAGTCCTTGAAGCTTTATCGACTGAGTGGCAACGAACCAATAATATCATCACTAAAATGTTATAAATATTACTAATCTCTATGTAATTGTAGACTTTGAAGGAGGTTTATTAGAATGAAACTATTAGAACAATATATATATGCAATTGGTAAGAAATTACCTTACAAATCACGCAATGAAATTAAAATGGAGCTCAAATCAGCATTCCTTGATGAGCTAGAAGCCAAATATGGCAAGACCCCATCCGAAGCAGATATCGAATCCCTTATTGCCTCTCATGGAGCTCCTAGAGAAGTTGCAAGTAGATACAAAACAGACAATGTTGTTATTGGCAGTGGCTATACAGATTTGTTTTTCATGATTATGAAAATCATCATATTTGCCCTAACCATAGCATTCACCGTTACTTTTGTTGTCGAATTACTATCAGGTGATCTCAAAAATTCCATCATGGTAATCGAAGTACTAAAAATACCTGGTAATGTAATCAGTGGTAGTTTAAGTGCCTTTGGTAGTTTGACAATCGTCTTCATCATATTGACAAAATTTAACACTGATGAAAAGATTAACTTAGATGAAGACTGGAAACCTTCTGAACTAAAAGACATTCAAGTAGGTCCAGAAGAAGAATCGAAAGTAGGCAGTGCTTTCGCAATATTCTTCATCCTCATATTTGTTTCTGTCATCAATTCATCACCGCATTTGGTCAATGTGGCCGAAAGAGCCTTCGAATCAAGTGGTTTAGAACTTGGGCACTATATCCATCTTGAGACATTCAAGTACTTCCTTATTCCACTCACCATCATCTGGTTAGGAGAACTTGTATACCATACGATTAACATATTTACAGGCAGCTCTAGAGCACTCGCCTTCTATAACTTCTTGTTGGAAATTGGTGGATTCATCATTATGCTAACGATGGTTAACAGCAGTAATCTCTATGTTGGCTATGAAAGCCTACTAGGCTTTCGAGGTCTATTCCTCGTCGTTACTGTAATCGCCGGCATCGAATGTATCAGCAAACTCGTAAAATTCATTAAATATTATGTGTTAGAAGCTTAATTAAGCTTCTAACACATAACTTGTAAGTATGTCATGTATAGTTTTTCCACCACATATAATCAGTGAATGACCATCCTTGATTGTATCCGTCACTACACCACCAGCTTCTTCTATCAAAAGAACACCAGCACAAATATCCCATTCATTTAGTGTGAACTCCCAGTAGCCATCAAGCATACCCGCCGCCACAAAACACAAATCTACAGCAGCACTTCCCCCACGTCTTATCCCAGCAACTTCATTGACTATTTCAAGAAAATAGGGAATGTTCATATTGTCTTCTTTTCTCGAATACGGAAAGCCTGTAGCAATAATACTTCTGTCTAGGGTCTTTTTATCAGTTACCTTAATTGGCTCCCCATTTAGATATGCCCCTTGACCTTTGATGGTTGAAAATCGCATTTTTATTGTTGGTATATCAACGACACCTAGAACTGTTTCACCCTTATACTTTAGACCTATGGATATACAGTGAAATGGATGGTTATGGACAAAATTTGTCGTACCATCAATTGGGTCTATAACCCATTTGTAGTCACTATCCATATCAGCCATCCCTGTTTCCTCTGCTAATATAGAGTGGTCTGGGTGAAATGCTTTAATACGCTTAACAATCATCTCTTCTGATGTCTTGTCGATGTCTGTTACAAAATCAACATTGGAACCCTTGGTCTCAACACTAAAGTTCTGATCCTTCTTGGCTTCTAGTTGGTAGGCACCAACCTCATCAACAATCTCAAAAATCTGATTGATTATTTCTTCATAATTCATACTACGTCCTATTCTGCAGCCTTAGTCTGCGCCATATTTCCCGCAGTCAAAGTATACTATATTAGCAAAGAAATTGCTACGAAGTATAATTCGCTATATAATCCCTTTAGCTTGCCACCCTCTAATAAGCCCACCATAATGTTCTTTGTCATCCATGAACCTTGAGATGTTATGTTTGACGACTCTTCTATAGACTTTCTCAATAAGGCTAGGCCCCTTTTGCTGCTTAATTCCATCAACTAATGTACTTGCTGTAGCTTCAATAGTCACTCTATCATCATCTAAAGTATATGGTTTGATGTAGGGGTTGACCTTTACAGCAATCTTACCACTCATAATCCCACCTGCAAGTCTAGCTTGTTCCACAATGTAATTATTCACTTTGCCACCACGAATATTTTGAAATGTTGCTATGCTTACAAAGTGTTTGTTGTAAAGGACTTGTCCAGTCACAAAATCCATTCTGTCAATAAAACTTTTAAAGAGTCCTGTGACTGATGAAACGTAATTAGGTGACCCTAGTACCACCCCATCTGCCTCTTCTATGGCTTTTCTCACTTCCATAAAGCCATCTTGCTTATCAAGAGGACAATAGCCCTTGGCATAACAAGTCGTACAGCCCACACAATAATTCACTTTATAATCACACAAACAAATTCTTGTCACCTCTGCACCACATTCTATTAACTTTTCATATAGTATGTCCATCACACTTGCTGTAACACCTTTTTTCTTGAAAGATCCATTAATCATTACAATATTCATTCTTTACCTCCTTCTTAAAATATGAACTATAGTTCGCATTTTAGCATATCAGCTTCAGACCTGTCAATGATAATATGAATTATAGTTCATATTTATTGATTTAGCCTTGGCAAAATGGTATACTACTTGAATGAAAACAACGACGCGAACCCCCAAACAAAACCGTTCTATACAAAAAAAAGAGCAAATCATCGCCGCGGCAATGTTGCTCTTTTCAGATAAAGGCTATTACGATATTAATTCAAAAGATATCGCCAAGGAAGCAGGCGTATCTGTTGGCACATTTTATGCTTATTTCAAAGACAAAAAGGAAGTATTCCTTTGCCTTCTAGATAATTACAAAACTAAAATCAATGAAAGTGTCTTAGCTAGACTCAGTCGTATAGACTCTATAGATTCGACTGGTCAAACTGACCTGGCAATTTCAACTGTTATTGAAACCATCTTATCAACCATTATTGGTGTTATAAAGACCTATCCAAAAGGCTTCTACAATCAGATCATTGTACTTTCAAAAACAGATGATGACATCAAGGATAGATACAATGATCATATGTCATATATGGCAGGCGAGATAGGGCGCCATCTTATTAAACAAAATTTAGGACAAGACAATCCACTAGCAATGGATGTCTTATCCAAATTCATTGTTCACCTAAACGAAGCCTGTGTGACCCTAATCTTAAATGAAGATAATGAGGCATTAGGACAAGACTACAAAGCCCTTTATGCAAACATGCTGTCCATGCTATTGACCTCTAACTAACCGCTTCATTGATAAATTTCACTTGAGCTTTGTATAGGTCGTAGTAATGGCCTTGACCATCAATCAATTCATCATGCTACCCATTTCTTCAATGCCTTGATTATTTATAACTAGTATCCTATCTGCCTTCTTAATCGTTGACAAACGATGGGCGATGATAAAGGACGTACGACCAACGAGGAGCTTCTCTAAACCTTCTTGAATAACTTTTTCCGTCTGAGTGTCAATACTTGATGTTGCCTCGTCTAGAATAAGAATCCTTGGGTCCATTAGCAAGGCTCTGGCAAAAGAAATTAATTGACGTTGGCCTGTTGAAAGTCTGGTACCCCTCTCATTAACCTCTGTCTCATAGCCATCCGCCAAATCAACAATAAAATCATGGGCTTTGACAGCCTTAGACGCACTAATAACTTCTTCATCCGTCGCATCTAATTTACCATATCTAATGTTATCCATGACAGTCCCTGAGAATATGAATGTATCTTGCATCATAATACCCATCTGACTTCTTAGACTTTGTAACTTCACTTGACTGATATCGTGACCATCGATTCTAAGTTGGCCTTTTCTTATGTTGTAGAATCGGCTAATTAGGTTAACAACTGTGGTCTTACCTGCGCCGGTTGGGCCAACAAGTGCAATACTTTCACCTGCTTTAACATCCAAAGAGAAGTCATCCAGAATGACTTGCCCTTCTTCATAGCCAAACTCAATCTGATCAAAATCGATATCGCCAACAACTTCTGGCAAGTCATAAGCATTGTCGACATCTTTAACCACTGGCTCTACTTCCATTGTCTCAAAGATACGCTCCAGGTATGCACTGGCAGATACCAGTTGATTGTAGAACTCACTAATATTTAGAAGTGGTCCCCATAGGTTACCCATATAACCAAGAACAGCAACAACCACACCTGCTGAGACAGAACCTTTAAAAAAGACCAAAGCCACAGTAAGCATAACCACCTGGGATAGTATGGATATGTTTTTGATAATAGGAAAAATCATACCAACATAATGAACAAAGCTCATCCACCTGTCCTTGTAGTCATCCATTAGTTCGTTGAAAACGCCAAGGTTTACATCCTCTCTTGTAAAGGACTGTGTCACCTTCATACCACTAATACTCTCATGAATATAGGCATTCATATTAGATTGCTTAGCACTGACCTCTTGCATGGCTTTTCTTTGGCGTACTTTGATGTAGAAGACACCATAGATTGCCACAGGTACAAATGCCAATGTTATAAGGCCAAGTCTCACATCTAGTGTTAATATGATTACCACAGCAATGATAAAGGAAAAGCCATCAACAACCAAGTTAATGAATCCGTTGGACAAAAGATTGTTCAAACTGTTGACATAATTAACAACTCTCACTAGGATTTTTCCATGAGGTCTGCTGTCATAGAAAGAAAAAGGCAGGGTCTGGATATGAGAGAAAATATCGTGTCTTATATCTTTGATGATACTTTGACCAATCTTAGACATAAACCTTATTCTAAACTTCATACATATACTACTCATTATGATGACACCAACAAAGAAAATGGCGCATATGACCATCATTTTCACATTAGCATCTGGTATGAAATCATCAATTATAAACTTCATAAGCAGTGGTGTCATAAGATTAGCAAAAGATGACAACATAATGACAGCCAATGCAATAGACATTTGCTTCTTATATTTAGCCACATAGCCCAACAACTTTTTCAGTTGCTCCTTGTTAAATTCACGTTCAAGCATTTCATCTTCTGCGAATGTGTTACGTGCATTCGCTTTGGTATTTGTTTTGGTCTTTGTATTTGTCTTTGACATTAGGCACCCTCCTTTACTCTAGCATCGAACTCACCCATTTGTTGTGTGAAGACATCATAATAATAGCCTTCTTCTTCAACCAAGGATGCGTGGGTTCCTCTTTCGATAATGCGGCCTTCATCCATAACCAGAATCAGATCTGCATCTTTTACCGATGATATGCGGTGAGCAATAATAAAGGTGGTCCGTGCACTGTTAATCTTTTTCAGTTCCTTGAGAATCTTGTATTCAGTCTCCATATCAACCGCTGATGTGGTGTCATCAAGAACCAATATAGAAGGGTCTTCGATGATGGCTCTGGCCAAGGCAATTCTTTGTCTCTGCCCACCAGATAGACCCACACCTCTTTCACCAACAACCGTATTATAATTCTCATCAAACTGATAGATGAATTCATTGACACCAGCAATTTCCGCCGCTAAGCGTATTTTTTTTCTTGGTTGCTGAAGGCACACCGTAAGATATATTGCCCTCGATTGTATCTGAGAATAAGAAAATGTCTTGCATTGCTACAGATATATTGCTTCTAAGGGTTCGTTTATCATATTCTGTAATCGGGATACCATCAATAAGGATTTCCCCTTCTGTTGTATCGTAGAATCTTGACAGCAAAGAAATCAATGTTGATTTACCTGAACCCGTTGAACCAAGAATAGCTACAGACTGACCTGGTTCAATCTCAAATGAAATATCCTTTAGGACTGGACCATCTTCATAGTCAAAAGTCACATTCCTAAACTCAACGTAGCCTTCAATTTTGCTGTCTTTTATTGGCACCTTAACTTCTTTGATGGCACTTTCCTCATCCAGCAATTCTTTAACACGTTCAAAGGAAGCAACAAATTTCTGTGTACCGTTAATAAGCCAACCAACCATTCTAAGAGGGTTGTTAACCATCCATAACAATTTGGTAAAGGCAACAAGCTCACCTATTGTCATTTTATTATTGATAATCAAGATACCCCCCATTAGGAGTACAACAACATTAAAAAGGACCGCAAATGCATCCAGGGCAGGTAAGTTCTTTTCCCATACTTTGGCAGCATTCATATTCTTATCCATAAAACCTTGGTTGGCAGTCTGAAACTTCTCTATTTCGTAGTCTTCCCTGGCAAAAGCCTTAACAACACGGTTACCGCTGATGTTCTCTTGTACAACTGTGTTCAGTTTGGCAAACTGCTCTTGAATGTCTTTAAACATTGGTCTTACACTTCTTGACAACCTAAGAGAGAAAAAACAAATAAAAGGCACAATTAAGAGTAATGTAGATGTGAGAATAGGATTGATAATGAACATTGAGATAATTGCAAAGATGAAAACGGCAGAATGAAATAAGCTTACATGGGTAATCCATGCAAGGAAGTGGCGAATGGCCTCTATATCTGCTGTCATTTTAGACATGATTTTACCATTGGGCACTCTTTCATAATAGCCAATGTCAAGACCTTGTAGTTTCTTGTAGAGGGCCTCTCTTAAATCATAGATCGTCTCTTGGGAGAAACGTTCAAAGGCCATAAAGAATTGATACCTTAGGAATGTTCGGAACATGGTTACCCCCATAATGACCAAACACCCAATAATGACAAATTCTGTATCCTGATTTTGTAGAACTGCGTCAATAATCCTTCCTGTAACATAAGGATCCACCTGGGCCAACAGTGCAAATAGCAAAGTCACTATTGACCCGATGATGGCGTGATGAATATAGGGCTGATAAAACTTCTTCAAATGCTTTAAAGAATTAAACATAAGTTGATCTCCTCCTCCAATTTATCGATAATACCGCACTTTATTTGGAGTATTATATACCTTTGGTCAAGAGGTCACAAGCCTTAAAATCAACTTTACCCTAAATCTTAATTTATTCCTATCTTTCTGATTTCATATGTAATAGTTATTCGCTATTCCATTTGAACACTAAAGACTAACTAAAAATGACCTATAAATATCATTAAAGTTATCTGGCCTATCTATATTTGCACAATGGCCAGCATTTTCTATCTCAATATACTGGGCTTTTGGTTCTACTTTAGCAAGTGCCTTGCCTGCATCTTTTGCAAGAGCCAGGTCATGTTGACCACATATAAGTAATAAGGGATATGGTACTGGTTCTTCTTTTTGAACCATTATCTTATCCATGCCTTGCATGGCTCTAAATGATCCTCTTGTAAATGCACTGGCACCTAATCTCATTGCGGCTTTACCGTCCTCTGAATAAGCTGACACTTTGGACACATAATTTCTAAATCTCTTCATACTAAAAATAATGTATAAAAGCCATTTGCCCATTTCCTTACGTTGAGCCTTCAATATATGGCTATTATCCTTATGAATAGAATAGCCACCAATAACTGTCACGGACAAGACTTGGTCCGGATAATGATAGGCAAAGCCTTGTGCAATAAGAGACCCAAGTGAACAACCTAGAATATGTGCTTTGTTAAAGTTAAGTTCCTTTAGAATCATACTTATTATGTCAGGCATATCCCCCATATTAACATTGCTTTTGCTTGGCTGACTTTGACCATGTCCTATCATATCAATCATTATCAGATAATAGGTTTCCTCTAGAGCCACAATTTGCTTACTATAGATATGTCGGTCACCGAATGCGGGATGTAACATAACAATAGGTTCACTTTCATTGTTGCCATAGGTTTCATAATAGATTTTGGTTTGTTTAAATAGGATATTATGAGTCATGGTCTTCTTCCTCCTTTTTATTGTCTTCTAATTCTTCTCTAAGAGCCTTAAACCATTCCAAGTTACTCTTATGATTATGGATGCCTAAACTTAGTGTTTTGAATTGGTAAGTCACATAATCCTCTTGTTCTTTAGTCCATGTTCTATTCTTGAAGGTCTTTTCTCCTTCTTCATATTTGGCTATAAGTTCTTCTAGATACTTGATAACCTTATCGACTATGACTATACGGTCTTTGACTGCCATAAGTCCCATAAAAAATAATCTGGTAGAGGTCTCAGCTTCAAATTTTGTATGACTAATACTAGTTAGCATATAAGCCTTGAAATAAGCAATCCCACTCTTTGTTATTGAATATAGGTTCTTCTTTCGACCATTAACCGTATCTTTATGAACTGTTATATGTCCATTTTTTTCAAGCTTCTTAAGAGCGTTCTGTAAACTACCTAGACTTGGTTTATAAAAAGGAGAGACTTCCTCCTTAAGAACCTTCATCAAATCATATTGAGACAAAGCTCTAATCATCAAAAATCCTAATATTACATATTCCATAGTTACACCTCGTATCACTTTATATTTATTTATTCTCACTTACTTCAACTAATCTGTCTATTTGAATCATTACTACATTATCACTATATACCTATCAGGTATATATGTCAAGTTTCACTGACAGACTGACTCCTTGAAAGCAAAAAGAAACCACTGGACAAGTGACTCCTTGTCTAATGGTTTCTTGATTATATGACTGCAGATGGAAAATCATTGGTCAATTTGCATCTGATTTTTGCCATTTTGCTTAGCATTGTACAAGGCTTTATCTGCTCTTGCTAAAACAATGTCTGGTGTATCGATAAATCTAGACTTAGTTAACCCCACGCTGATTGTAATATTATGTTCCTTAAATTGTTGCATTGATGCAATAGTCTCTGTTAACTCTATAAGCATCTGCTGCGCTTCCTCGCTGTCCGCATAGATAATACCAGAAAACTCATCGCCGCCCCAACGGGCCACTTTACCTTTTTCTTGTACCCATTTTTTGACTATACTCGCTAGTTGAGCAATGACTTTATCACCGAACAAATGACCGTAACTGTCATTAAGGGCTTTGAAATCATCAATATCAAATATAAAAACGGCAAAGCCTTTTTCCTTTAACTCACCATTCTTAAGGGCTTCATATAGCACTTGGTCAAAGCCTCTTCGGTTCAATAAGCCCGTTAGTTGATCTGTAATAGCCATCTCATTCATTTTGATCTGGTAACGCTTGATTAAGCTACTAGTTGTCAATAATACACCTAGGATGACCAGCATTACAATAATTAGTACTTCTGCAACTTGAGAATATAGGGTTTTTCTCAGAACAGAAGTATCCTTTTTCACCATAAGATACCAGTCCATATCTTCTATGTACCTTGTTATCAAATAACCATCTATACCATTTTCAGAATACCTATAGGTCTCAAGGGTCGACTGATTGGCTAAAATATCAGGTAGAAATCCAAGTATGGTATCGTCTTCTTTTACATTATAGGCTTCAATAAGATTGTTGCTTGTATGAACTTGAGTCAAGCCAGTGCCATCAACCAAAAAAGCTTCAAGGTCATAGGCATCTTCAAAAGTACCAAGAATTTTTTGAACTTGATTCATCCTAAGTCCTACACCAGCAACACCAAGCAAGTCTCCCTGGTCATTTTCAATTCGACAGTTCACAAAGACAGTCAGTTCATTCCCGGCAGCTTCATCATTGTCCACATCAAGGCTGTAAGCTATGTCTTGATCGACAAATTCAAAATACCATTGATCATGATTATCTGTATCTGATACGGTCTTGTGTAACCCTTGATAATGGTAATAATCTTTTGTCCCTTCTGATACCAAAAAGACTGAATTGTAGCCATACTTTTCATAGAAGCCATTCAGATAAGTCAATAAATCCTCTTCGGAAGCTTTGCCTTCTTGTTCATCAACAAGCCACTTCTTTAGAAAGCTATCATTGGCCATGGTCAGAGAAACAAATATTGGCTTAATAAGCTCATTGTTGATCTCTGAATAGATATTGGTTGATGACAGCTTGGAAATATTTTTGATGTCCTCTTTGATAATCCCATTATAAGTTAGTGTATTAATAACAACACTGGCCAAAAAACCAAATAAAATAACCAAGCTAATCAAAAAGTTGATTCTGTACTTGTCGTTTCGATATAATTTTCCCATTAGTTATGATTTACCTCAATCAAATCTGTTAGTTTTTCACTTAAGGCTTCAATATCTTTTAGTGACATAGTTAAGTTCTCAATATTGGATTCTTGATTCTCTATAGTTGCAAGTATTTCTTCTGTTGATGCTGATTGCTCTTCCGATATACTGGCAATATTAGAGATACGCTCATGAACCACAACGAAGGAATCGTTAATCTGGTCAATCATCTTAATTTCTCTATCAAGTTCATCATTATTTTTAACAAATGACTCTTTGATCAAATTGTATTGGTTGGTAATGCGACCAATGATTTCAGAACCTTCATCTACGGCTTCGTTACCTTGGTTAACAGTGGTTACGGCTTCTTGAGTCTTACGACCAACTGATTCAACTATGTTATTGATATCCTGAACCGATTCTGCACTTTGCTCCGCCAATTTCCTAATCTCATCCGCAACAACTGCAAAACCTTTACCAGCTTCACCAGCCCTTGCACTCTCAATAGAAGCGTTCAAAGCCAATAAATTTGTCTGTGAAGATATGTTTGTGATGACTTCAAGGAAATTCTGAATGTCACCCATACTGTTTTCTAGTTCTTTAACCGTTACAATTGCCGCTTCAATAGCATCATCTATAATCTGCATTTGGTCTTTCATATGGGCAATCTGCTCTTCTCCATTAGTCACTTCGCCCATCATATCTTGGTTAGAACCAGTTAGATGTTCTGATATCTTGTGGGCTTCGCCCACATCATTAGATATAGCTTCAACTTGCATATTGATGTCTGTAACACTACCAGCTTGCTCTTGTACCCCAACCGCAATCTCTTGCATCGCTATTGCTACTTGCTTGCTGGACTCAAGTGTGGCTGAAGCATTATCTGACATTGTGGCCGTATTGTTCCCAAGAATAATGGTACCATTTTCAACCTCGTTCATCGTGCTTGACATTGAAGCAACCATTTCATTAATCTTACGTTCCTCACTGGCTGATAAATCAATGATTTTCTTCCCCCATTTATTAAGGAAAAATAAAAGGACTAGTGCACCATCCAACATAAGCAACAAGGATAAGAAGTTGCCAATTGAAGTCCCTGCACCTATTAGGGCATCAGGAACCGTTAAGTACATAGCGATTATTGCAAGATTGAGAAAAACACTATAGACAACCAATAATTTCGCCTCAAAATAAAGTGCTATGATTGCTACAGATATGATTAGTATATAATGATGTGCCAAGTTAAAGCCATTAACATAAGTCAGTGCGATTCCTGTTAGGGTTGGCACCAAGCCAATGAAGAAACCCTTAACTAAATCATTCATTGGAATAAAGAAGATAATGGTAACCAGAGCCATTACACCCAAAGAATATAGTGCATCCTCCATCCCTTTTTCAAATAAGACTGTCTTAATGATAAATATTAGTGCGATGCCATAGACTGCAAATAGATTAACTCTGTGAATTCTTTTTAAACTGTACCCTTGTCCCATAAGCTACCTCCGTTTTCTCTCCCATCAGTACTATTTTAACATATAACATAAGATCTCGTAAATATGAAAGAACCTACAAACAAGGCTCTTGTTCGCAGGTTCCTACATATGGGTTCAATGTCCTAATGAACTTCAGTATTGGTTCGAGACACTATTCATTCAGTGAAATATAAATATCCACTGTTTGATTGGTCATATCTTCTGAATCATTATGGTAGTGCTCAAAATCACAATCGTATTTTCTGTCTAAGTCCATTTTCCATATTGCCATCCATGCTGCACCTACATCTTTGGCAATATCACCTTTCACAGTAAACTTGGCATAAGTTCCACCACTGATAGTGACTTGGCCCAAACCTTCTTGATTCTGCGAATCTGATTGAGAACCCACTATATCGTCACTTGATGAATCTACTTCAAATCCCGCCACAAAGGTATAAGGCTTGGTATAATCACCTTCGTAAGCCGTGTACAAGCCAATTGCCTTCTTATCAACCTGGCCAAGTGGTCTCATATGAAAACCTTGCCCATAAAAGGATTGCCACAATGCGCCAATATCCTCTACCACCTTGTCGTGATTCTTTGTTCTAAGTGATAGGCCTACCATCTTCTTTTCTTCAAGTGTTACTATTTGATAATCCATGTTTCTTCCTCCTTATATCCTTTGTTGTTATTGATACATCTTATGTGACATATCTAAGTGATATAAAGAGTATACGATTTATAATATGACATAAGTATGTCATATTATAAAATTACACTAAACTACTCTTGAGCAACTACAATGTTGGAAGATTGTTTAGTGTCTATTCTGACCCTAAACATGGATACCACGATTGGAATAATTGTCAATGTCATAAGCAAATTAACTGCCATTCCAACAACAACCACCATGCCAAAATTACTCATGCCAGGATGGTTAATGGTCCCTAAGCTACCAAACCCAATCATTGTCGTAATCCCAGTTAAAAGAATTGCCTTTCCGGTCATCATTGTTAAATCAGAAATCTTAACATCACCATCGTCTTTCAATCGGTGAATCAAGTGAATGCCACCATCAACACCAATACCTATGATGATTGGAAATGAGGCAATACTAAATAAGTTAATTGTCACATCAAACACTGGCAATAGACCCAGGGTTAAATATAGGGTAATCCCAAGAGGTATGACTGTTAATAAAGCATATTTCATCTGCCTAAAGGCAATCAAAGCAATGATAAATATGGCACTCATACATAGAATTGAGATTCTAAGTATATCTGATGTCACCAAGTCAGTGATTTCATTCATGACAATTGCTATGCCCACTGGTGGTCTTCCTGATATTGCCATAACCTCATCAATGAAATGGTTACAAGCTTCACCGTCATATAGGTTAATAGACGGCATTATTTCGACTAATAATTTGCCTTCTTTACCTATATAATTATTACGAATCATCAATGGTAAGTCATCTATACTGACTTGCCTAAGTGTTAAATCATCTAGATTTAAACCATCGTCAATACCTATTTGTCCTAATTGACTCAAATAAGGCATCATTTTGTTCATCTTTTCTAGTTTGACATCTTGATTCTCTGGCATGTAATCCAAAATCGAGTTAACTGATGACACGCTGCCCAATTGTTCTAATTCTATAACCCCATTACGTAACTCATCTATCGAATCAAAATAAATTGAAACGGTATTCGTGCTATAATCATAAGCTTCTTCTAACACCTTGGCATAATTTAAGCTTGGCAAATCATCAGGGTATATTGCAGAAACGTCTGTTACAACGTTAGTCCTTGAGACATTAACAAATAATGCACCCATACCTAATATCACTATTATGAAAATAGCCGTCTTCCTTCGTATGGTCCACTCACTATAGTGACTTATCCATTTGAAACTACTAAGTCTAGAAGATTTCATTTTGGGGGCAGTATTGCCTCTATCAAAAATCCGTATTAGGGATGGCATCAAGACAAGCATGGCTATACACAAAATGACAATACCTACAGCTGAGATAATCCCCATCTGGGTAAAAGCCTTGAATCTTGCCACATAAAAAGTTCCAAAGGCAAATGCCGTTGTAATAGCCCCTATTACAATGGACGAACCTGTAGACTTTATCGAAATACCAAGAGCTGTCTCCAGGTTACTACCTGTCATGCGTTCCTCTTTATACCTTGCTATAAGATGCACCGCAAAATCAATACCAAGGCCTAGGAGCAATAAGGCAAAACTTACCGAGAACATATTGATAGAGCCAAATATTATATAAGCAGCTGCTGACGCCGCTACAGCACCAAATATAAGTGGGTACATGGACAATATTGGTAACTTCAAACTTCCAAAAAAAACGATAACCACACCTAATATACACAGTAAAGTGATAATTAAAGTACCACCTAAACCTGAAAATGCAATGGTGTCAGCTTCGATATCTTGAATGAAAGCACCGCCAGTGATACCAATATCAAGTTGAGTGACGTCATAATCTTCTTTGATTTGATCTATGATTCCAACTAGTCCGTTATAGAATGCCATTCTTGATGCGTCAAATTCAGACTGATCAATGATTGGTTTGACCACCATCATATAGTGATTCTCATCTTCACTAACAAGGTATTGATCCTTCGATAACTCATTTTCATCACTTATATGACTTAGTGTCTCCGATAGGCTGTCATAATCTTCTTTCATTAATGCATTTTCAATTGAATCGTAAACATCCATATCTATATATGCCCAGGCATATGGCTCAAGGCTATCTGTCTCAACTTTATACAATATGGAACTGACAAATGACTTTTGCTCAAGTTCACTGGCCAATGTGTCCATTATTTCTTTGGCCCTTACTTCAAATTCATCAATTTCAAGATTGCCTTTGTTGCTAATTAAAACAACACTTTGGTCTTGGCCTTCAAAATACCTGTCAAAATCCTTTGATGCTACAAGGTTTTTACTATCTTCTGGTAACATGTCTTCCATATTGGATTTGACTTCAAGCTTACTTACCAAATAAGCCGCTAACACAAATACCACAATACTTATTGTTACAATTGCTAATGAACGCTTCATCAAAACATCTCCTTAGTCTCTAGGACATAATGTCTTCACCAGCAGAACCTCCAAATTATCTTTTAAATCATCAAGGTCAAAAGGCACTTCCTCAAGGAGAATTCTATCGAACATCTCATGGATGCCATAGAGCATGAAATAAGCCATAAACTGTGGATCATCCACTTCGAAGGCGCCTGCCTTCTTCCCCTTCTCAAGCCATGCATGTATAGGCTTTACCCATCGTCCAAAGTATCGCTCTTCCATTTGTTTTGTACCAAAGAAACTGGAAAAGCGTGCATTGTGCATTATACGAAGCACAACGATGTTGTCTTTCACATACTGGATGATGCGTGCAACAATCTCTTTGATAGCTTCTGCACTGAAGCCAAGATTCTCTATGGACAATATCCATTTATTGGCACCTTGAAATTCATATTCTATATAATCCCATACCACATCATCTTTTGATTCGTAGTATAAATAAAAAGTGCCCTTGGCAACACCTGCTCGCTTAACAATCTCATTGATTGTCACTTTCTTGACGCTTTTTTCTGAGAAAAGCTCTCCTGCCGCCTTTAGAATTGATTTTTTGGTGAGTTCTGCTTTCTTGGTTTTCATAGTTTCCTCCAATTAGATGCGCATCCATTGAATCATTTTTCATTTACTACGCCAGTGTCATTTGTGACCACCGGTCATAAATTCATTATACCCTCTCCTGACACAAAAAAAATATAGTCAAACCTTTCAAAATGGTCAGTTCTGACACAACTTATTAGCCTGTTTGACACTTTTCACATTACAAACTGCTCATTATTGGCCAAATCTCTTGTGACTTCATATGTAATGCTATATGATTATTTAAAGTGAAGCTAAGTTCATGACTTGGCCTGCCCTTATCGGCTGTTTAGGAGATTATTATGGAATTTATAAAAGATAGAAAAAGTGCCGTCATTGGAATGATTATGACAGCACTACTTTGGAGCCTTGGTGGCTTACTTATTAAAATGGTTACGGGACATCCCCTAGCTATATCAAGTGCTAGGCTGGTATTGCCGCCTTGTTCATGTGGGCCTATGTTGGTTTTAAGACAGTCAAACTTAATAAGACACTTGTTCTAGCCACCATATTCTACACCATTACTGTTGTAGGCTTTGTCGCTTCAAATAAAATGACCACTGCAGCCAATGCAATACTTCTTCAGTATATTGCACCTGTTTGGGTTGCCATCTTATCAAGAATCTTTTTAAAAGATAAATTACGCTTGTCTGATTTTGTCAGTATCTTTATTCTCCTCATAGGTCTATCACTATTTTTCCTTGAGAAGTTGGAAATAGGAATGATGCTTGGCAATATTATTGCTCTTATAACAAGTTTTTCTTTTGCTTCATTTTTTATTGCTGTGAAATCACTGAAAAAGGAAGAGACCATATACCCAATTATCTATGGTAATGCTCTAACCTTTGTTATTGGTATACCTTTTTATTCAATGATTATGGTAAATACGAAAAGTATATCAAGCCTTCTTGTACTTGGAATTATACAGATTGGTCTTGCCTATATCCTTTACTCAAAATCAATGGTCTACCTTCGAGCCCTTGATGCAATCCTGATTCCTATGATTGAACCCTTACTTAACCCAGTATGGGTCTTTATCTTCATTGGCGAAGTGCCTTCGCTACTTAGTTTTATTGGAGGTATGATTGTCCTTATCAGTGTTGTTGGTAGGTCCTATTATCAGCAGAAGCGACCTGTGAGTAAAAGAGACTCGAGCATTGAGTCTTCTGTTGCTTAAGTCCTCTATATAATTAATCAGACTTATTAGCAATAATCACATAAGTCCTTCGACTTTTTGTCATACAGTCACATAATCTCTTCGACTATTCATCATGTTTTTGAAAGAAATCCCTGACATTATCCAGCAATGTCAGGGATTTTATTAATTCTATTTATCGTTTTTAGGATACTTCACCTTTTTAGTAGATGTTCCAAGCAAAATATATTAAGAATGAACCGGCCACATTGTCATATTTATTGAAAACATAAACCAGGACAAAATGTACTAAAAAGTCTTCAAGTTCAAAATTCATACCAGATGCCGTAAGCACAGAGAACATAAGAGCCACAATGGCAATTCCAAGCCACTTATTACCAACCAAAGTAACTATTCTTGGTTGAATTAGTCCTCTATACATAAGCTCTTTGATAAACATATATGTGGCGAAATATAAGCATACCCACAATATATTGATACCGTCATACTCCTCAAATAAGCCCTCAACCAATATCTTATAAGCTAGTATTGGCACTGCAACAACAAGACCTACAAGCAATGATTTTGGCAGTGTTTTGAAATTAATACCTATTGCCTTAAGCTTCAACTTAGATGCTTTCAGAATAATCAACATCATTACAAATAATAAGATGTTATACGGAATGATGTAGAGAAAACTTCGTAGTTCTTCTGATAAGTTACTGCCTACATTATAGTCACGCATCATCATTAGTCTGTACAATTTGGTATTGGTCCATAGGATTGCTACATAACCAATCCAAAACACGATGGCGCCTATGCCATCTTTTTTTTGTCAAGCCAGTGGTGTCGATGTTAATGTCTAACTTCTTAAGAAAACTGCCTTTTTCGCTCATACTAATCCTCCATATGTTATAGCCCATAATAGTTGCCCCAAGGATTAGTATAACTTCATCACGCTAAAGTGTCAAATCGCATCACACTCATCTATTTCTAATCCTATTCACATGAGATTCTAATTGTATAGAAGTATTATATATCTATTCGATGTATCGCAACGATACATAATAGAAAGGATTTAAATATGAATAAAATAGTAGAAACTCTCTCAAAGAAACAACTAATTTTACTACCTTTGGCAATAATGATTGGAATATGGATTGTCATCATCATTGCAAGTAACCTAAATGATAGGCCTATCGCCTACCCCGCTAGTGAGGATAACTTAAATATACCTTTTAACAGTGAACAAAGCCTTAAACTATGCGTCTTTTCAACAGATGATTTGGAACGAACCTTAGGTGCAGTCATTTTGGTAAATACTGAAGAGTTCATACTTCCTCTTCAGTTATCCAGTAAATTATACACCGGAACCACTTCCAAATATTTTGATGATGCAATGTCGTATATTGAGAATATCAAAGAGGCTAAAGAACTTACAAGGACTCTAATAGATAAAAGCAGTGAGCTTATATCTTCGGATAGTCTAATAAATCCAAAAGATGTGACAATTCATCCATTCATTGATACGCCACCTAAGTTCATTCATGGTGCGAATTCACGAAAACATCATAGAAATGCTAAACGACTTACAGTTAAGGGATGGATGCCAGGAATTGCTACTTTATTCCTTAACCCATATAACTTCCTTACAGGGGATAGTTTCTATTCAGAAGTCAATGAAGAACAAGAATTCGGTTTCTTTCATGGAAATCCTCTGAATCACTATAGCAATGGAGATACTGTTGCATTAAGGTATAAAGGTCAAAAATTAGATGTTGAGGCAGAACTTGCTGTAGTTATTGCAAAAAATGGCACTGATATAGAAATTACTGAGGCTTCAGCCTACATTGCAGGTTACTTGATATACAATGATCTTAGTGATCGAGCTATACAAGACAATGAGCGTCTTGCTTTTCTTGGTTATCAACAATCCAAATATCTCAATGCAAGAAGTAACTATCTGGTGACAGATATAGACCCAGAACAATTTGCAATCCAAGCTTATGTTAATGGCAAGGAGGTATTTACCTGTAGTCCTGCTGATATTCTTGAATTTATGTCCATTGAAGAACAATTAGTTGCATATTCTCAAAATGGTGGCCTAGCGGCAGGTGAAATAATTGGTCTTGGTACAATGGCAGGTGGCTCACTCAATGAGCTTGAATTACCCCACCTCATTTCAGGTGATACTGTAACCTTCATTGGTAATCAAGGTCTAGGTGAATTAACACTGACTATTAAATAGCTTTACATAGATATATCGGACTGATACAATAATATCAATTCGATTTGGAGGTATTTCTATGCTTGGTTATATAATATTAGGTTTGTTGGTTAAGAAGGATATGTCAGGTTATGATATTAAAAAGGAACTTGAGATAAGTACTTCAAATTTCACTAAATCTAGTTATGGAAGTATCTATCCAACCTTAAAGAAATTTCTCCATGAAAACCTAGTTAGTTTAAATGAAGAGCAGATAGGTCTTAAAATTAAGAAAATCTATTCAATTACAGATGACGGCCGTAACCACTTCACAAAATGGATGAAGTCTCCCATTGACGATATACAGTCTTTCGAACAAATATTGGCGCGTGTCTTCTTCTTTCGTTTTATGGAAAAAGAAGAAGATATCACCTTTATTCTTAAGCAAACTATTAATGACTTAGATGTGAAGATACGTGACTATGAATCAAAACAGAATTATATTCAATCCGTCACAGATGTATATGAGTACTCGACTTTTCGCTATGGTTTAGGTTACCTGTCTTATACGAGAGACTGGTGTCAAGAATTGCTACAGTCTTCTATGTAAAAAGTAACTGATCCAGGCTTAGATCTCTTAGTCATAAAGTCAACGGCTATAGACTGTGAATAGTTGACTGCATCCTCATAAGAATCCCACATATAGATTCCTTGGAACTCACCTGTCCCATTATTGACTGTCCAATATTTTGATGCAAATCCAGTAAAGCCCATGAAAACCATCATTGGTAATCTTGAGAACTTAATATTATCTTCAATACTCATATCTTCGAGCGTGAATCTTATAACAAATCTAGCTTTAGGTTTGTGTTCTTTATACTTCTTGATAACTACATGGCGAAAAACGGTGAACACTTTACCGTCATCGTCAATCAACTTTTCACCTATCCTTTCCTTTTGAAATTTCACTTTACGAGTCACAAATAGATAAAGTGTTACTAAAATACCTTTCAGTGGATGGGTTTTGGATGCATGAACCCATTTTTCAAATGTTGGCATCATCTTATGTAGCCACAACAAATTGATTAGAAACAACACACCACAGATTAGGGTCACACTAGCAACTTGTAACCAATTGTAATTGGCATTCATAAGCATTTTCCAAATAATATAACTGCATATGGGTAACAATATAAAAGATGTTGTTACCCCAGGTATATATGCTTTTAACTTAATGGCAATGCCTATATGTGGGATAAAATGTATGACCACAGCTATAAATAGCCCTAGCCAAATCAGGTAGTTGTCAGATAGTTGGGCATAGAGTGATACCCCTAAGATAATCAATAACTCTTCGAGTACTGCAATCGTGAATGAATACCTCGAGAGATAATCTGAATATGGCATAACCTTCACTACTTTTATAATTTCTTCCAACTCATGAACCATAAATAAGACCGGAAACATCCACAATAAGCAACTCATTAATAAACTCCTCATTTCTCCAACATTTGCTATTCTCTACAACTGTCACACTTGTGACACTTCTAATTCTATACTATAATGGTGTATATCTTTAGTCAATGGATATGGCCTAAGTGCTACATTCATGGCTGATGTGTGACACTTATGACTCAGGGTCATGGATATAAACCAAAAAAGTATTGGAGATAGTTATGAAATCAACTAGAGAAAACCCTACCGCCCGTCAATCAAGGAAAATGCTTATCAACGCTCTTCTTACTTTGATGAAAGACAAAACCCTCAAATCGACTAGTATCAAAGATATTACTGAAGAAGCAGACCTATCTCGTCGCACCTTTTATCGCCATTATTCAACTAAGGAAGACATTCTAAGTGACTGCTTTGAAATGCTTTTTTCTCGATTATGTAAATCATCTTGAAAATGAGACCTCTTTGACCTTACCTGAAATTACAAAAGTCTTTTTCACTTTTTGGACTAAACACCTAGATACCCTTAGGATACTGATAAATAATGAGCTTGGCCATTTGATACTAAAGCAAATGAATGAGAGCATTCCCATTATTTATGAGAAGTTTAAGGGCCACCTAAATGAATTCGAAAATCATGAAACACTTAAGTACGCCTTAGCCTTTTCTACAGGTGGTCATTACAACATGTTAATGGAATGGGCTAAGGATGGCGCAAAAAAAGAGCCTTTTGAAATGGAATCCATCCTTCAAAAAGCTCTTGGTGTTCATAGATATTTATAACCACAACTAAAGATTATCTTATCTTGTATATAATAATCCTATGCCCTCATATGGTAACAAGTAACTATCCTTAAAATACTTCTGTCTAGAATAATTTGTTATTAGTATTTCAGGAATGCCCTTAAAATCATCAGAATCTGGAATCATAAAATCACTTGTTTCATTACTGAAATTACATACTACCAGCAATATCTCATTTTTATATCTTCTTGAATACGCGAACAAGTCGTCATTATTGGTCTCAACCTCTTCATATTCTCCATGAACAATCAATGGCTTTTCTTTTCTCAGATGAATTATTTTTTTGTAAAAAGCATGAATTGATCTTGTATCCCCAATTTGAATATCTACATTAATCTTGGTGAAATTGTCATTCACATCAATCCATGGAATCCCTGTTGAGAATCCAGCATTTGGTGTGCTATCCACTGAATCGGGGTTCTTGCATTATCTCTACTCCTAGCATGGATGCATTTCATCATTTCTTCTTTTGCATATCCCAAATTACTTGTACAAACATTATAGGCATTAATTGTCTCAATATCCCTATAATATGTAATGTCATCATAATAGATATTTGTCATCCCTATCTCTTCACCCTGATAAATGTAGGGTGTACCTTTCAGAAGATGCAGACATGTAACCAACATCTTTGCAGATTCCAGCCAATACTTTGTATCATCACCAAACCTCGATACCACTCTTGGTTGGTCATGGTTATTCCAATATAAACTGTTCCACCCCTTAGTCTTCAAACCGTATTGCCACTTATTTATGACACGCTTAAGGCTAGATAATTCGAAACGCTTATCAGTCCACTTATTTTTTCCATCATTCTCAAGCTCCATATGCTCGAACTGAAAAACCATATTCAGCTCATTTTCTTCTGAATCTGTAATTTTTTGTGCTTGTGATACAGTAACAAATGGCATTTCACCAACAGTCATTATGTCATTCTTAGATATGACTTCCTTATTCATTTCTTTCATATAAGTGTGAAATTCTGGACCACAAGAAATAAATGGTGCCTTTTCAGTATAGTCTGTCCCACTAATTGGTTTGCCATCTGGAAATCCCTTAGCTTTAGAAATAAAATTAATGACATCCATCCTAAAACCATCCACACCCTTATCAATCCACCACTGCATCATTGTATATATTTCTCTTCTTACTTTCTCATTATCCCAATTCAAATCAGGTTGTTTTTTAGAAAACAAATGAAGATAGTACATACCTGTTTTCTCATCAAACTGCCATGCAGAGCCTCCAAAAAATGATTCCCAATTATTTGGTGGATTTCCCTTATTGCCTTCTCTCCATATATAGTAGTCTCTATAAGGATTATCTACAGATTGACGACTTTGCTCGAACCAATTGTGCTCATCAGATGTATGATTAACAACTAGATCAATTATGACCTTCAAATCCATTGAATGTGCTTCTGTAAGTAATTTGTCAAAATCATCCATCGTACCAAACTCATCCATAATGGCCTGATAATCGCTTATATCATAGCCATTATCATCATTTGGCGACTTAAATATAGGTGATAACCATATGACGTCAATACCAAGATTCCTTAGATAATCTAATTTCATTCTGATGCCATTGATATCACCAACCCCATCACCATTGCTATCCATGAAACTTCTCGGGTATATCTGATATATGACACTTTCTTTCCACCATTGTTTTTTCATTATTAGTCCTCCACATCAACATAATTACACACTAATTATTTAATAGCTCCATCTGTTACACCTTTGACTATATATTTTTGACTGCTAACATAAAAAAAATAATAATTGGAATCATACCAATAATTAATGCTGCCGTACCAAAATCCCATCTCTTTGCAAATTGGCCAAAAAATAAATATGTTTTAAGTGGTATGGTTTGCCATCCTACTTTATTAATGACTAATTGAGGTAGTAAGAAGTCATTCCATATCCACATGGAATTAATTATGCCAACTGTAACCATTATTGACTTAAGTATAGGTAATACGACATTAAAGAATGTCTGAAAAATGTTACAGCCATCTATAGCTGAAGCTTCTTCCAATTCAACTGGAATGTTTTTTATAAAACCATGAAACAATACTATGGACATACTACATCCAAAGCCAATATACATAATGACTATACCAAATCGGTTCATTAGATTTAATCGACTCATTAAATCCACTAAAGGGAGCATGACACATTGAAATGGAATAAATAGGGCAGAAGCATACACCATAAAAAGAAAGGTACTTTTTTTTCGTCTTGTATCTTACAAGCACCCATGCTGCCATTGATGAAAAAAGGACAATTAAAGAGGTAGAAGCTACTGTTATAAGAATAGAATTGGTGAAGGATGTCATAAAATCCAACTTGTCAAAGGCCTCAATATAGTTCTTGAAAGATAAGTGTTCCGGTAAAGAAAGAATGTTAATATATATCTCCTTCAAACCTTTGAATGAGCTATTTAGAAGAATAAATATTGGCGAAACAACTA
>JDSF01000081.1_pt1 | contig 77601 bp, 98 predicted proteins | sample 199441 | NCBI WGS metagenome assembly JDSF01 (sample SAMN02592751, study PRJNA231836) | bioreactor metagenome | isolation source: continuous culture bioreactor denitrification-DNRA | place: Germany: Bremen
AGAATAAGGAATCTTGAAACATAGAAAAAATATGAATAGCTTATCTTTTAAATTAGAGGTGGAGAAAAAAATGAAATATAAAAAAAACATGGATTACTTTGCTTATGTTACTGCTCATTATTCTATCGATTATGACTTATTATTATATGCAAAGAGAAACAGATATTACTTATCAAGGAACCTTTTTATGTCGCATCTTGAAGTAAGGAATGGTAAAGATGAATCACATTTATATGAAGGCGGATAAAAAAGTAGAGATCATCAGCACCAAGGAAGTGCTTATTGGTGATATTGCTCATATTGAAGGGAAAAAAGAAATTGTTGATGAAATTAACAAGCTAAGAGTTCTGAAAGTAAAAGGAGAAGAAAAGAAAAAATTACTTATTATCTATTTTACAAATTATTAAGAAAATCCAAGATGTTTTTCCTGATGTGGTGCTTCATAATGTTGGCAATGAAGATATTATTATTACCTATTGTCCATTTAAAAAAAGAACCAAAACATAAAAAATGCCATTCGCGTTGTAAAGGTTATATTTGTATGTATGATTTTATTTACTGGTGGTGGTATTGCCATCATGACATTTCATACGGATGCAGCGGTTCCTGATGTTTTTGTTAGACTATATAGCTTATTCTTAGGTAAAGAAAATCTTAACCCTATTATTATTGAAATACCCTATTCTATTGGTATAGCTGCTGGTATTATTGTGTTCTTCAATCACTTTTCATCAAAAAGACTAACAGATGATCCTACACCAATTGAAGTAGAAATGCGCTTATATGAAAGGGACGTAGACGATTGTATCATTAAAAATCTTAGTCAAGAAAGGAATAAGTGATGGGTTTTTTAGGCTATATTGTGTTAATAATTATTGGATTTGGAGGAGGCGTTGTTGTTGCTGGAGGTGTCTTTGCATTTATAGCTATTATTGGTGTTGTGCCACGCCTTGCACAAAAAACACAGACACAGGACTGTGTTTGGATTTATGAGGATGCTATTATGTTAGGTGGTATTTTTGGTACCCTTATTATGGTTACAGGCTTAAAGTTGATGTTAGGGAATGTAATAGCTGCAATTTATGGCCTATTTGCAGGGATGTTCGTAGGTTGTGTAGCTGTATCCCTTGCTGAAATATTAGATGTATTACCCATACTTACAAGGCGTCTAAGTATAAAAGTTGGTATGGCTTATTTTATTGTTGCACTCGCTATTGGTAAATTAGTAGGTTCTTTATTGTACTTTATAATTCCAGGATTTTACTCACTTAAATAATAAATGCAAAACGTATCATCGTAAGAAAGGAGATAGATTGATGCCAAACATAAGTGAACAAAAAAAATGCGTATCAAAAATTAGTGGATCAAACATCGCCTAAACCAAATATGTTTAAGAATTGTATATGGGCATTTGTTGTTGGGGGGATTATCTGCTGCATAGGTCAAGGTATAAATGATGTATTGATGTATGTTGCTGAGTTACCCAAAGATACAGCTGCAAACTTTACGAGTATTACATTGGTCTTTATTGGTGCCTTATTAACAGGACTTGATCTCTATGACAGTATTGGAAAAAAAGCAGGAGCAGGTTCCATTATACCTATTACTGGATTTGCTAATTCGGTTGTTTCACCAGCCATTGAATACAAAAAAGAAGGTTATGTATTTGGTATAGGTGCTAAAATATTTACCATTGCAGGACCGGTTATTTTATACGGTGTCATATCATCTGTTATCGTTGGTCTTATTTATTATATGATAGGCGTATAAGGATAGATAGAGTGAATGAAAAGAAGACAAATAGATAAAGTTCTGAGAAAGGATGAAGCATATGAGCAGTCAGTTAGGCGAACAAACCATAGCATTTACCAATCCACCGATTATTGTGGGCTATGGCAATGTGGTTGGTCCGAAAGAAGGGGAAGGCTTATTAAAACAATATTTTGATCAAATACTTGAAGATTCTTTATGGGGAGAAGAGACTTGGGAAAAAGCAGAGAGTAAAATCCTAAAAACAGCTATTCAGTTAGCCATCGATAATGCCAATGTGACAAAACAAGATATACGGTATCTTTTTGCAGGTGATTTACTGAATCAATTAACAGCAAGCACATTTGCCATCCGTGATATGAATAGAGCCTTTTTTTGGTTTATATGGTGCTTGTTCTACCATGGGAGAGTCTTTAATATTGGCTTCTATGACAGTTGCAGGCGGTTATGCTAATTATGCATTAGCAGCAACATCCAGTCATTTCTGTGGTGCAGAGAAACAATTCCGTTTCCCGCTAGAATTGGGCAGTCAAAGACCTCTTACAGCAACATGGACTGTAACAGGAAGTGGCGCTGTTGTATTGGGAAATATAGGTATAGGCCCAAGAGTTACCCATGTAACGCCAGGTAAAATCATTGATCTTGGCATAAAAGATGAAATGAATATGGGAGCTGCTATGGCACCAGCGGCAGCAGATACCATTGTGACACATTTCAAAGATACAGGTAGAAAACCAAAAGATTATGATCTTATAGCTACAGGGGATTTAGGTAGTGTTGGTAAGGTGTTACTACAAGATATAGTAAAAAAAAGAAGGTTATGATTTATCCACAAACTATACAGATTGTGGTGTAGAAATATTTGATCATAAAAAACAAGATACCCATGCTGGTGGAAGTGGATGTGGTTGTTCAGCGGTTACCTTAACAGGTTATCTTCTAAAAGAAATGGCAAAAGGGACATTCAAACGTATTTTATTTGTGCCTACAGGTGCTTTATTAAGTCCAAGTAGTAATTTTCAAGGGGAAACCATACCTGGTATTGCTCATGCAGTTGCAATTGAGGGACAAGGATTAGGAAAGAAGGGATAATATGATTGATTATGTAAAAGTCTTTGTAACGGGTGGTATTATCTGTGTCATTGGTCAGATATTAATGGATAAAACAAAGCTCAAGCCAGCAAGGATATTAGTCATCTACGTATCCGTAGGTACATTTCTTACAGGTCTTGGTCTCTATGAATATATTGTTGAATGGGGTGGAGCAGGAGCCACAGTGCCTCTTATAGGATTTGGTTATGCTCTAGGTGTTGGTGTAATGGAAGAAGTTAAAACAGCTGGATTCCTAGGTGTTTTTACTGGAGGGCTTACAGCTACAGCTGGTGGTATAACGGCAGCTTTGGTTTTTTGGATATCTTGCTGCTATTTTATTTAATCCAAAAGATACAAAATAGTAAGAAGAAATATTTCATATGGAATCAGGGCTATCTCATCAAAGTATATATTGATTAATGAGTGAGGAAAAATAGAATAGATTGAGCTTCATCTAATCTATTTTTCCATCTACATTAACGTTAAACTTTTATGAGATAGCCCTTATTTTTTGTATTGTGTAAGGTTTATTCGTTATATATAAATGGGGGTGGTGAATAATAATCATTATTGAGATAAGGCGGCTTCACGGAGTCATCGGATTCCTTATCTTCTGAAGGAATGAAATAGTGATCTTCATCTTTTTCCAGAGCATCATTGTAGAAATCTGTTGGTAACTTGAATTCAGGTCGTGGAGCTTGTGGTCCATGAATATGACAGTATTCCCCTACCATGCTATAAGGCAGTTCATATTTTCGATCTTGAATTCTTGGTGGTTTACGAGGGTCCCAGGTTGAAGGTACAAGTGGATCAGGTCTTTTAATGTAAACTTTAGTATATTTGTCAGCAGTAGGGCAATATTTGTTTGCAAAGAGTCCAGAAGCTGAGCACATGGTATGCTTGATATGAACATCACATGTTTCAGTAGGTACTGTGCCTTTTGCAAAATATTCTTGACGAATGGTAGACCCTCTAGGATCTCGATTACATAACCCCGTTACAGCTAATTTACCCGATTCAGTACATATAGGTGCCCTTACGAGACCAGCAGGTTTTTCAAACTCTTTACGGGGAAGCCCTTTGTGAACTTCCTCCATAATTTTTTCGCCATAGAATTTTGTGATAACTTCTATTGTACACTTGTTTTTTTGGGGGTGTCATACCCCATCCAAATACTAGCGGAATAATAAGGTGTATAGCCAGAAAAAACAAGGTCCTTCTTAAGGGTGGACGTACCTGTTTTACCAGCAATAGGCATACTAACATTTTTGAATTTAGCAATGGTTGCTGTACCTTTTTCAATAACATCTACCATAGCATCCGTAAGCAAGAATGCAGTTGTTTCCTTCATAACTTGACTAGGTTCTGGTTGAATGTTTTCCAATAGAATAGACCCGTCATGTGCTAATACTTTTGTATAGAATATGGGTTTAATATAAGCACCATTGTTAGCTATAGCCCCATAGGCTGCAGTTAACTCCAGTAGATTAACGCCTTTAGTAACACCTCCAAGAGCTAAAGATGGGGTTTTGTCAGTATATATTTTTCCATTAATGGTTTCGCGTTCAACTAACGTGGTAAAGCCAAGTTGCTTCAAGTACTCAAAACTTGTATCGACGCCAATATCTAACAAGGTCTTAACAGCATGAATGTTCATAGACCATGTAATACCATCTCTAACTGTTGATAAACCTTTATAATTATATTTATATTTACTACTATCATACCAGTTATGCACATTCCATGGTTGGCTGTTAGGTGATGGTGAATAAGAAAAGGGTATATCATCTTGTACGGTTGCTAAAGTATAGCGACCTGTATCAATAGCAGGAAGATAAGACGCTAATATTTTAAAAGTAGATCCTGGATGCCTTGCCGTTTGAGTTGCCCTATTAAGAAGTTGATTACCAGACTTTCCACCACGACCTCCTGCAATGGCTTTTACTTGACCTGTGTGATGGTCTAGTATCACCATGGCTGCTTGAGGTTGGGGCACCAGAATCTTAGATTCTGCAAGTATCTGATCGCCTTCCTCGACCCAAGTATTTTTTTAATTCTTCAACATAGGCGTCAGCTTCTTGGTTGGTATCAAATTCTTTTTCCTGATAATAATTTTTTGTACCTGTATCTTTCTTTTCAACAGATAAGGTATACATGACCTTAACTGCATAATCTTCGTGTATAGGCGGGTAATTATTTTCATTTAAAAAACTCATTATCCACAATTTCTTGCATATGAACATCTTGTGTAATATAGATACTTAGTCCACCACGGTATAGGAGATCATATGCTTCTTCAGTGGTATAGTCGTATTCACTTACTAAATCGTCTTTTACCTGAACAATCACTTCATCCACAAAATAGGAATAGTTGGATTGATTGGTATGATTATCTGCTACAGTTTGGATATTGGCATAAACATCTTCAGCATAAGCAGCATCGTATTCTTGCTGACTAATCATGTTTTGTTCTAACATTTTTGATAACACAACGATTTGACGCTCCCTGTTATTATCAGGGTTAGCAATAGGATCGTAACGTACTGGATATTGGGTAATGCTTGCCAAAACAGCTGATTCTCCTAAAGTTAACTCCGATACATCCTTATTAAAATAGCGATGAGAGGCAGATTGTACACCGTTGGTACCTCTTCCTAATGCCACAGTATTCAGGTAAGATTCTAGTATGGTATCTTTATCCACATGTTGTTCCAACTTAATAGCTAGGTATTGCTCTTGAATCTTTCGCTTAAAGGTTTGATCACTGGTGAGTACATTATTCTTAATAACTTGTTGTGTTATGGTACTGGCACCTTCTCCTGTCAGATCTTTATTTTTTATATTGCTGATAAGAGCACGAAAGATACCTTTCATATCAATACCACCATGTTCATAAAAACGTTCATCTTCAATGGCAACAAAAGCATCACGTAGGTGCAAGGGTATCATATCCAGAGGTGCATAGATTCGATTGGCATCGGTGCATGAAGCTTAGCTACTTCATCACCACTCTGATTATAAACAAATGTTGTATAACCTTTTGGCATTATATCTTTTTCATAGTCGATGGTAGGAGCAGAGTCAATAATAGCCATGGTGATACCAATACCAGCGCACACGGTTAGACCAACTGTGAAAATTAGAGCTAGAATAATAATACGTATAAAAGACGTACTAATTGATTTTTTTTACTTTATTTGATTTTGAGTCCAGTTCCTTTTCTTTTTTATGATTAGAATCATTGCCATAATTCATATAAGATGCTCCTTCAACTATCTATCGTAAACTTAATTGATGATTTTTCCTGTATAGTAAAAGGATGGCATTTTTTGGTGATGATTATTCAAGAAATCACATGGATTATATAGAAAAAAACATGTGCCATTAGCACATGTCTTTCTATACATCATCATCTATTCAATTCAATCATTTTCATCTGAGTCATCTGTATCTTCATCTGGGTCAACAACACCTACAGGATCATTAGGTTGTAATGGATCAAACGGCGCTGGATCTGTAGATGGTGGGTTATTACCTTCCTCACCATCGATGTAATCCTGTGGAAGAGGAATAACAGGTGGTTGAACAACAGGGCCATGAATATGACAGTATTCACCAATCATTGATGGTTGCATTTCATATTCAAGATCCCTGATGTTAGGTGGTTTATTAGGGTCCCAGATAACAACGGAAGGATCACGTTGTATATATACTTGCTCAATCTTACTATCTTCTGGACAGAATTCGTTGGCAAATAAGCCAGAGTCCTTACATATAGTTGCTTTAATATGAGTCGTACATTCTTCTGTAGGTACTGTGCCTTTGGCAAAGTATTCAGTACGTACAGTACCTCCTGGTCTTCGATCCAAATCACATAAACCTTCAACGGCTAATTGACCAGATTCTGTACAGATCTTAGCTGTTACAATACCAGAAGGTCTATCGAATTCTTTTCTTGGTAAGTCCTTGTGAATTTTCTCCATAACAGCACGCCATAGAGTTTTGTGATAACCAGCATTAGAATCTAATTCTTTTGCATAATCAAATCCTTCCCATAGGGCAGCGGTATAATAAGGGGTATAGCCTGCAAACCAGATATCCTTATCCTCGGATGTTGTACCAGTCTTACCTGCAATGGGTTGTGTTTTAAAATTAACTTTTCTACCAGTACCACGCACCACCGCGTCGACCAAAGCATTTGTCAAAAGATAGGCAGTTGTTTCTTTCATAACGGTACGTTTAACAGGTTTTTTTTCTAAAATAATCTTATTATCATGATTAAGAACTTTGGTATAAAAGGTTGGTTCGTTATACACACCATTATTGGCAATTGCCGCATAAGCAGCTGTTAATTCAAGTACCGTTACACCATCGGTTATACCACCAAGAGCTAATGGTAAACCTTTATCGGTAAAAATTTCGCCATTTCTCTCTTCACGCTCAACAAGTGATGTAAAGCCTAGGTCTAATAAGTAATCGAATCCAGTTTGTACGCCTATGTCATTCAAGGTCTTAACCGTAATAATATTCATTGAATAAACAATACCTTCACGAACAGTTGATAACCCCTTAAATTGTTTATAATAGTTCTTTGGCCAAATTTTCTTTTGTCCAGGAAATTTTGTTGGTACATCATCCAGTACAGTTGCCAGAGTATAGCCTGCTGTATCAATTGCAGGTAGATAAGCTGCTAGCACTTTGAATGTAGAACCAGGTTGTCTTGGTGAATCTGTTGCTCTATTAAGAATTAAGTTTCCTTTTTTTCGTGCCACGGCCGCCTACCATTGCCTTAACTTCACCTGTATGTTGATCCATAACAACCATAGCAGACTGAGGCTGAGGAATTAATGTACTGTTTTCAGCGATAAATTTATCATTGGGACCTATCATTTCTTTCTTATACTGTTCAACAAAATCATCAAGTTCTTGGTCAGTTTCAAATTCTTTTTTTTCTTTGTAATAATGTTTTATACCATCTTCTTTTTCTACAGAAAGATTGTAGTGTAATCTTATACCATAATCTTTATTCTTAGCAGGAAAGTTGTCCTCATTTGTATAAGCGTCATCAAGTATTTTCTGCATTTCGAGGTCTTGATTAATATAGATGCTAAGTCCACCGCGATAAATAAGAATCTCAGCTTGTGCTTCGGTATAACCTTTCTGAACCATGAGATCTTCTATTACTCGTTTATATACTTCATCCACATAATAGGATTGAGTGGAAGTAGATGGCATGGTATTTTTAACAATCTGTATGTTCTCATACACATTTTCATTAATGGCAACGTCATATTCAGCTTGTGTTATTTTCTCTAGGTCTAATAGCTTTTTAAGAATAATGGATTGACGTTGTTTATTATTCTCTGGGTTAATAACAGGGTCATAATAAGTAGGACGTTGAGTAATAGCTGCAATGACAGCAGATTCAGCAATGGTTAACTGACCAACGTCTTTGTTGAAGTACTTATTAGCCGCAGATTGAACGCCATTGGTACCTCGACCTAATGCAACTGTGTTTAAGTAATTTTCCAGTATCTTTTCTTTGCTGGATTTTTTCTCGATTTCCATGGCCAAATACTGTTCTTGAATCTTACGTTCGAAACTCTTAGTTGATGTTAATACGTTATTTTTAATAAGCTGTTGGGTGATGGTACTAGCACCTTCGCTCAAACTCTTTTCTTTAAGATTTGTGAAAACGGCTCTAAAAATACCTTTTAAGTCAATACCATTATGCTCCCAGAATCGCTCGTCTTCAATAACAACAAATGATTCTTGAAGATATTTTGGTATTTCATCAAGCTCTTTCGGTATACGGTTAGCGTCTGTTCCATATAATTTGGCAATTTCATTACCATTTTGATCGTAAACAAATGATGCATAACCTTCTGGAACAATGTCATCCACACTGATTGCTGGGGCTGCGTCAATGATAGATTTAACAAAGCCAATGCCTGCACAAACACCGACGATGATGAATAGTAAAAATGCAAAAGCCAAAATTTTTACAAATGATGTACTGACTGTTTTTTTTGATGCCTTGTTCTTTTTTTTGAATCAAGGGACTTCTGCTTTTTTTTCTTGTTTGATTCCTTACTAAAATTCATATTTTGCCTCCTTTGTACAGATGCTATTATATCAAATCTAAAAGCATATAGAAAGGGAATTGGGCAATTTGGCATAAATTTAATAATTATTTAATGATATTAACAATTGTCCAATATAGCTTCAGCCCATAGTTATTAAGGCTATTCACCAGTGGATGTAAGTGGTACTTCTAAGAGAATAGCATAATGTAACAGAAGTTTTAATGAGAAGTTAAGAAATGGAATAAATCATAAAAGATATAGACAATCTATAGAAGGTATAAGAGGGTGTATAGAAATGGATAAACCCTATGTAGACAGACACATAATAGCATTTTTTATCATATACTTAGTATAAGAATTTTTTGAAACGACTGTGATAACAGCCGTTCAAAGAAATAGGAGTAGTATATGAGAAGAAATATAAAAGGGGTAAAGCCCCGTTGTCAGAATCGAAAGAGGCGTATTCTAGCCTATTTATTCCTTTTTCTTTCACTATGTTGTTTTCTATTTGTATTAACCTATAAATATTTAGATAATAAAATATTGCCTATTGTTGTGGCTATGTCCCAGATGAAGATTCAAACTATAGCGACACAATCCATCAATGATGCTGTACAAAAAAACATTGGAGGAGAAGCAGATCAATACGGATGAGCTGGTAAAGTACTATTATAACGATAAGGGTGAAATCATATCCAGTGGTATAGATACCATTCGTATTAACCAAATCTGTGCAGAAGTTATACATAAAATATCAGAAGAAGTGGACCGTTACACAGAGGAAAGTATACCTATTCCTTCGGGTAATCTAATCGGTGCTAGTATTTTTGCTAATACTGGACCTTATATAAAAGTTAAGGTTATGCCCTATGGTACAGCTACCATTAACTATGACCGAGAATTTCGTTCTACAGGTATTAACCAATTAAACCACCGAGTTTGGCTGAATATTGAAACAACCATGCAGGTCGTGGTACCTCTAGCTTCTGAGAAAGTAACAGTAACCCAACAAGTTACATTAGTCGATCAAGTGATTAATGGTGTTGTACCACCTAATTATGTAAATGTGCCAGGCGAAAATGTTTTGGATGTTGCTCCAGGAGAGTTCAATAAAAATTAGCTCCCACAGTAAATGTGGCAGCTTTTTTTTGTAGGCATTTATCAGTATAACTATGTTAGGGGTTTATCATTTAATTTAGTAACCGTAATAATAGGGCTAAATGAAATAGCTTGATTAAAAGAAACATTAAAATTGAAGTTAAGTAAGTTGAGCCTAATGGCAGCACATGATTCTGTAATATTGACAAGAAAAGTGCTTGTTATGTTATCGCTAATGGTGCCCGTTGTTATAATACCAGTGTCTCTAGCAAGATCAGGTAAGACATTAGCAATATTAACAGGTTCTATGTCAACGACAACTTGATAAAATTGACCGAGATCAATGAAAGTGGGTGGAAGAAAGTTGTAGCGTAAATTAATATCTACTAAGTAAACACCAGTAGATGGAAAATTCAAAGTGTCGTTTGTCACTGTATTGGTAGATAGAGTAAAGCCGCCTTCTTCAAGTAGTGATGCGTCATCTGTTGATAATTGAATAGGACCAGCTGCTGATAAAGCAGCAGATAAATTAGGATCGAGAACTTGTGCGAAAGTCTTTTTGCAACAGCAATGATGGGAAGGGCTGTCTTGTTGTCTGCTATCATGCTGTTTACTTTGATTAAGAGAAGAATCTTGCCAATTACGGATACCTAGATCGTTTTCTATAGGACTTGGTCTATAATCATCTTCTGGATAGCAGATAGAATCTATTTCAAAATAATTCTTAGACATATGATATTCCTTTCTAAGTTATGCTCTACTATAAACTATGTAAGAGTCTATAAATGAGTGTCATGGTTTTCAGATACAAAAAATATTCTAATAAAATGAGTAAAACTTATTGAAATTAAGAAGTTTTTTAGGTATAATTAAAATAGTATTTGTAATTAGAACCACTATTTTGTTGTGGATAATATTTTAAATTACAGATAGAGTAAGGTGATAAAGTATTAGTGAACTTGGATCTTGTATATCCATTAGAAAAACTTTACTTTTGACACTTTTACTAGATATAATATGTATGGCTATAAAAATAGAGAAAAGTGAGGTGTTCATATGAAATTTACGAAAATGCACGGATGTGGAAATGATTATATTTACATTAATGGTTTTGAGATAGATGTGGTTAACCCAGCTGAACTAGCCATTAAAATGAGTAATCGTAATTTTGGAGTAGGATCTGATGGTATTGTATTGATACTTCCTTCAGAGAAAGCAGATTTTAGAATGCGCATGTTTAATGCAGATGGTTCAGAGGCAGAAATGTGTGGGAATGCTATACGTTGTGTTGGTAAATATGTCTACGATAACAAAATGACAGATCAAACCAATATTACAATTGATACATTAGCAGGTGTTAAAATACTGGATATGACAGTTGAAGATAATCGAGTCACCTATGCAAAAGTAGATATGGGAGAACCTATTCTTAAGGCAGAAGATATTCCTGTTATCAGTTCACTTAATCCTGTCATTGGTGAAGAGATAGAAGCCTTAGGTAACACTTATGCTTTTACATGTGTATCCATGGGGAATCCTCATGCTATTACATTTGTTGAAGATACAGATAATTTCCCACTTGAAGAAGTTGGGCGGGTAATAGAGGTTCATAAGAAGTTCCCAAGAAAGGTGAATGCAGAGTTCGTGGAAGTGGTTGATCATGAGACCCTTAAAATGCGCGTATGGGAGCGAGGATCAGGGGAGACGTTGGCATGTGGTACAGGTGCTTGCGCTACATTGGTTGCGACTGTTCTTAATAAGAAAGTAAACAGAAAAGCTACTGTGCAATTATTAGGTGGTGATTTGGTGATTGAGTGGGATGAAGTAAGCAATCATGTGTTTATGAGCGGCCCTGCAGTGACGGTGTTTGAAGGTGAGTGGATGCTGGGTGATGGAAATTAACATAGGTTGTAGATTTTGTTAGCGTATTATGCTATAGTTAATAGTAATGTGATTTTTGATAATGGATATCATTATTATGAAAATAGATAATAAATAAAGGAGGACAAAGGAATGGAAACATATATTCAGGAGTTGATTGCTGAGCGAATTGGTGGGAATCAGTTTGGTAAGAGTACGGTAATCTACAAATTCGAGAAAATTAAAAGAGCCAAGGCAGCGGCTATGGCGGCTCATCCAGATATGGAAATTATTGATATGGGTGTTGGCGAACCAGATGCTATGGCAGATGCAGGTGTTGTTCGAACATTAGCTGAGGAAGCGGCTAAGTGGGAAAATAGAAATTATGCAGATAATGGTGTTCCAGAGTTCAAGATGGCTGCGGCTAAGTATATGGAAGAGGTATATGGTGTTAAGGGCATTGATGGAACTTGTGAAGTCAATCATGCTATTGGCTCCAAGCCAGCTCTTGCTATGATGGCACAGGCATTTATTAATCCTGGTGATGTAACTTTAATGACGGTTCCAGGTTATCCTATTATGGGGACCATGACCAAGTGGTTAGGTGGAGACGTCTATAACATGAGTTTATTAGAAGAGAATAACTTCTTACCTGATCTGGATGCTATTCCAGCCGATATTTTAGATCGAGCTAAACTATTATACTTAAATTATCCGAATAACCCAACAGGTGCTGTGGCTACGGAAGCATTCTTTGAGAAGGTTGTTAAGTTTGCTAGGGATCATAATCTTGTGGTTGTTCATGATGCGGCTTATGCGGCTCTAACTTTTGATGGTTATAAGCCACTTAGTTTCTTAAGTATTGAAGGGGCAAAAGAAGTTGGCGTAGAGATTCACTCGTTATCTAAGGCTTATAACATGACTGGATGGCGTATGGCTTTTGTTGTTGGTAATGAGAAGGTTGTTAGTGCATTTGCAGCGGTGAAAGATAATAATGATTCTGGACAGTTTAAAGGGATTCAAAAAGCGTGTATTTATGCATTAGAGCATACGGAGATTACAGAGGCTACTACTAAAAAGTATTCTAGAAAGCATGATATGCTTGTTGAGGTGCTTAATAAGGTTGGATTCAAGACTAAGAAACCAAAGGGTTCATTCTACCTGTATGTGAAGATTCCTAAAGGTGTAAAAGGTGGTTTTTCTTTTGAAACAGCTGAGGATTTCTCACAGTATTTGATTCGAGAGAAGTTGATTTCTACGGTTCCTTGGGATGATGCAGGGGCTTTTGTTCGATTTTCAGTTACGTTCCTTGCTGATGGTGAGGAAGCAGAGAAGAAGGTTATTGAGGAGATTTATCGTCGTTTAGCGGATGAGGAGTTTTTATTTTAGTCTGGGAATGATGCCTGGATGTTATGATGGCTACTGTGATATGGGATGGTGGTTGGAATTTTGTGACGGCTACTGTGATAGATGGGGTGATTTACTTGCCTTTCCTTGACAGACGGTCTTCGTAAATCACCCATCTATCACATCCGCCTTGTGCAAGAGGTGTACATAGTGGTAGAGGGGTCGTCTCGTAAACGAAAATAATCTTAATATAGGGAAATATAAGAGGTTAAGCTTTTCGCTTAACCTCTAAGCTTGTAGAAAAACGCTAATTTCGTCGTTACTGCGAAAACCCCAGAATCTTACGTATGTCTAATACGCTTCAATCCTGGGATTTTCTTGTGCCTAGAACTAAGCGTTCTTCAACAAGCTGGTCATCCAGTCGACTTTGTCGACAGTCTGAAAGGTTAAGCGAAAAGCTTAACCTCTTATATTGTATAAAATTTCTAGTATTATATTGCTTTTTTGATGACATTGCACTTTTGTAGTACTAAAAGTACATATTCATGATATACTCTTCATTAAAAGCCATGTTGGTGGATAACTCAATGTAATGGCATTTTGACTCAATAGCCTCAAATATATGAGAACTATTCATCTCAAGCATATATTTAACACAGCCACCTAACGAGCTGTTACCAATGATGCTCACTTTTTTCTTCTAATTCTTTTTGAATGAGTCCAATGGTTATAGCATTGGCGATATTTAAATTGCTTCCAAAACCACCTGCTAAGAAGACTTTATCAATATCATTGAAGGTAAGGTTAGCCTCTTTTATTAATACGCTTACGCCAGCTGCTACGGCAGATTTTGCAAGCTGTAATTGGCGTATATCTTCTTGAAACAATGCAATTTCTGTTTCGTTATCTTGATAGATCATAAATTTATCGCCATGAACTAATTTACCTGTTGTATCCATGTGATTGTTATTCAGTAGGTCAGCAGCGATATCAACAAGGGCTGAACCACATATCCCCTTAGGGTTACTATTACCAATGACATCATAAGAGAATGTATCATTAACAGATTGTATAGAGCAGATCGCACCTTCTATGCTTCCCATGCCACATTTAATATTGGCACCTTCAAAAGCGGGTCCTGCAGCTGTTGCAGCACATAGAATTTTGTCATTTGCCTTTAAAGCGATTTCGCCATTTGTACCGATATCAATGAAAAGGACATTTCCTCTCTCGTGAAGTAAATCACTGTAATAAAAGCCGGATGTGATATCCGAACCAATATAAGCAGATATACCAGGTAATAATGTGATATCACAATCAAGTAGATGATCCGTAAATATCTGGCTATAGTGATAATGATGTAGCGATAAATCCATGGTTGTAAAAGGACTGATTGATAATTTGAATGGATTCATACCCATTAATAAGTATTGCATGGTGGTATTGCCGCTTATGGTCATATCAACAATTTCTTTTGATTGTAGTTGATGTTTTTTCAAGCAATGTATGAATACCTAAGCCTATTTCTTCACGTATTAATTTAGTTTGAATATGCTCTTTGTCTTTAACAGCATAGTTAATCCGACTAATGACATCAGCACCATAAGGGCTTTGAGGATTGACATTTTTATAGATATCTATTTCCTTTTTATGAAGCAAGTCCATAAGCGTTATAACAAGTGTCGTGGTACCAATATCAATACCAATACCATAAGCATTTATGTTTTCATCCTGTATCCGAAGGATGGTATCCTTATTTTTAGTTAACAAATACATGTCTTTTTTTTAAGTTATGAACTTGTGAAAGTTCTTTTAATGCATTTAATGTGTATTGATAGGGATGCTCTAACTGTTCATTGATTAATACTGTGGCACTTTTATTATTGTCAGGGCTTTCAGATATACCATGAGTGCATAGTAAGGTGTATTTTGGATTGTTCGTAGATTCAATCTTATAATTCGTTTGAATCTTTGATGCGGTCTTTTTTTTCTTTAATTTCGATGGTTGTATCTTCTTGGATGAGATGAAAACATGCGAGGATAATACCTTGCTCTATCTCATAATCTGTTAGTAATTTTTTTTCGTCACTGGATAAGGATAAATTATGGCTTAAAAGCTTAACTTTACATTTACCACAAGATTTTTTTTCCGCTACAGTAAGCATCAATTGGGAAGTTATGCCCTCGAAGAATGTTTAATAGATTCTCACCTTTTTTAACCTGTAGTTGGTGTGTTTCTTGCCCTTGTACGATGCTTAAAGATACTTTTCTAAATGGACAGGTTATATTACTGCACTTACTACAATCATGATCAATGAGGCTCGGTTGGATATTTGCTGATGCTCCATAATAGAAGGATAGTGTCTTTCCAGGTGAAAACATATAACCAGACGTTAGCGTGATGGAGGTATGTTCTTCTTCGTTTATGATATCAAGGATCTCTTTTTGAAATGTAATATTTGTCTCACATGAACCGGGCTCTATTCTTGACGTGAAGTTGATTCCCTTGGCGGAATATTCTTTTTGCAACAAGTTATAGAGAGAGGTACTAATATCAAATAACATTTGATCCCCTATTGTATTTAACATCATACCTTTTAGAAAGTCGTTATCGTCAAAGTACTCTTTAATCTTTTTATCAATATGACTACCCAGTGTCACAATACAAAAGACAATATTTTCACATGGACCATCTAGATAATCGACATTAGCTTTCTCAGTATAATAACCAATGGGTTTAATATGTTCCATTGTTTCATTAATCACATCGTCATATATGTTACTGTACTGGGGGTAGTTAGGACTATCCTCATAGCATTGCATAATGTCCATTACGGTTTTTTTTATTCTGTATTAAATCGAATTGTACCTTCATTTTATCACCTATCGTATTTTTTCTTGCTATAGGAATGTAGCTATAAAGTTGAAGAGTTGAAATGCTAGATTATTAATAGTATAACGCTCTAGATTTCAACTCTCAAGTATTTTTATAAATAACTTTTAATTACATTGAATAATTCCTCTTTGCTAGGAATTATTGATGACCATTTTAATTCACCATTGATGTAGATAGCCGGTAAGTTAGTGACACCCATTTTTTTTACATCTTGCAATATTAATTTTTTCGGTAAATTTATATTCAATGACATCAATTTTATCACCGAAGTGATCTTTAGCAACATTAGCAGCTGACATCATATAAGTACATGCCGCACAAGAAGCTGAATCCAGTGTGAATACCTCAATAAACGGTTTGTCTAAATGCGCATAATCAGGTATATCAACATCAATATCTTCATCTTTAGCTTCATAATTTTTAATCATTTCCCGCACAGACTCGGTCTCTCTAATGGTTTGACCTATTGCTATGGTGTTATCTTTTGGTACAGCATAAGGCATATCACAACCAGGAGAGATAATGAGATTTTCATGAGATATGTTATCAATCATATCCACAACATATTTCATATTATCTTGTTGTGTACCATGAAGCATAAGTGTCGTTAATGGAATGTTTCCACCGATTGTAATGTTATATTGATCGGTTATTTCTTTTGCTGTTTTAATATCCACATTTTCATCAATGGATATGGAAGCAGGATGCGTTTTACACATAACCTCAATTTGCCGTGTAGCATTACCACAAACAAAGAAGGATGAGAGAGCACCTTTCATTTTTATATAATCGAATATAGTCGTGAAGGAGTCGTGACATATAGCTGTAAAGTGTTCAGGTGATATCTGTGAAACTAATGGATCAACAACAGCTATGATATCCATGCCAGCTTCAGTATAGTAATCAACCATTTTTAGAGCAACTTCTGTACAGAATTCCATGAGTTCTTTCACATAATTCTCGTCTAAAATCATATCCATAAAAAGATCATTACCTCTAAGGTGGGAAGCAAGAGTAAAGGGACCACAGATTAAACCATATAAAGCGGTATCATCGCCAACAGAATCCTTCATTCTTTTCATCACATCAAGTACAAGAGGTATCCTCCCACTTTCTTTAGTAGGTAATTTGCACTTGCATGGGATCGTTGCTTCTTCATCACAAGGGTGTGTTTTTACAGATGGAGGACAATCATCTGCCCATACTAATTCACAACCCAGTATTTCAGCTTCTATTTGTAAGTCAAAAATTACGGGCATACCATCTGGCTGATATAATTTATGTGCTTCCATTAAAGATTCGTATAATTTATCGGCATCTTTTAAAACATCTTCAGCTGAGTAACCTATAATGGACCCTGCATGAACACCAACAAATGGAACCCAAGGTATACGATCGGTTGGTTGTTGTTTCATAATATTAAGTATGCGTTCTTTGCCTGTCATATTAACACCTGTTCCTCTCTACTTCTAAATATGAGTGATCGTTGATAAGTTTAAGTATTCTACAAGATGATTAATTAAGTATGAGTTCTTTAGCTAATTCAGCAGCTGAAGCAGCATCTACAGTGTATTTATCAGCTCCTATTTCTTCTGCGTAATCATCTGTCACAGGTGCGCCACCAATCATAACTTTTACTTTGTCGCGTAACCCTTTTTTCTTCAAGAGCTTCAATAACTAATTTCATATTAGGCATAGTCGTAGTAAGTAGAGCAGACATAGCGATTATATCTGGATTATTTTCTTCCACAGCAGCGATGTATTTTTCAGGTGATACATCAACGCCTAAATCAATAACCTCAAGACCAGCACCTACCATCATCATTCTTACAAGATTTTTACCAATATCATGTAAATCACCTTTTACAGTACCGATAATAACTTTACCAATCGGCTCAACACCTTGTTCTTCTAATAAAGGCTTGATAACGTCTAGACCAGCATTCATAGCTCTTGCTGCGATTAATACCTCAGGAACAAAAACCTCATTTTTTTTGAACTTTTCACCGATGATTCCCATACCACTTAATAACCCTTCAAGTATATCAGATGCATCTAAACCTTCAGAAACAGCTTGATTTGTTAAGGTTACTACCTCAGGCATATTTCCTTTTTGTAATTTTTCGGATATGTTTTGTAATAATTCATTCATTGTAATCGCTCTCCCAATATCATATTTTTTATATTATGTATTCTAAAGCATAATGAAAATGATTTATAGAAATATAATAGTTAATTTTGTACTATTTTATCCATATCAATTTGAGTGATAAAATATCCATATATGCATCTTTGATTTTAAGGGTAAGTTTTAAGAATTAGAAATAAGGATACATGATATAAATCCTGTACTTATATTCATAATAATTCCTCCATTGGTACACTTCCAATAATAAAGCTTATATGGTATAGTCAATGTAATATGTACTAATTTTCTACAAGAGGTGTTAGCAGTGGATAACACCATTACTATAGATGATTTATAGGAGGGGAATTATGATTTACAAAAATTATGGTCAAACAGGTAAGAAAGTCTCTTCTATTGGATTTGGAGGAATGCGTTTTCCAAATGATTGTTCCATTGAAGAAGGAGCAATGGTCGTACGCCGGGCAAGCCAGCTAGGCATCAACTATTTTGATACCGCCCCATTTTACTGTGAAAATCGAAGTGAAGATATGATGGGTGAAGCATTTAGAGATATGCCAAATCCCTTTTTTGTATCTACAAAAAGCAGCATTAATAATGAGCCAAACGAAGATGCCGTTCGAAGAAGAATTGAAAAGTCTTTGAAAAGATTAAAGGTTGAGAAAATAAATTTTTATCATATGTGGTGTGTGATGAACTTAGATCACTATAGAAAAGTCATTGCTCCAGGAGGACCTTACTGGGGAGCTCTAAAAGCAAGAGAAGAAGGTTTAATCGAACATATTGTTATCTCTACTCATGCTACTGGTCAAGAAATAGCAACAATAATGAAAGAGGGATATTTTGAGGGTGTTACTTTAGGCTATAACATTGTCAATTTTCCATATCGTCAAGAAGGGATTCAAGCTGCATATGACGCAGGATTAGGTGTTGTAACCATGAATCCGTTAGGAGGAGGGTTAATACCTCAGAATAAAGCGTATTTTTTTTCGTTCCTTAAAGAACATGAAAATGAAAGTGTTATGCAAGCTGCACTGCGGTTTAATACGTCACATGAGGCTATTACAGTAGCACTTGCAGGTATGGGTAGTATTGAAGAAGTAGAGCATAATGTAAAAGCTGTAGAGAATCTTCAAATACTATCAGATGTTAAAATGAAAGAAGTTAAGGCAAAATTACAAACGGATATGAACCAACTTTGCACGACATGCCAGTACTGTAAAAAATGTCCTCTGAATATTGATATACCAAAGTTCATGAACCTCTATAATATGAAAGTATTAAAAGGTATTGATGGTATAAGAGAAAGCTATACTGATATGATCAAGAATAATGAGTTTAAAAATGATAAACATATGCCAGCAGATTGCATAGCCTGTGGTAAATGCGAAAAATTATGTACACAGCATTTAGACATTATCAATAGACTACGATGGCTAGATGAAAATATCATCAATGCTTAATCGGTTACTTGATGCTATCAACTTCCATAGAGAGAAATAGTAGGTACATATGAAGCTGGTTGAGAGGATAATTTTTTTTAAGAAGAGATAATAGTTAGTAAATAATTGAGGAGCGATAAATGTGAAAATATTATATTACGATTGTTTTTGTGGTATAAGCGGAGATATGAATTTAGGAGCAATGATTGATTTGGGAGTGGATAAGGCGCATTTATTAAAAGAAATTTCAAAGCTCAAATTGGATTCTGAATATGAAATAGTGTTTAAGAAAGCTATTAAAAAAGGGTATAAGTGGGTCAAAGGTTGATGTGATATTGAAAAATCACCATCATGAGAGTGATCATTCCCATCATCATAGAAATTTACAGGATATAGAGAATATAATAAATACAAGTAGTTTAAATGATAGAGTAAAAAAACTAAGTTTAGCTATGTTCATGAAGGTAGCTGAGGCAGAGGCAAAGGTCCATGGGAAATCCCTATATGAAGTACATTTTCATGAGGTTGGAGCTGTTGATTCCATTATAGATATCGTAGGGGCAGCAATATGTATAGATTATCTAGATGTGGATAAGATTATAGCATCTACGGTTCAAGTAGGGGGAGGCTTTGTAGAATGTGCTCACGGGCTTATACCCATACCGGCACCAGCAACTGTTGAAATACTAAGAGCTATTCCCATTAAAACTGGATTAGTAAACTTTGAGACAACTACACCTACAGGAGCAGCTATTTTATCAGCTAATGTTGATGATTTTACAGATAAAATAGCGTTTGCCATAGATAAGATTGGATATGGCATAGGAAATAGAGAGCTAGACATACCGAATGTATTAAGAGTTTATTTAGGAAAAGAAGAAAAGAAAGAGGAAATAGAAGACCAATATATACTTGAAACCAACATAGATGATATGAATCCAGAGTTTTACGGCTATGTTGAGGAAAGACTATTTGAAGAGGGAGCCTTAGACGTTTTTAAGACCCCTATCATGATGAAAAAGGGAAGACCGGCATTAAAGTTAAGCATCTTAGTCGATGATAAGAGGGAAAAAGATATCCTTGACGTTATTTTCAAAGAAACGACGTCTATAGGTGTTCGGAAATTTAAGGTTGAAAAAAAATCAAGCTTAAGAGAAATTTTACAAAGGTACAGACTAGATATGGAGATGTAACAATTAAAAATTCCTATCATCAAGGGAAAATTGTGAAATTTAAACCAGAATATGAAGATTGTAAAAGGCTTGCTAAGGAAAATAATGTACCTATTGTAGAAATTTATAGAGAAGTTAATAAAGCAATGGGGGAAATATAGATGATGATTCAGAACGAAAAATATACCAATCTGATCGCTTATCTAAAAAAGTTAGATAAGGTAGTTTTAGCTTTTTCTGGTGGAGTAGATAGTACCTTTTTACTTAAAGCTGCAAAAGAAGCCCTTGGTAATAATATTAAAGCTGTAACGATATTATCTCCCTATATTCCTAAATGGGAAGTAGAAGAGGCAAAGGCGTTAGTTAAGGCACTAAAGGTTAAACACGAAATGATAGAAGTGCCCATAATTGATGCCATTAAGGATAATCCTGAAGACAGGTGTTATCTCTGCAAAAAGGCTATTTTTAGCATGATACAAGATCTGGCTAAAAGGGAAGGTTATCATGATGTTATTGATGGAACGAACTTTGATGATATAGGTGATTATAGGCCGGGATTGAAGGCATTAGGAGAGCTAGAGGTAAAAAGTCCTTTGCTGGAATGTCAATTAACTAAAAGTGAAATAAGGGAATTATCTAAGGAGCTAGGACTTAACACGTGGGATAAACCTCCATACGCATGTCTTCTAACGAGGATACCTTATGGGAATGAACTAAAAGTAGAAGACTTTGAGAAGATAGAAGAGGCTGAAAAAAAATATATGATGAACATAGGCTTTAGAGCCGTTAGAGTAAGATGCCATGGAAATCTAGCCAGGATCGAAGTTAATAAAGAAGACAGAGTGAAGCTGTTCGACGAAACCATGCTTGATAATATCTCCAGTAAATTAAAGGAAATTGGTTTCAAATACATAACAATGGATTTAGAGGGGTATAGGATAGGAAGCTTTAATGAGACGATGACAAAACTGATAATCAGAGTTTAAAATACATTGTAGGGGGAATGGTATGGATTCGAAGGATATAAGAATGTTGTTTGAAGGTGTGAAAAAATAATGAAATAGAAGTGGCAGAGGCCATGAGAAGAATTAAGGATCTACCTTTTAAGGATTTAGGGTTTGCTACAATTGACAACCATAGAGAATTAAGGGTAGGTTATCCTGAGGTTATCTATTGTGAAGGAAAAACAGTAGGACAAGTCAAAGAGATTATTACATATATGTTAGAAAGAGACAATAATATATTGGCTACCAGAGCTAATGAAGATATATATAATGAAGTAAAAAAAAATATGTAAAGAAGCAAAGTATAATCAATTAGGAAGAACCATTACTATACAAAAAAGAAAAACAGCTCCTAATGATAGCTATATCGCTATTGTCTGTGCAGGAACATCAGATTTACCTGTTGTTGAAGAAGCAGCAGAAACAGCTCAGATACTTGGCAATAAAGTAGAGAAAATTACAGATGTAGGTGTTGCAGGTATTCATCGTTTATTTGCAAGATTAGATATTATCAGAGAAGCAAAGGTTGTAATTGTTGTTGCTGGGATGGAAGGTGCGTTAGCTAGTGTTATAGGTGGACTTGTGGATAAACCCATTATAGCTGTTCCTACAAGTGTTGGTTATGGGGCAAGTTTTAATGGGCTTTCAGCGTTATTAACCATGTTGAACAGTTGTGCTAGTGGTATAAGTGTTGTCAATATAGATAACGGGTTTGGTGCGGGCTATAATGCAAGCATTATTAATAACTTATAGGAGGTAATATAAGATGCATATGGCAGATGCTTTAGTCTCCCCTATCATAGGAGGAGTCATGTGGAGTGCCTCTATTGGTACTTTAAGTTATTCAATTAAAAAAGTTCAAATGAATATAGACTATGCAAAAGTTCCATTAATGGGTGTCATGGGAGCCTTTGTATTTGCAGCACAAATGATTAATTTTTTCTATCCCTATGACAGGGTCTAGTGGACACATAGGAGGGGGTATTTTACTTGCCATTCTTTTAGGTCCATATGCAGGATTTTTTAGCAATCACTTCCGTATTAATCATACAGGCTCTTTTCTTTGCTGATGGAGGTTTATTAGCTCTTGGTTGTAATATTTTTTAATCTAGGCTTTTTTACTTGCTTTCTTGCTTATCCATTGATATATAAACCAATTGTTCAGGGTGGTTTAACCAAGAGAAGAATTTTTTATTGCGTCTTTACTGGCAGCTATTGTAGGGCTGCAGTTTGGGTCATTGGGCGTAGTTTTAGAAACTTTCTTATCAGGAAAGACAGAATTACCTTTAAGAAGTTTTCTCTTCACGATGCAACCTATACATCTAGGTATTGGTATCATAGAAGGACTTATAAGTGGCTCTATCCTTCTCTATATATATTCTGAACGTCCAGATATGATAGTGGATGTAACAGGGGAGGCAGATTCAAGGACAGACCCATAATAAAAGTAATGGCTATATTGATGGTGATGGCATTAGTTACAGGGGGTGTCTTGTCATTATTTGCTTCGGATCAGCCAGATGGATTAGAGTGGGCAATTCATCAAACTTCTGGAAAAGAAGACATTATATCTCCAGAAGGTATACATAAAGTTTTCTCAGATATACAACAAAAAACCTCTGTTTTGCCTGATTATGACTTGAAAACCAAAAAAGAAGATTCCGATATAAATGGTACAAGTTTATCAGGAGTAATGGGAGGTCTAATGACACTGCTAATAATTAGTGCTTTGGGATTTTTACTTTATAAGTCCAAACATAGAAAGAGAAGAGTTTAGAGGTTGATTTATTTTGGAAAGTATAAAAGATTCATTTTTTACAATAAGAGTATTGGATGACCTATCACACAAGGATACGACTATACATGAGATTCATCCAATATCAAAATTCATTGTTACGATGAGTTTTATCATTTTAGTCCTATCTTTTGATAAATATGAGGTTAATCAGTTATTGCCCTATATTACTTATCCCATGGTCATTATTGTGTTAGGGGATATCCCAGTAACTGTCCTATTAAAAAGAATGCTCATAGGGATGGTTTTTGCAGTTTGTGTTGGTATATTTAATCCCCTATTAGATCAAAGCATTAGATATGAACTATTAGGAATTCCTATATTTGGAGGATGGATTTCCTTTGCTTCCCTGTTGATCAAGAGTGGATTGACTATTTTGGCTGCACTTTTGTTATTCGTTACAACAGGGGTGAACCAGCTAACATTAATTCTTGCCACATTGAGAGTGCCCAATGTTTTTATACAACAATTTGCACTCACTTTCAGATACATTGATCTATTAATTGAAGAAGTAAGCAAAACCTATCATGCTTATACTTTAAGAGCACCAGGGCAGAAAGGGATTCATTTTAGAGTATGGGGTTCTTTATGTGGACAGATTATCATGGGTACATTTTACAGAGCAGAGAGGATATATGAAGCAATGATATTGAGAGGATTTACAGGTGAATTTCATATTGGACAAATGAGAAAACCTGTATTTAAAGATGTACTCTTTATCATTGTATGGGTGACTGTTTTTATCATTTTTAAATATATAGATATTCCTGCTGGATTAGAACAGTTAATAGGAGGGGTTAGATGAGTCATCATAGAGTAGAATTTCAACACGTACAGTATACGTACCCTGATGGTAATAAAATCATCAAAGATATTTCTTTTCAAATCTCTCATGGAGAATCTGTAGGGATTGTTGGAGCTAATGGTGCAGGTAAATCGACACTGTTAAAATTATTAACAGGCTTATTACTGCCTGATTGTGGAGAAATTCGTGTAGGAGAAGTGCTACTAGCAAAAAAAAACACTCCCTGCTATAAGAAGAAGTATAGGGTTTACATTTCAAGATCCTGATCATCAGCTATTTATGAGTTCTGTTTATGATGATGTAGCTTTTGGACCTAGAAATTATAGAATGAATGAAGATGAAGTGGAAAATAAAGTAACAAAAAGCTTTAGATACTGTTGGGGCACTACATCTTAAAAAATAGAGCGCCATATAAGCTTTCAGGAGGAGAAAAACGAGCAGTAGCCATTGCTTCAGTACTTGTGATGGAACCTGACATTCTTGTAATGGATGAGCCTTCTGTAGCACTTGACCCTAGAGCTAGACGAAGACTTATAAATCTTCTGAATAATTTTTCGCATACGAAGCTCATTGCTACCCATGACATGGACATGGTATTGGATCTTTGTGAAAGAGTCATTGTTATTAATGATGGGAAAATTATTCGTGATGGGCTAACGCTAGATATTTTGACGGATGAAGCATTTTTAGAAGAATGTTCACTTGAAATACCTTTATCTCTACAGAATAGCCCAAGAAATAATAATGCATAGTTGAATAAAATGCTAGTTTTTTAAGTTGTTTAACAGAACCTCTTTAGCCATCTCTGCAGCACTTGCAGCATCAGTAGAATAAATATCAGCACCGATTGTTCGGGCATAATTGGATGTTATAGGAGCGCCACCTATGAGTATTTTAACACGATCACGAAGACCTTCGTTTTCTAATAATTTTATTGTGTTTTTCATATTAATCATGGTTGTAGTCAGTAGAGCAGACATGGCTAATATATCAGCTTGGTGTTCCTTAACAGCGTCAACAAATTGTCTTGCAGATATATCAACACCGAGATCAATCACTTCAAAACCCATACCAACGAGCATCATTTTAACAAGATTTTTACCGATATCGTGTAAGTCACCTTTCACTGTTCCTATAACCACTGTCCCTAAAAAAGTTCTTGCATTAGGGTCGATGAGTGGGCTGATTATATCTAAAGCAATGTTAAAAGCTCTAGAAGCAATAAGAACTTCTGGGACATAAATATCATTCTTTTTAAATTTCTTACCAATGATATCCATGGATTCAATTAAAGTATGGAGTATTTGTTTGTAATCATAACCATTTTCTATAGCAGAAATAGTAAGCTCACGGACTTTAATAGATTGCCCTTCTTGCAGATATTTAGATATTTCTTGTAATATATTTTCCATAAAATCACCTTTTCAATCGTGTTAAATTTGAGCATTCCATTGCTGTGTTAATTATGCATCTTTCTATACTTGCCAGGAGAAATATTTTCATATATTTTAAATACTTTTGTATAATAACTTTGATCACTAAATCCCATCATGACAGCAATATCACTTATACTATAATTAAGATCCAGTAGATATTTTTTGCTTTCTTCAATCCTAACCGTATTGAGATACTCAGAAAATTTCATATTCGTTTCTTTACTGAAAAATCGACTAAAATAGGTAGGACTTAGATTAACATGCTTTGCAACATCATCTAAAGAGATATTGGCATTAAAATTATTGTTAATATATTGTAAAGCTTTTTTTTATGATGTTTGTGCTTTCGATGTTGTCTTTGTTTAATTTAAAGGCAAGTTCAGTAAATTTCTCTAAGACGCCAACAATCCATACACAAAGTTCTTCCATACTTTGTGTACTAAAGGCTGTTTGATAGAACTTAATATTTTGAGCAAATATTTCTTCGAAATTTCCTCCACCTTCAACAGCAGCTCTTGACATGACAACAACTAATTCAATAATATATGAAATAACCATATCATTATTACCATTATGCTTAAATAATATATAACCAAGAAGTTCATTAAGAATGGCTTTTGCACCGTCAAGGTCGCCTCTCCTAACTTTTCCACTTAATTCTCTTTCAAGCTCTATGGGATATGTTTTGTAAGTTATATTTGCTTCTTCCTTTATTTCTTGTATATTTTCATTAATAATTTTCTGTTCTAGATAAAAGTCTTTTTTTCTTTTTTTAATTCATATTTTTTGGTCACCTACAATATCTTTTGTAAGAATGTGTAGTAGATTCGCTAGATACCTAACTCTTTCTGGGGCTATTGTAGGGATTATTTTATAATAGGACTGTAATATGCCTCTAGACGAAATAGGGATATCATAGACTTTTATTAAGTTATCAATGACATAAGGATCAATAATATTCATTTGAACAGGACCAGCTACCAAGGCACCTCGAAAAACATTTCCAATAACAATAGCAGAGGTAATATGCACTAATCCTCCAGGACAAAAGAAAATATAGGATTCACCAAGAGATTCCGATTGTTTACTAGCATAAAGATGAGCTCCAGAACAAGGCGATTTGTCACCAGTCAATGCCATGAATTTGGTACAATAATTAAACATATCCCCTTGTGAACATACGACATTTCCAGTATCGTCGATTAACATACAATTAATTTCTGTTACTTTATAGTATAATTCCATATTTTTTTTAATAATATCTAATTCTTCACGTTGAAAAAAAATCTAACATTATGATCACCTTTTATGTGCCGATTTTTTGTATATCTATATAGTATCATAATTTTAAAATTTTTTAGTTGTAATATTTTTTTCTTTTTTTTGGATTAATTTGTTCAAAGAAATGATAATTTTTTTTATTTTTTTTCATCCGTTCTAATACAGGGGGCACTTAAAATGCCATTCTTGCCCAGCCACGTCCGTTTTTTATGTTGTGGAATGTTTAATATTTCTTTAGCTGTTTTAATATAGAATCGATAGGATTCAAGTGAAACCCCATTAGGTATTCTATGGTCAATACCAAAAACAGTACCTCCCATTTGCATACACGGTTGTAATTTATATTCCAATTCTTTAAGAATGGCATTGTTATCTTTGAACAGTACAAATTTATCGATACCGCCTTTAAAGGCTAACTTTGTACCGTATTTTTTACGAAGTTCTACCATATCCATTCCTGCTGCTGGTTCTAAAGGATATAAAATATTGACACCTGACTCTAAGAAAGGGTCTATAATCGCATTCATATTACCATCGCTATCCATGCTAAATAATCTAGTACCTTTAGAAGAGACCACATCCCAAGCTTTTGAATAATAGGGTTTAATGAATTCGTTGATAATGCCTGGTCCAACTAAAGGACCGGATTTACCAGCCATGTCCTCATGAGAGCATAAATTATCGATAACAAGATGGTCACTAATTCTATCTAAAACTTTGATAGTTGTATCGGTTAGTGTACCCATTATATCTCTCATTAACTCAGCTTGGTCATAATAGCAAAAACAGATGGCTTCTTCACCCATAAGTTGTCTTGGTAAGTCAAAGCCCCCCCCTTGCATATTAGCCGTTATAAGAGCACCATTTTTTTTGTTCGTGTTTAGCTTTTTCAACTTGTTTCCAATTAATTCTATCTTCAGAGAATGTAAACCAATGTTTTATTTTCAACCAACTATCCATATCGGTGACAGGATGACTTAGTGGTAGAGGTATTGTAGCTGAGTCTTTAATCAATTTTGTTTTTCTTCCGTATTCATCTATACTAAGGGTATAGTTATCAGTATCTTCAATGATGGATGGCTTAATACCACTCATGACATCAAAATTCCCACCACAATCTACTTTGTTAACATAATCAAAATCAAATGCAGTTAATGTTAATTCGTCACTTGATGCCCCTTGATTTAACCATTCATCTTCTAAACCTACTAAAGGTCCAAAGAGTTCAACAAACATTTGTCTTTTAATATTTCCAAAAGTCATGAGTTCAATATATTCATCTCTTGTCCACTTCAATGTATAAATCCTCCTTTATTCAATTAGGAAAGTTCTACCTTAAAAGTAATAAAACTTTTTTAAACCTAAAGCTTCCTGTTGGGAAGACGCGACATAGTCGCTTTTCTTCTCGTATCTTGAGATGAGTATACAGTAATGTTTGACTAAAATAAATGGAGATTTCCTTGACACATGTATTATTCTGATATATATATAAAGATGAAAGGATTTGATGTTTATGATTAGTCATATAAACCATAATATTTCTGCCTACATAAGATATAGTGTTTATAGAGAGTGTCCCAAAGTACATTGGGAGATAGAAAAAACGTACTATACCAGATCATGAGTTAGTCTATATAACTGGTGGCAAAGGAGAAGTAATCATCAAAGATAAGGTATATAAGGCTACAGATAGGACGTTATTTTATTTTCATCCGAATATAGAACATGCAATCAGTAGTAATCCTCATAATCCCCTTCGTTTCTATGCTATTCATTTTAGCTATACATATCTTGATTATATAAATGATCATTGGGAAGTTATGTCAAGTGATAAACTTCCACTACCTGATTATAGTATATTACCGAATAAACAAATGATCGTTAACTATTTAAATCAAATTAATTCAGTGTATCACCAAAAAAATGCTTTCCAAAAGATCCATTATAACGGGTTGTTTAGCGTATTATTAGCAGCAATATACCAGGTGCAATTTGAAAACACTTACCATTTTGGTAAAGGGAAAAAAAATTGACTCTATCATGAGCTATATTAATGAACATATTAAGGAAAAAATAAGTACATTTGAAATAGCATCTCTATTTAACGTATCACCTGATTATTTATCAACACTTTTCAAAAAGACTACAGGAGAAACTCTTATGAACTACATTAATCGCTCTAAAATTAATAAAGCAAAAGAAATGATGCTGGAAAAGGATATGAAGATTCAAGATATAGCTGATAAGTTGAATTTCTGTGATCCTTACTATTTTAGTAAAACCTTTAAACGGTTTGAGGGTATTAGTCCTAGTCAATATATGGCAAAAGTTTCATTTTATCAAGAAGGTATCAAACGGGTATAAAAATTAATTAGGGTTATTGCAAAAGGGTAGATAGTATTGAGGTATCTGTAATATATTTTCGGGGAGGGTAATGATGTATAAAGTTTTAATTGTTGATGATGAATATGAAATAAGAAAAGGTATTAGTAATTATTTTCCATGGGCGGAAACGGGTTTTGATGTAATTGGGGAAGCAGAAAATGGAAGAGAGGCATTAAAGATTATACAAAAAAAATCATGTCGATGTGGTTTTATGTGATATAAAAAAAATGCCAGTAATGACAGGTATACAATTAGCACAGATTTTACATGAACAACATGGCCATATTAAAATCATTTTTTTTAAGTGCATATAAAGACTTTGAATATGCGAAAAAAGCATTAATTTTTGGTGTGAAAGACTATATCGTTAAACCCACCAAATATAAAGATTTACTCAATGTTTTTGTTAAAATAAAATCAGAGTTAGATAAAGAAGAGGTTGTTAAAGAACAGGACCGAACTGTGAAAGATACAATGATAGATGATACAAGTTATCATGATAAAATGATTATCACAATAAAAAATATGACAAAAAAGCAATTATCAGAATGCAACACTTCAATATGTAGCAGAGAAGGTCAATATGAGTTCTTCCTATCTCAGTAAATATTTTAAGATAAAGACAGGAGAAAACTTTTCGGACTATTTACTAAAAATTAAGATGGAAAAAGCAAGAGAATTATTAATGGATATTCAATATAAAACATATGAAGTCAGTGAGTTGGTCGGCTATACAAACCCAAAGAATTTTACAAGAGCATTCAAAAAATATTTTGGTCAAAGCCCACGTAATTTTAGAAATGGGGATGGAAAATGAAAAATTCAAGATTATTTATCAAAAATGTCATCATTTTTTTAATCCCAGTTTTGCTTCCAGTTATTATACTAGGAAGTGTTTCAATCTTAATAACCAAGCAATATGTGTACGAAAACATTAAGAAAAAAATAACAGTAATATTCTTAAACAAGAAAAGGGTACAATAGAATTAATCTTTAATGAAATAGATGCTTTATATATTAATTTTAGTACAAATCCTGAAATAATCGTAGAACTAAAGAAAATCCTAAGGAAGTCATCCTTGACTAGGGAAGAGTATAAAATGGTTCAAACAATACGAAATTTTATTGATGCACCTGCTAATGCAAAACCCTATATCCATTCTATTTATGTTTTTTTTGAAAATGATCATGGCCGTATTTTAACAACAACAGAAGGTTTAATATCCAATGATGATTACTACGATATGGAGTGGAAAGACCAATTTTACGAAATGGACCTGCAAAAGAATACTTGGTTAGAAAATCGGACCATAAAACCCTATTCATTTGATAAAAATGGGAAAAGAGTGGTAACGGTATATCGTACAATAAATGCCTATGAAAGTAAGAAAAGAGAGGGCATGATTGTGCTTAATATTGATGCCAATTATATAGAGAACTTACTAAATAAGCTTGACGTTATTCCAGAACAATGTATGATTGTCACCGATGAAAATAATAAGATTCTATTTAAAAACAAAGATTTACCCTACTTAAAATCCTTAAGAATAGAAGATATTATAAAAAGTGATAAAGCATATATAAGTCAAGAAATAGGTCAAGAAAAATACATCATATCGCAGTTAAAATCTAATCAATACGGTTGTAATTTCCTTTCTATTGTACCAGAAAAAAAAGCTGTATGAAATTCCTTATTTATTAACCAATATTGTCACGTTTATTCTGGCATTTTTAATTATTATAGGTAGTGCATTCACCTTTTTTTTCATGAAGAAAAGAATTCGAAGGCTTAGGAAAATCATTAAAATTTTAGATTATGCTGAGCAAGGGGTTAATATATCAGGGTACTTTCAAGACCCTAAAGATGAATATGGTTACATAACAAACAAAATTGTTGAAGCAAATATTTTGCAAAGATATTTTAAGGTGCAGTTATCTGAACGTAAGTATAAACAAAAGACCCTTGAATTATTAGCGCTTAATTCCCAGATTAATCCTCATTTTTTTTGTATAATACGTTAGAAACAATTTATTGGAAATCCTTTGAGTTTACGAAAAAGCCTAATAAGGTAACAGATATGATTGAAGATTTATCGGATATCTTAAAATACTCTCTTCATGCTGAAATGAAACAAGTTACCATAGAAGAGGAAATCGAAAACACCAAGAGCTATATAAAACTGCAAAAAAGTTAGATATTGTGATAAGTTTCAAGTCATATGGGAATATGAACAGGACATATTAAAACATAAGATTATACGTTTAGTACTACAACCCATCATCGAAAATGCAATCTATCATGGCATAAAAGAAAAAAGCGGGTACCAGTGAAATAAGGATAAAAATATGCATTGAAGGACATTATATCAAGACGTATATCAGCGATAATGGGTTAGGTATTGAAGAAAAGAAACTTTTAGAAATTAGGGAGAAGCTTAAACTAGAAAATCCGCCTCAGGAACATATTGGTATGCTGAATACCAATAAAAGACTTTCATTAATGTATGGATCTGAATCGAAACTATATATTGAAAGTCAATATAATGAAGGAACGACAGTTTCCTTTAGTATCCCCATTCAGGAATAGAGGTAGGCACTCATTATCAGATGCACGCTTTAGGTTACGGCATATAGGTCTTGGAATTCGGGTAAGCTGGTACACAAAATTATTAAATGAAATGGAGAGGTAATTATGAAAATATTAGTTCTAAATGGTAGTCCAAAAGGTAAGTACAGCACCACACTTCAGACAATACTTTTTTTTACAAAAGAAGCACCCTGAACATGTGTTTAAATGCCTACATGTTGGTCAAAGGATAAAACAATACGAAAAAGATTTTACAGAGGCAAAGCAAGTATTAGAAAATGCAGAACTAATTCTATTTGCTTATCCAGTATATACGTTTATTGCACCCTATCAAATACACCGTTTTATGGAACTTATAAAAGAAAATAATATTGATTTGAATGACAAAATCGGAACACAATTTTCCACCTCAAAGCATTTTTACGACGTTACGGCACACAAATACATTGAAGAGAACTGTCATGATTTAGGTCTTAAATATATCCGAGGACTTTCTGCCGATATGAACGATTTACTTTCCAAACAAGGACAGCAGGATGCTGAAAACTTTTTTTAACCATCTGATTTACTGTGTGGAAAACGACATATGCATTTATCCCACAAATCCATCAACTAAAAAAGAATGTACTACATACAAAGCAGTACTTGAACAAGTACCTAAGAAAAATAATACCGATGTAGTAATCGTGACAAACAGTGCCCAAGATGATGAAAATCTAAAAAACATGATAGCTGATTTCCGTGCCAGCTTGCCTTATCCTTCAAGAGAGGTCAACATTCGTGAATTTAAGTTTTCTGGGGGGTGTCTGGGTTGTTTCGGCTGTGCTGTAAGCGGAAAATGCATTTATAAAGACGGCTTTGATGATTTTTTTTAAGAAACGAAATTCAAGCAGCGGATGCTATTATCTACGCTTTTACTATTCAGGACCACTACACTCAGTCAAGCTTTAAGCTATATGATGACCGACAATTTTGTAACGGACACCGAGCTGTCACAATGGGGATGCCCAGTGCATACATCATCAGCGGTGACTATAGGAATGAAGGGAACCTGCAAAGGATTATTGAAGCGCGCAGTGAGGTTGGAGGAAACTTTCTTGTAGGCGTTGCAACAGATGAGGGCGATACTACAACTGCTATTAAACAGCTTTCAAAAAAAATCTTGTATATGCTTTTGAGCACAAGCTAACGCGTCCGCAAAACTTCTACGGTATTGGCGGCACAAAGATTTTCCGTGACTTGATTTATGTGATGCGAGGGATAATGAAAGCTGACCATAAATTTTATAAAAAACATAAAATCTATAATTTTCCTCAAAAACAGAGAGGGACAATTCTGAAAATGTATTTGGTTGGCACACTGATGTCCTTACCATCGGTTCAGAAAAAAATGAAGGGTAAAATGAATGAAATCATCCTTTCGCCATACCAAAAAGTAATTGAGGCTGCTACACCACTAGATAAGGCGTAGTTATGGATATATGTGGTTTCATTTGTGTGTAAATACATTTATTTTATATAAGATAATCATTGTGAGATAAAATGTAGAATATTTCTATACAACAAATAATGATAACAAAAAATAAAAAAAAGATACCTTCAATAGTAATTGGTAAATATGTCAATAAAAAAAAGATACCAGTTCTCAAGTTGGCTACCTTTTTGTATGAATTTAACAATGCTATAATTAAATCACGAATTATTTAGGTGAATTTGCTGAATGATTTTAAACTAATGGATTACAGGAGGGTATTATATGAGAAATTTTAAAAGAATAGTTAGTTTGTTTTGTGTCAGTTGTTTTTTGCTTTTAAGTATCGTGGGGTGTGGAAGTAAAACAGAAACGCAATCAAATGGTTCTACAGTAAAAAAAAGATAATACAGCAAAAAAAAGAAAAAAAGTCATAGAATTAAGGTTTTCATGGTGGGGTGGAGAAGCAAGACATGAAGGTACATTAGCTGCAATAGAAGCTTATATGGCTAAAAAATCCGAATATAAAAAATAGTGGCAGAATATAGTGGATGGGATGGATACTATCAAAAGCTAGTTACCCAATTAGCAGGCCAAACAGCGCCTGATATCATTCAGATCAACTATAACTGGCTATATGATTTGAGACGTCAAGGTAAATTCTTTACAGACCCTAGAGATATGAAAGATATTATTGACGTTAGTGGGTTTAGTCAGGCAAGTCTCGATGCCATCTCAGTTGACGGTGAGTTACAAGGTTTGCCAACGGGGTTAAATGCTGCAGGTATGATTTATAATAAAGAATTCTTCAAGAAAAATAATATTCCAGAAGATGTAGACTATTGGAATTGGGATAATTTGATAGAAATCGGTAAAAAAGTTCATGATGCAGACCCAAATCAATATCTTCTTAATGAATTTCCTAATTCGTTGACTAATTTATGTGACATGTATTTAGAACAACAAGGTAAAGAAATCGTAAAAAAAAGATTATACACTTGGTGTAAGTGAATCTGAACTGACTGAAGCTTATACATACATACAAAAAAAATTATTTGATAATGGTGTTATTGTTCCTTTTGAACAGAGTGCTTTATTCCAAGATAAAACAGAGCAATACCCTAAGTGGCTTAATGGAGAGATGGGCATGTTCATACAGGTTGCATCCGTTATCCCAGCTCTATCAGGTAATTTTGAAGTTGGTGTTGTAAGAGTTCCATTAATGGATGGAGCCCAATCAAGTGGTGTAAGTATAAATGCAACGAATATTTTTGCCATTAATGATAATGGGCCTCATAAAGAAGAGGTAGCTAAGTTTATTAACTGGATGTTAAACGATCAGGAAGGTATTGAGATACTTAAAGATGTAAGAGGTGTTCAATCTACGGAGAATGGACGTAAAATTCTTCTAGATGCTGGTGCGATTAATCCTGTTATTTCACAAACCATCGATATAGCTTCAACTTATCCAGGAGAAACCAATAGTGAAGCAGAAATGAATAGTGAATTAAATGATATTAAGCTTCAATATATTGAAAAACTGGGCTATGGTGAACTTTCTCCAGAAGCAGCGGCAAGTGAGATGCTTAAAGTATTAGATGAAAAAATTGAAAGAAATTAAGAATAATTAATTCAGTTAAAGTGCAATAGCTTTTAATAAAAAGGGGCTGTCTTATAAAAGCAATATTATAGGCTAGAGGTTTTTGTAAAATATAAGAGGTTAACTCTTATATTTTACTACGATATTGACGTTATTTGCTTTTATGTGATAGCCCTGTTTATATACTAATATATAAAGGAGTTGTATAGGTGTGATGCAGTTGAAACGTAAAAAAAGACGACTTAAAGATTATGTAGGTTTACTATATATCAGCCCTTTCATTATTGGATTTCTTATTTTCCAATTGTATCCTTTTATTTCATCAATCGTCTATTCGTTTACTAATTTTACCATGATAAAAAAGCCTAGTTTTGTCGGGTTTTCAAATTATGTCACGATGTTTACAAAGGATAAAGAGTTTTGGAAAAGTCTTCAAGTAACATTTAAGTATGTTATGATGGCTGTCCCTATGAAATTAGTATTTGCTCTATTTATTGCTATGCTTTTAAATATGAAATTAAAGAGTATCAATTTCTTTAGAACAGTATACTATTTACCATCTATATTAGGGGGGAGTGTTGCAGTTGCAGTCATGTGGCGCTTCTTATTTATGCATGATGGATTAGTGAATAATTTCTTAGCATTATTTGGAATATCATCCGTTGGATGGCTTGGTGATCCTGATATATCGCTGTATACAATAGGGTTATTGGCAGTCTGGCAGTTTGGATCTTCCATGGTGCTTTTTTTTAGCAGGATTAAAACAAATACCAGAAAATTTATATGAAGCTTCAGCCATTGATGGTGCATCAAAAATAAAGCAATTTTTTGTTATTACATTACCCATGCTAACACCAATTTTGTTATTTAATATGGTTATGCAAACAATAGGTGCCTTTCAAGAATTTACAGGAGCATTTGTCATTACAAATGGAGGACCTATGAAATCAACATATCTATATGGCATGATGTTATATAATAATGCTTTTACACATTTTAAGATGGGATATGCTTCAGCACAATCATGGATATTATTTTTTATTATCATTACCATTACGGCTGTCTTATTAAAATCGTCAAAACACTGGGCATATTATGAAGATGGGGGTGATTTTTAATGTCTATTATGAAAAAAAATACGAAGAAGTCATTGATTAGGGCTATAGTTTTTATTTTCTTAATCGTATTAGGCATAGGCATGACTTATCCGCTGCTATGGCTTGTATCCTCTTCTTTTAAAGAGAACCAAGAGATATTCAAGTCGCTTAGTCTGATTCCAAATAAAATTGTTACGAATGCTTATAGTGAAGGTTGGAAAGGTGTAGGTCAGTTCGGGTATGCTACTTTCTTTGCAAACACATTTAAATTAGTCATTCCCGTTACTGTCTTTACAGTTATTTCATCTACAGTTGTAGGGTATGGTTTTGCAAGGTTCACCTTTCCTTTTAAAAAATTTTTCTTTACAGTTATGTTGGCAGGGCTCATGCTACCAAGCTCAGTAATTATTATTCCAAGATACCTCTTGTTTAATCGGTTTGGTTGGCTGGATAGTTATTTGCCTTTCATAGTCCCGGCATTGTTTGCAACCAACGCATTTTTTTATCTTTATGATGGTTCAATTTTTCAGGGGCATACCGAAAGAACTTGATGAAGCAGCTATCATTGATGGGTGTAATTCATTAGAAATATTGACTAGAATACTTCTGCCATTATGTAAACCTGCCATATTTTCAGCAATGCTCTTTCAATTTATATGGGCATGGAGTGATTTTTTTTACACCTTTAATCTATATCAACAGTGTTAAAAAATATCCGCTTTCCTTGGCATTAAGAATGATGTTGGATCTTGGAGGCGAAGCACAGTGGAATCAGATTATGGCCATGTCAGTATTATCCATTGTACCACCTGTTGTCTTGTTCTTTACGGCTCAGAAATATTTCGTAGAGGGAATAAGTACATCAGGATTAAAGGGATAGGAAGAAAACATACGTTTATTCTGTATAAAGAGGTGGAGTTAGATGTAATGAGGGCTATCTCATTTGCTTGGTTAATACGGTTATAGGAAAGTTAACGATTAAACAATGCTAGTGAGACAGCTCCACAAAATAAAATCATCTATAGTCCGAAGGATTATGTTTTGTATATTTCTTAAATAATTGAGAAAAATAGGTGGCATCATCAATGCCAACAGCTTGAGCAATTTTATAAATCTTCATATTGGTTGTTTTTAGTAATTCGATGGCTTTATCGATTCGATATTTGGTAATATAGACAGTTAGGTTTTGATTAGTAATTTGTTTGTATAGTCTACTAAGATAACTACTATTGACAAATAGAGATTTTGATATAGAAGATAAACTTATGTTTTGACTATAATTCACAGCAATATAGTCATTCACCTTATTCACTAAATCGTTATCATAATTGGATGATTTCAAAGCAGTAGCATTTTCATAGACTGTAAGTATGAGAGCCTTAAGTTCATTAATATTTTTAGCTTGATTAAGTTGTGTGAAATTAGAATTAATCATCTCAATGGCATCTTTTGATATGTTTTTTATGTCATTTAATTCGATTAAATAAGTATAGAGTAAGAGTGAATAGGAACGTGCAGTTTGCATATCAATAAACTCATTTTTTAGGATATCAAAAGTTGTATGGATAATTGACACGGTTTTCTCATGTTCACTGGTATTAAATAATTTAAGGATGGTCATGATATTTTCTTCTATGTTATTGATACACTGAATCACTTTTGCTTGTTCAAGACTAGAACTAAAAATGTAAATGGGTTCAGGTCCAAAATAAAACGTATTTCGCAAAGCTTTTTTTTGCTTCTTCGTAAGCAACAGAAATAGCATCCATACCTTGATGGTATAGACTAACCCCAATCTTTAATTCGAAATCTAATATCATTTTTACTGTATCGATTAATTCAGTACAATAAACAATGGTGTTTTCTAAATTATGAATATCATTACTTCCCTTGTACAATAGAAAAAATACAAATGTTATTGTGATTTTCAACAATAATGTAGTGAGGTATGTTGTTGAAAATCTCATTGATATATAGCTTAACATTTTGTAAATAATAGCGTTCAACCTTTTTTTCTTTGGTATTTTTATAATCAACATTGATTAATAAACAACAAAACTTACTATTCTCGTTGAAGAGAGATGGATTAAAGTAGGTGTTGATGAATGCTTCATCGACAGGGATATGATTGATTATTTTGTGCAGTGTTAATTCAATCATTTTATCATTGTTTTTTATAAGCTCATTCTCTAAGTTATTGATCCTTGTATCCAAGGATCTTTTTTTTCTCTATTCGATTTTTTTGCTTTCGTAACAGCAGTAGCAATATTATCAGGCGAAGTAGGTTTGAGTACAAAATCGACAATATCATATTGTATGGCTTTCTTTGAGTACTCAAAATCAGCATACCCTGTCAAGAGGATTAACTCTATGGAAGGTTCATGTTCATAGAGATGCTTGGCTAATTCGATACCATTAAGTTTAGGCATGCGAATATCTGTCAGAATGATATCGGGTTTTTGTATAGCGACTTTTTGTAATGCGTCATCTCCATTGGTAGCCACGTGAATGACTTCACAATCAAGAGATTTCCAATTAATAAATTTAGATAGTCCTGTTCGGATTTTAGATTCATCATCAACGATCATTATTTTGAACATGTTCCAATTCACCATCCTTAACTATGGGTAATGTAATCACTATTTTGGTACCGCTATCCAGTTTACTATGAATGACAATACCATATTGATGGCCATATAAGAGTTGAATTCTTTTTTCAACATTCTTAATACCAATATGATTATGCTTGCTACCATCATCCTTATGGTTGTCTTTACTTGTCATATCAAAGCCAACACCATTATCTATAATTTCACATATTAAATAATCGGACTTGGTATATAGATTCACTTGAACATGCCCCAGTGAATCTTTAGGTTCAATGCCATGGACAATTGCATTATCAATAAACGGTTGTATAGCTAGTTTGGGTATGTAGTATTTTTCTATTGCATCATTTTCGAGATGTATATCTACGGAAAGCTTATCTTCAAATCTTATCTGTTGTAAGTAAAGATAGTAGTTGATGTATTTTAGTTCTTCACTAATTTGTATGATTTCTCGATTACTAAATACAATATTTCTTCGGATTAATTCAGCTAAACTATTTAACATCCGTTGAATTTTATCTTGGCCATTCATGATGGCTTCCCAAGAAATCGTATCGAGAACGTTAAATAGAAAATGAGGATTAACTTGTGATTGAAGCATTTTAAGCTCTGACTCTTGTAATAACAGTTGCTTTCTATAAACCTGATTAATGAGAATATCAAGTTTTTCAATCATTTGATTAAATACAATACTAAGCTGATTGAGCTCTTTGTATTTAAACACTGGGAGTTTGTTATGAAAATTACCTTCTCTAATTTTTTTGAGAAGTTTTTGTAATCATCATTAATGGTTTTATGATTTTAGAAGATATGATTGTGCCTAGTATTAAAGATAAAAAATAAAATGATAAATAAGGTGATAAAATAGTTGCGTTCAGTTCGTGTTGCATCGCCCAGAACTTGTTTTTTTTGGGATGCCAATGGCAGTATACAAATCATAATCTTTAATTTTAGCCATACGCATATAGTAGATGTCATTGTCTATTTTATATTCAAAAATACCTGTCTTGTTTCTTAAATTGAAAATGGATTCATCTATTTTTTTACCTATTTCTATGGAATCAGAATGAAAAAACACGGTTCGATCATTAGAGAAAGTAAATGTTTTTACGTGATTATATTGAATCAGTGTATTATCAAGCTCATTTAATTTGCTGCAATCCAGACTTAAAATAATTTTACCGATGGGTTTAAATTGCTCTAAATCATTGATGACCCTTATAAAGTATAAGGTATTCGAATCATACTTTGAAGGGGCAAACATATATTGGTTATCCATTGTTGCACTTTCCTGAAATAATTCCTGATGAGCTGTAATGGTTGAATTATTTGGGATGTCTCTAATAATGCTAAAATAATTGTCATCATCTACAAAAATGAAGATGGTATTGATTAATTTTTTTTCTTGCCATAGGGAATTAAAATTTAGGGCAAATTGTAATTGCCGCTCTATATCATATTTTAATTGATTTTTTCTGTATGGATTCGTGCTATGATTAAGAGCTTTGTATTCTATTAGGTTCTTACGTAATACTTTATCAGCTAAAAAATTCATGGAGGTATCATTTATAAATTGAAAATTTCTTTCTATATCACGTTTCATGATTTCCATAGAAGTGGTTAGAAAGTTTTCAGCATTTTTAGTCAATGTATTTGAAAAAGTTAAATTATAATAGGTACCAAAGAATAAAAAAGGTAGGCAAGTAAAAAATAATACCATTGCTGTAATTGTTTTTTTTAATGATCGTTTTTTGTGCATATAAACAATACCCCTTCTATTTGTGATTTTTTCATTTTATTATCAATAGTATACTAATAATATGGTTAAAAATCAATGGAATTAGTTTGTCTTGCACATTGTATAAATTGGCATTTTGTAGATGTTGTTTAATTTTTGAAGAATAAAAGTAAATATTTTAATAGTTAAGTCAAAAAAAATTAATGATAATGGTATCTTTATTGTAAGCAATATGAATTAATAGAGGATTAATAGCAGAATATGTTAAAAAAATTTGTGCCAATGTAGTCAAAATACTAAATTGATAAAAAATGATATCATGGCATAAAATAGACATACCGATAAGGTAAAAAAAATTGTGGAGGGATTACATGAAAAAAAACAATTTGTGAAAAAAAATGGATCGCTTTTTTATTAATGATGTTATTAGTAGTGGCTACTGTGGGGTGTAGCGGTAAAGAAGATACAAAAGAAAAAAAATACAAATGGTGAAGCTTCAAAAAAAAGAGCCTATAACCATAACATTCCCTGCTTTTCAAGTAGGTGTCAACTCTGGAGCTCCAGTTCTTGAAGAAAATATCCGATTATTTAATGAAAAAAAATATGGGGATGAGATAAAGGTTGAAGTAGAGGAAATACCTGGTGATCAAGCCTATGTGGATAAAATGAAGATATTATTATCAGCTGATGATTTACCTGATTTAGTCTATGCAGGAGGCTATAATTTATTGGATTTAGCTGTAGGAAATGCTAAGTTAGTAGACTTAACACCATACTTTGAAGAAGACCCATCATGGAAAGCTAGTTTCTCAGAGAGTGATTTACAATTCAATGCAAGAAATGGAAAATACTACGGTGTACCAGAGGAAAAACAACCCATAGGGTATTTCTATAACAAAGAGTTATTTGCTAAAGCAGGTATAGAAGAACCTGCAAAAACGTGGGATGAGTTCTTTGAACAATGCGATAAGTTAAAAGAAGCCGGTATTACACCATTATCAATGGATACTGCTGATTCAGGGTGGGTATCAGGTCTATGGTTAGGCTCCATTGTGGGGACAAATGGTCAAGCTGGTAACGATTTTATGAATACGTATAATATCAAAGACTATAACACACCAGAATTCTTAGATGCTGTGACAAAGCTACAAAAAAATGTTTAAAAACTATACAACGGTAGATGCCATTGGTGGGAAATATGAAAACGCAGCCAATAATTTCTTGTCAGGTAAAACAGCTATAATAGCAAATGGACCATGGATGATTCCGGATTTTTCAGATCCTGAGAAAGCACCAGAAGGTTTTGCTAATAAAGTAGGTGTGGCTATTTATCCTGAATCTGGGGTATATGATGCACCTATGTTCGGCTTCTTTATTGCTTCAAAAGATAAAGAACATGCGGATGCTACTGTCAAATTTTTTAAAGTTTATAACGAATGAAGAAGCACAACTTAGAGCATTAAATATGATTGGTCGCATACCACCATCACCAACCCTTAAGTTAGATGAAGCAACGAAAAAAAAATCAACCCTTACTTGCTAATCTTGTTGAATTAACCCAAGGAGCTAAATACACATACCCCTATAACCAAGCTTCTTGGTATCCTAATGTTGTTGATCGACTAAGCACCGACTATCCTTCATTGGGAATGGGCGATATTACGCCAGAAGAATTTATCAAACGCCTTAATGAATCAGCTATGAAGAACGATTAGGCAATGAAGAAGAGCTTACATTTGATACATAGCGAATTTTAGGAATGTTCTAGTGACAAGAAGGCATAATCAAAATGATCTATTTTTTGATTATGCCAACATTCCTTCGATAATCTCTCATATGGCAAGCTTAGAAAGAGAAGGAGTGAATGAAGTGTATAAAAAAAAGGAACATTTGGATTACATTGTTCTTATTGCCTACAATCGTCATATTTTTTAGTCATATTTGCCATACCCGTAGTAAATGTTGTGTATTCTTCTTTTTTTTGACTGGAGAGGTTTTAAAGGTGATATGTCTTTTGTAGGCATAAAAAAAATTACATCCAAGCATTTAAAGATTCTTCATTTATAAGTGGGTTAATTCATACTTTATTTTGGGTTGTCCTTCAAGGAACTGTACATGTATTAATAGGTACAATCGTTGCATTGTTATTAGCAGATCGTCCTCGTGGATGGAAATTCATTCGAACATCCTATATGGTACCCAATATGATTTCAGGGTCAGCATTTGCCATCATATTAGTCAATATGTTTAATCCCCAAATAGGTCTTGTCAATTCAATTATTCGAAAATTAGGATTTCCTGATTTTAACCATAATTGGTATTTTAATATAAAAACTGCATTTCCAACAGTGACCATTACATGGCTATTGTTTGCAGGATTAATCACCATTTTAGTATTGGCTGAAATCATGTCCATTCCAAAAACATTATATGAGTCTGCTGATATTGAAGGCGCAACAAAGTTTCAACAGAAGATATACATAACCATACCCTTACTTAGAAATGTCATTGGTACATGTGTCATCATCGCATCAACAAGTATGTTGAAAGAGTTTGAATTAGTTTACTTAACCACAAAAGGAGGACCTGGAGACCATACACTTAGTTTGCCTCTATATTTATATAAAACAGCATTCATTGAAAATGATTATGGCTATGCAAACATGATGGGAACCGTTCTTATACTATGTGGCATCGTGAGTATCATCATTATCAACAAATTATTTAATATTGGTAAGTCGGATGCGTAAGGAGGGGAGATTTATGAAAGAAAAAAAGTATTAAACTATTTAAAATTCTATTCTTATTAACGGTTACACTCATTGCAGTTGTACCATTTGTATGGGTATTACTATCCTCTTTTAAAACAAATGGCGAAATACTAGACTCAGCCTTAGCATTACCTAAGCAAATTAATTTTCAGGGATATGTGGATGCCTTTAAAACATCTCCTCTTTTAGACTACTATTTTAATAGTATTATCGTTGCTGTCTCAGGAACATTACTGAATGCGTTTTTAGTTGGTATGGCTGCATACGTCTTAGCACGTTTCAACTTCAAACTAAAAAAACCACTTTTTGTAATGTTTTCATTATCGTTATTATTGCCATTTACAGCATTAATACTGCCTACTTTTATGATTGTCAAACGGATAGGATTATACGATTCACGGATAGGATTAATCGCCGTGTATATGGCATTAGGGTTGCCAACAACATTGTATATACTGAGAAGTTATTTTCTAAGTATACCAAAAGAAATTGAAGAAGCTGCTTATATAGATGGAGCCAATTTTTTTCAAAACCTATATTAAAATCATTATTCCCATAGCAAAACCTGGATTTGCTACAGCGGCAGTATTGCAATTTTTTACTATGCTGGAATGAATTCTTGTATGCACTGGTTCTAACAAATTCCAGCAAAGTACGAACAGTGCCGTTAGCTATTAATTATTTTCTTTCCCAGTTTTCATTTGACTATAGAGCATTATTTGCTGCTATCGTGATCATCAATATACCCAGTATTTTATCATTTGTAATACTACAAGAACAAGTTGTTGATAGTTTAGCAGCAGGATCAGTAAAAGGATAATTTAGATAAAAGGAGTGGTGAGAAGTGAAACTAGTTGTTCTAGGTGGAGGGGGAGTGCGTTCCCCATTTTTGGCAAAATCAATCGTTTCAAGAGCAAAAGAATGTGGTATTGATCAAGTGGTTTTCATGGATAATGATTCAGAGAAACTGAGAATATATGGTGGTATGGCAAAGCATATAGCAAATTGTATAGATGATAACATAGACTTTCGCTTAACATCAGATGCAGTAGCAGCTGTGAAAAATGCAAGCTTTGTTATTACGACACTCCGTGTAGGGCAAGATAGAGGGCGGGTTAGTGATGAAAGAATTGCACTCAACTATAATATTTTAGGACAAGAAACCACTGGAGCTGGTGGATTCGCCATGGCTCTTCGTTCAATACCAGCACTAATGGAATACTGTGAACTAATCAAAGAACATGCAAAGGAAGACGCCTACATATTTAATTTCACCAATCCATCAGGGTTAGTGACACAGGCTCTTCGCTCAGCAGGCTATGATAATGTCTATGGCATATGTGATGGACCTAGTGAATTTATAAAAGAATTACAGGAATTATCTGGTGTAGCACCGGATGAATTCTCTGTAGAATGTTTTGGACTCAATCATTTATCATGGTTTAGAAAAGTCATGGCAAAAGGTGTGGATAAAACTCAGGAAATTATAAATAATAAAGAAACCTACATAAAAACAGAAGAACATTTATTTGATGAAGAACTGGTAAAAAATGCAGAATATGCTTCTTAATGGCTATCTATACTTTTACTATCACAGAGAAAAGGCTATTGATTGTATCCAACAATCAGGTAAAACAAGAGGCGAAACCATATTAGACATTAATACGAGAATGAATGAAAAACTCTTAGACATAGATGTAGACCAAGATTTTGATCAAGCATTTAAAATTTTCTTAGAACATTATTATGAAAGAGAAAACAGTTATATGGCCATTGAATCTGGTAGTTTGCGGGCCAAACAGATTGTTGTGCCTCCAGTAAAGGAATTTATTGAACAAGAAGATGAAGGTGGTTATGCAGGGGTAGCACTTGATTTTATAAAAGCTATTCAAACAGGGAAGGAAGTTGAAATGGTCCTTTCCGTTCCGAATAATGGTTCTATTGAAGGTCTAGAAGATGATGATGTTGTGGAGATCACATGTAAAATCGATAGAAATGGGGCTAAACCTGTTGAAATTGGTAAAGTGCCTGAATTACAAATGAATTTAATACGACAAGTAAAATTATTTGAAAGAGCAACAGTGGAAGCCATAAGAGATAAAAGTATTGAGAAAGCTATTCAAGGTTTAATGGTTCATCCATTGGTTAATTCGTACTCTCTTGCAAAAAACTTAGTCCATGACTATTTAGATGCATACAAAGTATTTATAGGGGAATGGAGGTAATGAATATGTCCTTTGTAGCGGCTATTGCCCCCTTGAATCTAGATATGATTTTTTTCAGATATGCCAAGAATGCCCCACTTAGGTGAAGAAGTTTTTGCAGATAAATTTCATATTCAACTGGGTGGAGGACCTATGGTTCCAGCCATTATACTTAATCGATTTCATATTGACTCACGACTAGGAACCTTTTTATCCATTGATGACACGGATATAACAAGTACGATTTCAAAAAAAACTGTTAGATCAAGTAGGGATAACCTATAACAATCTCTATCATGGAAACAAAAGTCCTGTAGTGGTAACCAGTGTAGCAACTTTTTCAAAAGATAGATGTTTTACTTGTCACAATCCTAGATTACACGAAAAGCATTTGACTTCTGAAGAGGTCTATGCATTTTATAAGGGAGCAAAAATAGCCTTTGTTTTTGAAGGATATGATGACGTGTTTAAACGATTAAAAGAGGAAGGTGCTATAATTGTTTATGATTTGGGTTGGGATGACGATTTAGATGTGAAGCGTATAGCTCATATATTAGCCTATACTGATGTGTTCACACCTAATGATAAAGAAGCTATGAAAATGACGGGTACCCATCAGGTCGAAGATGCTTTAAAAGTTTTAGCTCACTATGTACCCAACCTATTGTAAAAGTGGGGGAAAATGGTTGTATGACAATAAAAGACCATAAAATAGTGCACGTAAAAAATGCCAAAGACCTTTCACGCTATAGATACTACTGGGGCAGGGGATAACTTTTTAGCTGGTGTTATGTATGGATTATACCATAACTACGATATTGTAAAATGCATGCAACTGGGTAATGTATTAGGCGGTTATTCAACGACTGCTATTGGTTGTTATGGTGCTAATATAACTTACGAAAAAGCAATGGAACTAATGCAGAAATATTAATGGAGGTGTTTTGAGATGAATCGAATAAGTTCAACGGTCAATGTTCTTACAACGTCTGAAATTGAATTAATTCATGAAAGTACATGTGACATTTTAGAAACAGTAGGTCTTAAGGTGCCACATAAAGAATGGCTTGATATGGCAGAAAATGCAGGCGCTATTATTGATAGGGACCAACAACGCATGAAGATTCCAAAGAAGGTTATGGAGGCTGTCATCCATGAAAACAAAGAGCAGCACAATCATAATAAAAAGGATGAAATGGCTAAGAAGTTATATGGACATATATCCACACAAGTACAACTGGTTGATTATACAACAGGCATAAGAAGAACGGGACTTATGGAAGATGTCTATAAAGGTATAACCTTAGTTGAAAACCTTGATTACATAAAAGAATGTAATGCCTTTGTCATTCCTCATGATGTAAAATATGACATAAGTGATATTATTTCTTTTCAAGCCCTCTATAAATATTCAACAAAACCAGGGGGGACTTATATTTTATCTCCCACATCAGCAAAATATATTGCTCAAATGGCTAATGTTATGGGCATCAAAACGGATTATTTGTTTGAAACGGTCAGTCCTCTGCAATTTCGAGATGAAGTGTTAGAGATTGCCCTAGAATTCATCAAACATGGTCAAGGTTTATCCATGGCACCCATGGTAATGGCTGGAGCTACAGGACCTGTAACCATTGCAGGTATGTTAACCATGCAAAATGCGGAAGTTCTTGCGAGCTTATTCTTAATCCATGTAGCCACACAGAAATATGCGAAATATGAAGTAGGGGGTCATGCCCTTGATATGCAAACAGCCTTATGTTCATTTGGTACCCCCAATCAAGCCTTAATAGGTATGGGCGTTGCTCAATTAGGGAAGTACTATGGTTTGGAAACTAGAAGTAATTCAGGCTTAACAGATTCTCTCCGCCCTGATTTTCAAGCAGGTTTTGAAAAGGCTCTTACAGCTACATTTAGTTGTTTGGCTGGCACCATTGATATTGGATGTCAAGGGATTGTAGGTGCTGACCAGGGGAATAGCTTTGAACAATTAGTATTGGATAATGAATGGTTAAGTGCTTATAATTATATTCACAGAGGGATTGAAGTCACCAAAGAGACCATTGCCTTAGATCTTATTAAAAATGTGGGTATAGGCGGACATTACCTCATGGAAATGCATACACTTGACCATATGAAAAATAACTATTTACCATCTAAGATTTTAAACAAAGATGCATGGGAGACATGGATGTCAAAAGGTGCTAAAGATTCATTAGAAAAAGCCCATGAAATAGTGGAGAATATCTTTGATAAAGGCATATGTGAAGAATTAGTCATCGAAGAAAGCAAAGCAAACGACATTGATTATATTGTAAAAAATGGCAAAAGAAGAGATGGAAAGCATTCATAAATAAGAAGGTGAGTAAGATGAAAATAGTAGTAAAAGATGACAGACAACAATTTGACCATGCTGCTGCATTGGAAATCGTTCATTTAATCCATGCCAAACCACATGCTGTTATAGGTTTAGCAACAGGTAATACACCCAAAGGATTGTATAAAGTATTAGGAGAAATGTGTAAAAAAGAAAGAAGTGGATTTTTCAGAAGTTATTACACTAAATCTTGATGAATATTTAGGTATAGATCCAGATAACCCAGGTAGTTGTAGGTGTTATTTACAAGAACGTTTTTTACGACCATGTGAACACAAAACAAGAAAATACTTATTATCTCAATAGTCATCCCCATGACTATGAAAAAGAATGTAAACGATACGACCAACTCATTGAAGACTTAGGTGGTATTGACTTGCTCATATTAGGCATAGGTCATAATGGTCACTTAGGATTTAATGAACCAAGTACACCATTTGCATCAACAGTCCATGTATGTCCACTAACTGATCGAACAAGAACAGCTAATATATGGTCATTTGGTAGCAAGGATAAGGTTCCTACAGAAGGTATTACAATGGGGATCAAAACTATCATGAATTGTAAGAAACTCATGATGTTGGCGAATGGAGAATCGAAAGCCGACATTGTTCATAAAGCGCTTCATGATAAAATTACTGAAAAAACACCTGCATCTATATTACAATTACATAATGATGTAGTCATCATATTAGATGAAGATGCGGCTAGATTCATCTAAATAAAACAGGAGTTGTATCCCATTCCCTATGGATGGTATACAACTCCTATTTCATTAAATAGATTTATTGAACATTAAATTGATTCATCATGTGGATAAGATGATTTGAATGTTGTGTAGATGTTTTGGTTTGTTCCATGACTTCTGATGATTGCATAGCTACATCGGATGATTTTTCGGCAATATCTTGGGTACCAGTTGCAGATTCATTGTTGGCCTCAGTGATTTCTGCAATGGTGGTTAACATCTGTGAAATTGATGTATTAAGATCATCTGTTGATGTACTTAGGGCTGTCATGAAACCCTTGACGAACTCTGAATCGTTGAAGTATTGTTCCCCTGTTGATACCAGTTTCTCGTAGTCTTTAATGACTTGTGAATCAATAAAGTCAATAACTTTTTGAGAGTTGGTCGCGAGGTTTTCAACAGATTCAACGACTTGTTTCGTAATGACTTGTATTTTGTTAACGGTTTGGTTAGAGTTTTCTGCTAGGGTTCTAATTTCCTCAGCAACAACAGCGAAACCTTTACCAGCCTCGCCAGCACGAGCTGCTTCAATTGCAGCATTGAGAGCTAGGAGATTGGTTTGCTCTGTAATCTGTAGAATAGATTCAGAGAGCACACTTATTTTCTCAATTGCTTTAGATCCCTTTATGGCGTCTTTTAATTGGTGATTAAGATCAGCATTAATATTACTAGCTGTTTTTTTCTTGATGCAATAGCATTTTCTTTCAATTCTTGAGCACGTTCTGTTATATAACGGGCTTCACTAGCACCTTCATTAGCTTTGGATGAAATGTTTTGAATGGTATGTTCTATTAGCTGAGCAGTAGCATTCATTTCTTCAGTAGAAGCAGAAGTTTCCTCCATACCTGCTGACATTTCCTGAGTCGTAGCGGATACATCTTCAATCTGTGCCATAAGAGATGACATATGATGGGTAGTTTGGGTATTTACTTCTTCTACAGATTGCGCTGCGATTTTGACTTCGCCAATCATACCGCTTATGGAACCTTTCATTTTATGAATGGATTGAGCTAGGCGACCTATTTCATCATTAAGTTTAAGATATTTAGAAGGTATAGTACCAGTAAAGTCAGCATTCGCCATCTGATCAAGTGTATTTGCTGTACTTACAATAGGCTTGGTGATTTTGGAGATTAATAGGTACATTAACACGATCGTCATGATTAAAGCAAATCCAGTAATGAGAAGCATTAATGTAAGTAATTGAAAGAATTCAGCAAGAATATTTTTTTTGTGTGGAATGACACTGATATAAGTCCAGTACTGATCTGTACCTTTTATATGAATAGGTTCAAAAACACTGAGAGCGTTGTCACCAGTGATATCGGAATAAACATATTCATAAAAGGATTCATCAATAGTATGTGATAATAATGAACTTATTTCACTATCTTGGTCAATGGTAGTCATAACTCTATCGGTATCATTGCTATCAGCTACATAGATACCTGAAGCAGAAACAATCTGGTTGAAACCACCCATCACTTGTGTATCCTCACCAAGTTGTTGTACAAAGCTAAGAGGGATATCAACCGTTATAACACCATCAAAAGTTTGCTTACTATTTTGAATAGGTACCGCAATGGTAGTCATAACGAGCATTTCACCATTCACTTCATACTCATATGGTTCTGTTAGAACTGCTTTGTTAGTTCGTTTTACACCGGCATACCATTCCACATGATCACCTTCGTAATCCACTAAAGGCTCTACTTTAATATTATTCGAGGCATCTTTGGATATGTACGAAAGAAATCTCCCTGTTTGATCAGAGGGAAACACATTCTTATTACGACTATCAGCACCATCATAGGCATTCGATTCAAAAGCTATCCCCATACCTACAGCTTGATCATAGTTCAGTAATAACTCTTTGAGCATATTGGTAGCTGTATCACGAGAGACGATGCCATCATCTTTAAGGGTTTCAATTTGCGATGCAAAATCAGAAATAGCATGATACAATTTGGTAAAATCATTTGTAATCTGATTAGCATAACGACTTGAGTGGATAATAGCTGTCTCTTGAACCTGTTGCTTACTGGAATAATAGACCTGGAATAATACAACAGACATTAAAGTAATAAAGCATATAAACACAATGATGCCAGTAAATAAGCTTAGCTTATTTTTGAGTTTTCGGTTTTTAGTCATAATTTCATCTCCTTCTTTAGTCATAGAAAAAGTACGACGGTAGTTAAATGTCTAAAAGTTTGATATTGTCAAAACACTTATGTACATTTTACCATTATTCAACAATATTGGTCAATATTTTTAAAAGTATTATTTTAAAACCCTACTTATTATTCTATTAATAGCGTACATTACCGTTTTTTTTTGCCATATATTGTAGCTGTTTTTATGATAATGTGCGGCTCTTTTTTATGATTACTTATCCATTAAATAAAGAAAATAGTTGCCATATTTCATTTTTTATACTATATTAATGAACAAGGAATTAATCGAAAGAGATTTTATGAAAAAACAAATATAATATAAGCAATAGAGTGAAAAGGAGGCAGTTATATGGTCAGAGATAGTAAGTATGCAAAAGAAGATATACAGAGAATTGTTAGGGAAGAAGATGTGAAATTCATACGATTACAATTTGTGGATATACTAGGTAACTCTAAAAAATGTTGCTATTACAGATGAACAGCTTGAGCGGGCATTGAATAATGAAATATTAATAGATGGATCATCCATAGAGGGTTTTGCTCGAATGGAAGAGTCAGACATGTATCTTAAACCAGATTTAGATACATTTGAGATATTCCCATGGCGGCCTCATCAAGGTAAGGTAGCTCGAATGATATGCGATATTTACAATTTAGACAGTACTCCTTTTCCAGGTGATCCAAGGTACGTATTAAAAAAAAGTTGTCAAAGAAGCAGAAGATATGGGCTATAATTTTAACATGGGTCCTGAGTTTGAATTCTTTTTATTCCATATGGATGAAAACGGTGACCCAACCACCATTACCCATGATAATGCAGGATATTTTGATCTTGGACCTATTGATCTAGGGGAGAATGTGAGACGTGATATTGTTCTTACCCTTGAAGAAATGGGATTTGACATTCAAACATCTCATCATGAGGTAGCCCCTGGGCAGCATGAAATAGATTTCAAGTACAGTGATGCATTAACTTCTGCAGATAATATTGTGACTTTTAAATTAGTGGTGAAAGTGATTGCAAGAAAACATGGCTTACATGCCACATTTATGCCTAAACCTATACAGGGTGTCAGTGGCTCGGGTATGCACAGTAATCTGCTTATGTATGATCAGAATGGTCATAACATTTTCTATGACCCACATGACGATCTACAGCTATCTAAAGAAGCCTATTATTTTATAGGTGGATTGCTGAAACATGCAAAGGCATTGACTGCTGTTACTAACCCAACTGTTAACTCGTATAAACGCTTAGTATCCGGTTTTGAAGCACCTGTACGTATTGGATGGTCAACCATTAATGCTAGTCCATTGATTCGAGTACCCAGTGTGAGAGGCAATGATCCACTAATTGAGCTTAGAAGTCCTGATCCATCTTGTAACCCATATTTAGCTATTGCAGCTATGTTAAAAGCAGGTCTTGATGGTATTAAACATAAAATCGAACCACCTAAAATGATGGAGAAAAAGGAATTAAGGTCAGTGCTCCATACATTAGACGTTGAATCGGTCATACCGAGTAATCTCAAGGAAGCTCTTATTGAATTGTCAAAAGATGATGTCATAAAAGAAGCCTTAGGGGATGTGTATCGCCGATATACAAAAGCAAAAAGCATGGAATGGGATGAATATATTTCTGTGGTTCATCCCTGGGAAGTTGAGAAATATATTGCAAGATATTAAAAGCAAATGAAAGATTGGACTAAAGGGTGTTGCTTATGGGTGCGAGAATCATTGTTGGATCATCAAAACAAAATATCTTAAAACAGCTGTCACACTTTCTTATGGAAAGTGGATATAATGTAATAGGTGAAACAACCGATGGCTATCATTTGCTTAGAAAAGTGCATTCCATGTATCCTGATCTATGTATTTTCGATTTTAACATGAAAGGATTAAATGGACATGAGATTAGTGAAGTGCTCATATCGGATAATCTATGTCCTGTTATCACCATGGTAACGTCCTCAGAGGAGCATTATTTCATGAACCTAAGTCAAGAGGCAAACTTTACATTACTCATAAAGCCTTTAAATAGAACTGTTTTATTGAGTACCATTGATATCATGATAAAAACTTCAAAAAGCATTAAGAACTTGCAAAAAGAAGTCAAACATCTCAAGAAGAGGCAAGAGAGTAAGACTATTCTTGATCAAGCAAAAGAACTGCTTATGAAGCGGTTTTACTTAACAGAAGATAAAGCCCATAAACGGATATTGAAGGAGAGCATGAATAGAGGTATCTCAAAAGAAATGGTCGCAAATGAAATGATTGAAAAATATAGAAAAAAGAAAAGAAAATTCTGAATGATAATTGACGATCATTTTTTTTCTCTTGCAAAAACAAAAAAGCTATGGTATATTATATAATATCATTTGGGCAATGGTGTCCAAGAAATGAAAAACTTTTAGAGCAATGGCGTTCTTAGGGAGTTCCCTTAGTACGCTTTTTTATTACTTAAAATCAATCATCACTTTACATTGGTGAAGTCCATGTAAACACATAGTGAGATACATATGATAGATGAATGCTTGTGGCGTAACAAGCTACTGTAACACGTGAAAATCACATAAGGTAAAAAAATTATAATAGTTGATTAGGAGGATATAGCAATGAAAAAATATTACTGAAATATTCGGAAAGAACGTTTTTTAGTGACAGCGTAATGAAAGAAAGATTACCAAAGGAAACTTATAAATCTTTAAAAAGAACCACAGAACTTGGGGAACCACTAAAAAAAAGAAACAGCAGAAGTAATTGCCAACGCGATGAAAGACTGGGCTATCGAAAGAGGAGCTACACATTATACACACTGGTTCCAACCCATGACAGGTAAAACAGCAGAGAAGCATGATGCTTTTATCTCATTAACATCTGATGGAAAAGCGGCCATGGAATTCTCAGGCAAAGAGTTAATCCAAGGTGAGCCAGATGCATCTTCATTTCCTAATGGTGGTCTTAGAGCTACTTTTGAAGCAAGAGGTTACACAGCATGGGACGCAACATCACCTGCATTTTTGAAGGAAGATTCAGCAGGGGTTACATTATGCATTCCTACAGCTTTTTATTCCTATACAGGTGAAGCACTCGATAAAAAAAACACCGCTACTACGCTCTATGGAAGCTATTTCAAAGCAAGCGTTACGTGTTCTTCGTTTATTTGGTAATACAACTACTCAAAAAAGTTAATACCACTGTAGGAGCAGAGCAAGAGTACTTCTTAGTGGATAAAAAAATATTATCAAGCACGTAAAGATTTAATCTTTACGGGTAGAACATTATTTGGAGCATTACCTCCAAAAGGTCAGGAATTAGATGATCACTACTTTGGTAGTATAAAAGAAAGAATTGCTAATTTCATGAGAGAGTTGGATGTGGAGTTATGGAAGTTAGGCGTTTCTGCTAAGACGAAGCATAACGAGGTAGCACCAGCACAGCATGAGGTAGCTCCTATATTCTCCACAACGAATATTGCAACAGACCATAACCAATTAATGATGGAAGTTATTCAGAAGATAGCTATGCGTCACGATTTAGTATGTCTCTTACATGAAAAACCTTTTGCAGGTATTAATGGTTCTGGTAAGCATAATAACTGGTCCCTAGCGACAGATGATGGTATTAATCTTCTTAACCCAGGTAAAACACCTCATGAAAATGCTCAGTTCTTATTATTACTAGCTGTCATTGTTGCAGCGGTTGATGAATATGCGCCACTACTTCGTTTATCAGCAGCTAACCCTGGCAACGACCATCGATTAGGTGCTAATGAAGCGCCACCAGCTATTATTTCTGTTTTCTTAGGTGAGCAGTTAATGGATATATTCGATCAGATTGAAGCAGGCGATTTAAATGAATCAAAAGATGCAGGTGTCATTAAAGTAGGGGTATCTACATTACCAACACTACCAAAAGATGCTACAGATCGAAATAGAACATCACCTTTTGCTTTTACAGGTAACCGATTTGAGTTCCGTATGTGTCCATCTTCAGCATCTATCGCAGGACCTAATATTGTCCTTAATACCATCGTTGCTGAATACTTAAAACGAGTTGCTGATGAGTTAGAAAAAGCAGATGATTTCCAAGAATCTCTTAAGAAAGTTCTTGCTCGTTTAATCAAAGACCACAAGAAAGTTGTATTTAATGGTGATGGCTATTCAGAAGAGTGGATACAAGAAGCAGCGAGAAGAGGATTACCTAACTTAGCTTCTACGGTTGAAGCTTACGCTCATTTTGATCGTCCAGAATCCATTGAAGTCTTTGAGAAGCACGGTGTATTTACAAGTGGTGAAATTACGTCAAGAAAAGAGATTGTATTTGAAGAATATGCGAAAGTAATTAATATTGAAGGTCTTACCATGTCACAGATGGCAAAACAAGAGATTATGCCAGCGTGTATTGATTATATGACCAGTGTAGCAGAATCCATTAGTAAGGTGAAAGCAGTTTGCCCAACAGTAGACATTTCTGTACAAGAAGAGATTGTTTCCAATATCTCAAGATTATTATTTGATGTACGTGTCAAGGTGGCAAGTCTTGATCAAGCTATTGAAGAAGCAAAAGCAATAGAGAATATTGAAGAACAAGCATATGCATATCGTAAAAGCGTCTTCTTCGCAATGGAAACACTTAGAAAACCTTGTGATGAACTTGAAAGGGTATTGGCAAAAGATAAGTGGCCATTCCCAACTTATGACGAATTGTTATTTAGAGTTTAATATATATGTTTTAGTAAGAGCCCTTCAATTCTGGTTGAAGGGTTTTTTTTGTTTTTTTTATCGATTATTATTTGTTTATCTTCATCAGGTCTGTTATAATATTTAGATAAATTTAATCAAGCATTAGATATCGGATAGGATATCAAAGTTATGTTAAAATAAGAATGATGTTATAAGTTGAATTAAAAAAAGACGATTAATTCGCTTATGTAGAGGATATTATATTATAGAAAGGTCCTATGAGGTGAAAATATGATTGTTACCATAGCACTTAATCCATCAGTGAATAAACTGGCTGTTGTTGATGGACTAGAAGTGAACGGCATAAATACTGTGCAAGATTATCGTATGTGTCTTGGTGAAAGTACCATTTATACAGCTTATATTATTAAATTACTCCAAGGTGAACCTCACGTAATAGGATTTTTAGGTGGTATTGGGGGTAGGTATATTAAGCATTTTATGGATAAGAACCGTATCAAATCCGATTTGGTGTTTAATCTAGCTGAAAGTAAGTCCATCTACCGTATTGTAGATTCTATTCATGGAACAGAAACGACTTTACTAGATAATGGTATGATTGTTAATGAACTTAATATTAAGAATTTGAAGCATAAGTTGCAAAACCATATTCATGATGCAAAAGTAATGGTCATAGGTGGTGATTTGCCAGCAGGAGCTGAATTTAGTCTAATTGAAGAGAGTGTTGCAATGGCTAATAAAAAAGGGGTTAAAATAATTTGTTCCCTAAAAGGTGATCAGTTAAGAAAAGCTTTAGCTTTGAATCCATATGGTGTGAAAGTAAATAAAGATACCGTCATTGATTTGGTACAATTGGATCCAATAAATGAAGGGTCTAAAGATATATTGAAGGCGTTATACGAAGTGCTTACACGAAATAAAGTGCATTATATGGTCTATGATGCAGCTGATGAAGGGATTTATGTACTATCTAAAAATAAGATATGCCATGTTGATATTAGAGGGTTTATGGAAATTTTAGATGGGATAGGCAGTAGCGATGCTCTCGTTGGCGCATTTGCTGTAGCTGTTGAACGTAATTACGAACAAGAGAAGATGGCAAAGCTGATACTAGCAACCAGTTTGGCAGTAAAAAATTCCAAATATCCAGTCATTTGTCATAGAAAAGACATTGATTGCTACCACAATAAAGTGAAAGTAACCGAGATTATGAACAAAAAGCAAGGATTCATTGGATAAATTGCAAAAAAAATATCGCAGTAATATCATAGATATGACGGTATTATACAGAGATAGTTAGGAGATATGCAGTCTTTCGTCGAAAGAAGTGTTTTATATTAAGATTATGCGATATATTTTTATAGATAAAACTACCCATGTTATATATAATGATGTTGAGGCATGAAACTACAATATGTATTGTGATATAAAAATAAAACTACAATATATTGTGCTTTTTGAATTATTGGGAAGATTATTCTTATGTGCTAGGGGATAATTTGAACATGTCCATCATACTGAATTGCAGAAAGCGGGGATGGTTTTATGAAGAAGTTGCTAACAGGGACTAGACAAGTGATGACGGAGGACAGCCATTATTTAAACCTTAAGTATTACTTAGTAGAAACCAATTATTTTGAACAGGGTACATCTAATACCGCGTATGGCATTGAAATTATGAAGGAATTAAACGGAGAGATAGAGACAGATATTGTTCAAAAAATAACAAGCCATAAAGATGAAGTCATGCAGATGATTGACAAACTTATTGCGAACACGGTTACACCAATGGGCATGGTAATAGCTATTGATGAATTATGTTCCCTAAAAATATGATTACATGTTATAGTGAAGAACGTTGACTATTACGTTCAAAGTAATAATGCAAGTCAAAGATAATGGCTTGCATTTTTTATTGCACTTTTGTTAAACATATACTTTCATTTGATGTGACTTGTATTTAATGATAGAAACACGTACAATAGTCTTATGCTAAATGAAACAGTAGGTATAAGACAACTAATAGCATGCCATCATGTATGCAATTTTTCATAATCAAGGAGGGCGATTTATGAAACGAGCAAGGATCGTTATCAGTACAGGTTTAGACCCATGGAGAAATCTTTCTATAGAGGAGTATCTCGTACGACATCTTGAAGAGGGAGTTGTGACACTGTATCTATGGAAGAATGATAAAACTGTGGTTATTGGTAAAAATCAAAATCCTTGGCGAGAATGTAACATGCCATTATTAGAAGATGAGGATGTGAAATTAGCTAGGCGAATGACAGGGGGAGGGGCTGTATATCACGGTCTTGGTAACATTAACTTTTCATTTGTTATGCCAAAAGAAGATTATGATGTGAAACGGCAAATGGAAGTCATATTAAATATGTGTAAGAAACTTGGTATTGAAGGTGAATTATCAGGGCGTAATGATCTAACAGTAGATGGGAAAAAAAAGTTCTCTGGTAATGCTTTTTTTTATCATGGAGCAGATGTATCCTTACATCATGGTACATTATTGGTTAACGAAAATATGACTAACTTAGGTAAATATCTAACAGCGTCTAAAGCTAAAATGCGCTCAAAAGGCGTTGAATCGGTTAAGTCTCGCGTAACTAATCTAGGTAATTTCTATGATGGCTTAGATACAGATATGATTAGTCAGACGTGTATTGAAAGCTTTAAGGATGCTTATGGACAAGTTGGTCAGGAAATACCCATTGACATAGATCCCCACTGGTTTCGGAACGAAGCCATAACGAAGCTTTATAAAAAGAATGCATCTTGGGAGTGGCGTCTTGGAAAAGGGACCAAGTTTGATATTTTACATGAAGTACGATTTCCTTGGGGTGAAGTTCAACTACATTTTAACGTGAAAGACGCTATAATCAAGGATATAGCCATCTATTCAGATGCCCTTGATCAAGCTTTTATTGAGGAGTTACCTGCATATCTTGTTAATGAGAAGTATAGAGCAAGGAGTCTTGCAGACAACTTAAAACAGGCTACATACGAAGATAAACGTAGAGAGATGCTGGAGGATATGATCGAATGGATACTCGAGTTAGGTTTTTTTTAATTCAGCAGATTGTGATAGGAGTTATTGTAAGATGGTAGAAAAATATATAACCATATATGAAGACCACAATGCAGAAATTGTGGAGAAAAAATCCCGTTTTATTGCAACTATTAGACACGTAGAGACAGAGGATGATGTAAAAGCAGTTCTAGAAGCATTCAGAAAGAAGTATTGGGATGCAAGCCACAACGTCTTTGCTTATACCATAGGGTTAAAGCAGCCTTATGAACGGTGTAGTGATGATGGTGAACCTAGTGGTACAGCTGGTATGCCTGTTCTTGAAGTGATTAGAGGTCATAAGCTTAACAATGTGATCGTCATTGTGACACGCTATTTTGGTGGCACATTGCTTGGTACAGGAGGTCTCGTCCGTGCCTATGGGAGTAGTACAAAAGAAGCCATAGCAACGGCTAATTTAGCTGAAAATGTATTGTATTATCGTATGCATGTAAAAGTGGATTACACTTTAAGCGGAAAAGTCCAATATGAACTCCTTCAGAATGCATATACCATCCATGATACAGAATACCTGGATAGCGTTGCATATATGGTGCTGGTGGAGTATGCCCGTAAAGATAATTTTATAAAAAAGATGATGGATATTACCAGTGGTGCAGGAGAGATTGTTGATGAGGGTCTATGTTATGGAGAACATAGTAACGACGGCATTACTATACATGAAATATAATTAGAAAGTTAAAAGGATATGTAAAAAGAAAAAAGGGGAATCTCATCAAACCATTCATAATATGGTTTGATGAGATTCCCCCTTTGCTCATTATTGTACTAAGGATTGAATCGTTAACATATCATTGTAGTTAGCTTCTTTTAAACCTAATATTTCAGTAAGTAGATTAGCTACTGTATCGAAATCTTGGTTTGAAAAAAGCACTTTTTGCTTCTTCTCTTAAAGATACAACTTGAGTATGTCTTTCTTTTATAGCTTCGATATAGGGTAGTACTTCATCTTTTAGAGCCTTATACTCTGATCTAAGGTTTTCATAGGCTAATTTTTCATCCTCAAAACTTACTTTTTTAGATAGATAATCAGCTTTTGTTGCTTCAAATACAAGTGTTGCAGCTTTTATCTCAGCTTTTAATGATTCAGCCTTTTCAGTATCTCCAGCTTCTCTAGCTTCTTTCACTTGTTCTGTCAAACGAGCTTTTAAGCTAATGAAATTTTCTTTTACGAGAGCGTACTCTTCACGTAATGTCTTATTGGATTCTCTTTTAGTAGCAATGGTTTCTTTGATTTCTCCAGCTTGAGATTTGAAATCTTCTTTTCTAGTGGAACGCGTGTCTTTAATAGAGTCTCGAACACCTTTCATATCTTCGTTCAGTGCTTTTATGGTGTCTTTTAAAACAATAATATTTTCTGGTACAGTTACTTTTGCTTCTTTTACCTCCGTATCAGTTGGATCACTTTCTGCAAGAGCTGTTATACTCATCAAAGCAAGCATCCCCATCATAAGAATAAGTGTAAATAATTTTTTCATGTTCATCATCCTTTCCATATTTTTCTTAACTTGTTTACATTTATAGTGTAAAATAAAAAATATGGCAGAATATCATTGTAAATGTGTAAAAAAGTGTGTAAAAAAAATAATTGAGGCTAAGTGAGAAAGAAGAAATCGAAATACAGAAGAAATGATATAAGAAGATGTAAGTGAGGTAAAAGCATATGACAGACAAATTAATTTATGTTGTTGATGATGAGAAAAGTATAAGGGATTTAATTAAAGCATATTTAGTTAAAGAAGGTTATGCGGTTAAAACTTTTGAAAGCGGTGAAGAAGCATTAACAGCATTTGATAGAGCCCTATGCCACATGATGATTATAGATATTATGATGAAGGGAATGGATGGCTATGAGTTATGCAGAGAGATTAGAAAAAGAAGTGATATTCCAATTATCATGGTATCAGCAAAGGATGAAGAAATCGATAGGATTCTCGGATTAGAGCTGGGAAGCGATGACTATTTATCCAAACCTTTTAGTCCAAGAGAGTTGGTTGTTCGTGTAAAAAACATATTTAGAAGAATAGATAAAACTCAGCTTAATAGTGATTTAGAACAACAAATAGAAACCTTGACGGTTAAAGATGTAAGGGTTCTAAAAGATGAAAGAAAAGTAGTTGCTAATGAGAAGGATCTGCAACTTACTAATAAAGAGTTTGAATTTCTTTCATTTATGGTCAATAATAAAAATAGAGCTTTTTCAAGGGAACAATTATTGAATAATATCTGGGGCTATGATTATTTTGGCGAAGAAAGAGCTGTTGATGATTTGGTTAAGAGAGTCAGAAAAAAAACTAAGAGAAGTAGATTCAACTGTAGAAATATTAACAGTATGGGGCTATGGCTATAAAATTGTTGATTGAGGTGACTTATGAAAATAAACATAACCAAAAAAGTTATTCTGCAATACATACCTCTCATAGTAGGTGCTTTGTTAGTAAGCAGTATTATTTCGAATATTGTCATAAGAATATATATGCAACAAGAGGTCATGGAAGATCTTAAGAATGAGGCAGCTATTGTAAATAATGTGTTTTTCGCTGAGTTAGGTAACGATCGAAATATTGATAGAGAAAAAATTTCTAGAAGCTATGACGCGAACCCGTAGGCTGGATAAAGTGGGGTTGGAGAGCCAGTTTGAACTGATTTCTAAATTACCGAATGGTTCCATACAGACCAAATCACAGAATTCTCAATTTGATAGCCAAATGCTAAAGCAGATTGTTAGTCGATTAGAAAAAAAAGAAAAGATAGATTTATCATAAAAAAAGTAACCAAGGCAACTTCAAATATTATATTGCTGCACTTCCTATTAATAAACGTATTAGTAATAATAGAAAGTTGAGAAATTGGATTATTATCTATACTTCAACAAAAGAAGTATCAACGTTCACAAATAATATATTTAGAATTAACATATTGATTATGATTATCGTTGGTTTTATAGCTATACTCATGGCCATACTATTTGCAAAATCCATAACTAAACCTATTATTAAATTAAAAAAATAGAGCGAATCGTATATCAAAAAGAGATTTTGATTCTAAAGAAGATATTAACACGAAAGATGAAATTGAAGAACTGAGCAAATCTCTTGAAGATATGGCCATAGAACTTAAGAATTATGATATATCACAGAAAAGATTTTTACAGAATGCATCTCATGAACTGAAAACACCTCTAACCTCTATAGGTGGTTATGCTGAAGGCTTAAAGGATGGGGTTTTTGAAAATAAGGAGGAAGCCTTAGATATTATAATTGATGAAAGCTTAAGATTAAAGAAATTGGTTGAGCAGATTATTTTTCTATCAAAAGTGGAGTCAACCCATGAGTTCTTTAAAATGACAGAATTTGATCTAGGTCACTTATTAGAAAAAGCCATTAAAAAAGTTAATGGCTCTGCATTAAAAAAATCAGTAAGTATTGATTTTCAAATAGAGGATACCATTGTTATATGTGGAGATGAAGATAAGTTGCTTCAAGCTTTTATTAATATTTTATCAAACGGTATAAGGCATGCAAAGTCTCATATTAACATAAAAAAAATGATAAATAAAGAAAAGACATGTCAGGTGATTATAGATGATGATGGCGATGGATTTAGCGATGAAGATTTGACCCACTTATTCGAACGCTTCTATAAAGGTAATAATGGTAGTACAGGTCTAGGTATGACCATAACAGAGTCCATTATCCATAGGCTTGGTGGGCAAATAAAAGTTGCTAATAATGAAAAAGGTGGTGCTAAGTTTACAGTAATATTGCAAGTATTATAATCCATATAGAATACCTTTTTGGATTACCGTCATATCAATCCTTATGCCATAGGCCTTTGTGATTAAAATTTAATACTATTATTTTATAAATAAAAGGATAAAGCTTGTTGTTTAGAGAATATTATAGTATAACCCTGTTAAGTAGAAAATTGGATATGAGTATAAGGAGGAAATAAAATGACTAAAAAACTTGAAATCTATAGGTGTACACATTGCGGGAATATCATTGAAATTCTTATAGGAAATGGAGCACCCATTGTATGTTGTGGTGAGAAAATGGAACTGCTTAAAGAGCAAACAGCAGATACATCGAAGGAAAAACATGTACCATTTATTGAAGAAATTGAAGAGGGCTATACCGTTCGGATTGGTGAGAACCAAGAGCATCCAATGAATGAAGATCATTATATTCAATTTATCGAGTTGATAGCTGATAATCATATATACAGACAAGACCTTTCACCAACAGATAAGCCAATAGCTAAGTTTATAGTGCCAAAAGCAGATGAAGTTATTGCAAGAGAGTACTGCAATATTCATGGTCTTTGGAGAAAAAATTAATAAAAAAGTACAGGGAGAGATGAGATGCAATCATTAAAAGGAACGAAAACAGCTGAGAATTTGATGAAGGCTTTTGCAGGAGAATCACAAGCTAGAAATCGCTATACTTTCTATGGGTCAGTAGCAAAAAAAAGAGGGTTATGTCCAGATATCACGTATATTCATTGAAACCGCAGATAATGAGAAAGAACATGCTGAACGCTTTTTTAAGTCTAACAGAAACATATAAGCATGAGGCTATTGAGATTACTGCTGATTTTCCCATTACACTTGGCAATACCATGGATAATCTCTTAGCAGCAGCGGAAGGTGAGCATGAAGAATGGGATGATTTGTATCCTGAATTTGCAAAAGTTGCTAGAGAAGAAGGATTTGAAACCATCGCTTTTGCATTTGAAAAAATTGCTTCAGTAGAGAAGCATCATGAAGAGCGATATCGAAAATTATTAAGTAATATTGAGAATAACTGCGTATTTAAAAAAGAAGAATCTATATTGTGGAAATGCGGTAATTGTGGTTATATTCATAAGGGGGGATACTGCTCCTGAAATATGTCCAGCATGTATTCATCCTAGAGCTTATTTTGAAGTATTATGCGATAATTTTTAATGAGTATTGAATAAAGAAATAAAGCTACTTATTTTGTTTGCTATTAGGTGATATCACCTAAGCATGTAGAATAAGTAGCTTTTTTAATGGATATGAGCCATAGATAATTAAGTTAAGATATTATTTAAACAAGTGCCATCCATATTTTTTATAGGAAGGTTCATAAGTTTAGCTATTGTGGGTGCAATATTAATGAGACTCGCTTTTGGTAGTGTTATTTTGGAGCGTATACCTCTTCCTTTGGCTAAGAGCATGGTGCGCATGGTCCGTTGGCAGGGGAGGAAACCGTGGTCAGCTACATTAGAACGTTTAAATTCAGGAACTGGTACGATGAGTTGATCACAAATATTATTACGAAAGGCATAGCCATCTTCTGCTTCTAGAACAAAGCGGAAGTCATTGTCTAAACCATATAAGCGATTGGTTTCATTATTGGTATATACATATTTTATACCATTATTCTGATTCACACATAATTCAGAGAGCATTTCGTGGACCTCATTCAAAAAGTATTTATCATTTCTAGGACGAACATAGATCTGAGCTGATCCACCGCATGCATTAGCAAAGGCTTTCCAAAAAACAATTTTTTTGTTTGAATTGGTATGAATCCAACCTTTTTTTTTGGAATAAACTATTAAGGCAGATATAATTACTGTAATTATTTGTTCCATGATCACCAAGAACTAAAAAAGATGTTTTCTCATAAATACCAGCTTTTTTGGTGGAGGTTATAATGTTACTAAGGCGTTGGTCCATTGTCCTTAGGATAGCTTTATTTTTTATTATTATGAAGACCTAATTTATGACGAATAAGATCAAGCTCAGTAAAGTGAATAAACAAAAGGTTTGGTTGTTTATGCAAGATGAGTTCATTGGTGATGCTATCGGAAAAATTGTCTAGATCTGGTTGGAGCTTTGTTGGAACTCTGAAATTTTTAAGGATAGAGAATATCAAATTTTTTGTGCTATTTTTAAGATAAACCTTAATGAAATTTTCAAGTTTTACAGGCCAGAGTTCTGGTAGGTTATAAGTAATAGGAGCACCTGCCATAGCAGGCCACATAATGGCACCACAAGAGTAGCCAAGCTTCATAGCATAGTCAAATAGGGTCGGTACTTTTATATACTTGTAGTACCAATACCATGGTTCATGTAAATAACGACTTGGCTTAGCTATCTTATTGGATACGATACCATGCCGATTAGGATAAGTGCCTGTAGTCATGGTTGTGTGACAGGGGTATGTTAGGCTTGGATAGATGCTCATCAATTGTCTCACATGGGAACCTTCATCCAAAAATGTTTTAAATGTAGGTAAAGTTTTTTATATAATCAAAATCGAGAGCATTAAGTGCATCGATACTGATAACAATAAGGTATTGATCTAAAGAATTATTCATAGAATGCTCCTAAGATTTATATTTATACTATAAAATTATGCTTAGTAATAAGTTTTGGTGTTAGATAGATTCTGTCAGCATTAGATAGTATAACCACCTGTGAAATGGATTATTGATATTTCGACTATTTCTATAAATGGATTTTCCATGAAGTGTCATACGTACAAGAATATAGAAAAATTTCTTGACATATGTCGAAAAGTTATATATAATTTTAGAGAAATATAAATTGACACGAAATGGAGGTTGTTTAAATGCTGAATTACATAATAATGAGAAATGATGGACGTCATTCAACACATAACATGCAACTTAATATGATAACAACCTGTGTCGGAGTCAATAATTAGTTTTGTTAAGTAAACGATAGTTATGATAGTTATTAGCAGCCACAGGTATTTATCTGTGGCTTTTATAATGCTTTCTATTGTGTTGATATAGTAGGGGATTATTGTAGTGGAATACTAAATAATCATAACCAACTATTGCATAGAGATGATAAGCCATGGAGCGTAGTATGTACGCAACATGGCTTTTTTGCGTCAAAAACTATCTTTACATAATGAAGCTTAGACTCCATCTAAGATATACAGAAAAGTATGGAATGGACAACGACTGACACACTAAAGGAGAAAAGGGTATGTTTAGAAAGCTATTTGGACCGTATTTAGGATTAAGAAAAGAAATTTATATTATATTTATCTCAAGAACAATCAATGCAATGGGAGCATTTGTATTTCCGTTTCTAACGTTGTTGCTGACAGAAAAAAATTGGGTTGTCAAAGGCAGAAGCAGGGCAATATATAGCTATTAGTGGGGCACTTTTCATACCATCAAGCTTAATTGGTGGTAAAATCGTTGATATTTTTGGACGAAAGAAGATAATTATCATATTTGAAACCATGGCTATATTTTGTTATGGGTCATGTTTTATGCTAGAACCAGGGATGCTTATGGCATATTTGTTGATTTTATCAGGTGTATTTTTTGGTGTAGCTGGACCAGCTCACGATGCTATGATTGCAGATCTTACTACTTCGGAGCAGAGAGATGGTGCCTACTCGCTTAACTATTTAGGTTTTAACTTTGGTTATGCTATTGCACAACTATTTGCAGGATATTTGTTTGCTAACCATTTGAAATTGCTATTTATTATAGATGCTGTAACAGCTTTAGTCGGCGTTGCATTATTAGGTTTATTTGTTGGTGAAACAATTCATGAAGCAGTAAAAGAAAAGGTGGATGATCAGAGCCAGTTAGAAAAGTTAGAAAGAGGGTCTATTTTCAAAATTCTATTTACAAGACCTATACTTATTATGTTTGCACTTGCATTGTTTGGCTATCGTTTTATCTATTCACAATGGTCATTTATGTTACCGTTACATGCAGCTCATAATTTTGGTGAAGAATCAGGAGCTATGCTATATGGTACGTTAGGTGCATTTAATGCCGTAATCGTTGTAAGCTTAACACCTATACTAACCATGTTATTTAAAAAAGAAAAGCAATGTGAAACGTGTCATATATGCAGGTATTCTCTTTGTAATAGGATTTGGTTTATTAGGTTTTATATCAACTTATGAAGCGTTCTTTGCTTGTGTGTTCATTTTTACACTAGGGGAGATATTAGAGGCTACAAGCGTTATGCCATTTATTATGAATCATACACCAGCATCTCATCGAGGGCGTATGAGCTCTGTATTACCTTTGATTATGGGACTTGGATTTACTGTTGGACCACTTGTCATGGGTATGATTCTTGAAGTGTCTAGCTTTGCCTTTGCATGGAAAGTAAGTGGTTTAATTGTAGGATTATCCACTATTGGTATGATAGCTATTAATAAGTTTGAGAAGAATAGTCGAGTAGTTGAAGTAGAGGCTATTGGTATGATGAATGACTAGCTCTCTACTACCATAAAGTTATGCCATTACCATAGGATTGATCCTTTTCGTCTTGTTAACTGGTTGTAAAAATAAGTTGACAATTATTATTGTAAACCTTATAATACTAACAGGGTAACAATACATAAACGAGAAGGAGAGATCTTCATGAAAATAGAACTAAGACAGATGATTATGAGCGCTATATTTACAGCTCTTATGATTGTAGCCGCTAGAACCTTAAGTATACCAACACCTTTTGGTGTGCCTATCACATTCCAATTATTCTTCTGTGTGTATGCAGGCTTATTATTAGGTGCTAAAGCAGGTTTATTATCACAGATTGTATACATCTTAATAGGATTTACAGGTTTGCCTGTATTTGTAGGTGGAGGCGGTATTGATTATGTACTGAGACCTACTTTTGGATATATTCTTGGGTTTGCATTAGCAGCATTCATTATTGGATTAATGATGGATCGTATGAAACAAGTAACCTTTATAAAAGTGTTAATAGTATCTGTTATAGGTTATTTAGCCATATATATTATTGGAAATCTATATTTCTACGGTATTCTTAATCTGTATGTTAATAAGCCAATTACACTTATTGAGGTTTTTAGGACAATGGGATTATACATGCTTAAAGACTTGGTATTACTTATTATAGCAGCATCTACAGCTACTGTTATTATTCCAATTCTTAGAAAAGCAGGATACATTAAAGCGGCATAATGATGAATGATAGATTCTCCATCATATGTGTTTAGAGTTAAAAAGGGAACAGACTGATGTCTGTTGCCCTTTTTTAACGCTAGAATCTATTCTATTAAATTTTCTTACGCACTTAAACTTCCCATTGAAACGATACGATTGTAGCCACTTTTATATTACCATTTACATTTTGGAGGATAAGGACAATACTGATTTTTTTTAATAGCCCTTACCAAAACAAAGCAACCGCAATGTTTACAAATACCATTCATCAAATCTGGACAATCTTCGCAATGTTTTAAACGCTCACGATACATCTTTTCATCAACCTTAGTATCCTTATCTAGGGAATCGATATAGTTCTGGATTTTTTATTTGAAGATTAGTTGTATCAGTATCAAATAGCATGCATCTTTTACAGATATTTTTTCATATGATTTATCCTAGTGTAATGCGTACAATGCTACAGGGTGGTAGAGCTGTTGTGAAACCATTATCCGTAAGCATGACATCATTAAAGTCTGTGATTGAAACGTTATTAGGGTCATTAAAGGTGTTATGAGCATTCATTGCTCCTGTAATTATTTGAGCTTCATAACAATTAGGCGTAAAGTGTACAAGCTCACTATTAATGGATTTAGATTCATGTAAATCCGTATTACATATTGTTATGTGTAATTTATTATTATCTTGGTCAATGGAAGCCGATTCAATTAAGTCTCTGACTTTATATTGTTCTGAAGCAATGTCAGATGTGGTAATATAGCTCTCTACCAAAGTATTATCTTGATGAACTTTGTAAAGGTCAAAAAACATGATAGGTAGGCGTTAAAATCATCTTACTTCCTTCAGTTAGAATGACGGCTTGCAAGACATTAACCAATTGAGCAATATTTGCCATATGTACACGGTCTGAATGTTGGTTAAATAGGTTGAGGTTAATACCTGCAATCATAGCATCACGCATGGTATTTTGTTGATATAAAAATCCAGGATTAGTACCTGGTTCAACGTCATACCAACTTCCCCACTCATCAACAAATAAAGCTACTTTTTTATCAGGGTCGTATTTATCCATAATTTGACTATGTTTATCCAATAACTCTTCCATGTACAACGTTTTTTCCATGGTTTTGTAGTAGTCATTCTCAGTAAAATTAGTTGCTGAACCTTTGTCTTCCCATGGACCAATTATTGTATAGTAATGGAGTCCCATACCATGCATATGTTTACAAGCTCTTTCCATGAGTACTTCTGTCCAGTGATAGTCATCTGCAGAAGGACCACAAGCGACTTTAAAAAATCTCATTTGGTGGATAATTTCTTACATAGGTACCATAACGCCTATACTCATCTGCGTAATACTCTGGACGCATATTACCGCCACACCCCCAGTTTTCATTACCAACTCCAAAATACTTAATTTTCCAAGGTTTTTCTCTTCCATTAGCTCTTCGAAGATCTGTCATTGGGGAGATGCTATCGGAAGTCATATACTCAACCCATTCTGACATTTCTTGTACAGTACCACTGCCTAGATTGCCACATATATAGGGTTCAGCACCTATTAACTCACAGAATTCAAGAAATTCATGAGTACCGAAACTGTTATCTTCTACGACGCCCCCCCAGTGGGTATTAATCATTTTCTTTCTGTTGCTTTTAGGTCCAATACCATCTTGCCAATGATATTCATCAGCGAAACAGCCTCCTGGCCATCTTAGCACAGGAATAGCAACCTTTTTTCAGTGCTTCAAGAACATCATTTCTGTAACCACGTGTATTTGGAATATCGGATTCTTCACCAACCCAAATACCTTCATAAATACAACGACCTAAATGTTCAGAGAAATGTCCATAAATGTGTTTGCTGATTTGTGATTTTCTTTTACTTGTGTTAATAACATATTTAATCATATCTTGAATTCCTTTCTAAAATAAATGAATTATACTGCTTTAATATTAGAAAATATAGTATAATTATAGTAAGTGAACATGTCTTAGTAAATGGACTAATGTTTTGACATATTTGTCATTTTGTTTTATGGGGGAGTGACCATGGAATTCAAATTAAATGGAGTAGGCTTTGATCATAAACATGATCATAAGTTTCGAATAGAAAGACCTTATGGATCGGGTGATTATTTATTTCTTTTCTATTCTACAGAAATAACCGTAGACTTTTATGAAAAAAAAGCTTACAGGAAAACCCGGTTCATGTATTATTTACACACCTAACTATTCTCAACAATACTATAACGAGAAAAAGGGGTTTATTAATGACTGGTTTCACTTTTCAGGTGAAGATACAGATACCTTCTTTGATGAGTTAGTCTTACCGCTTAATACTATTTTTCATATGACTGATTTTAGTTTTATACGAGTTTTTATTAAGAAGTTAGAAAAAGAATTTATAAGGAAAGAGCTATTTTGGGAAGAAAATACAAGTGCACTCTTGAGGAACTATTTTATTGAATTAGCAAGAGAAAATAATTATCAAAATAGCTACAAACAAGATCCTCATAATACTTCTTTATTGGAAAACTTTAAAGTGGCAAGAGAAGCAATCTTAACCAATCTCGAAGCACCATGGACAATTGAAGAGATGGCGTCTCTTGTGAGTTTAAGTCGTTCTCGTTTTTCAATTCTATATAAAAATTTTTTTCAATGTAGTCCTAAAGAAGAGCTTATAAAAGCTCGTATAAGCAAAGCCCAGTATTTATTAGTAAGCTCTAGGAGTCCAGTGAAAGAAGTTGCTCTAAAAGTAGGCTATGAGAATACGTATCATTTTAGTAAGCAATTTAAAAATATGACAGGATATGCTCCTGGTAAATACGCTGCCATATTCAGACAGAATAATTATCTAGAGTAATGCTAAAGCCTATTCTCACTTAAATGTTTTTTTTAATGTTGCACATCAAATTAGAATAGAGTACTTAATGTTTAGACTTACATTAAGTATCAAATTTAGGAGATAAGCTATGAAAAAAAAGTGATGCCCAAAAGAACTTTCAAAAAGAAATGGAAAAATTTCATGGTGGTAAAAACACTAAGAACAAAACTAAAGATTCAAATATCCATTATTTTAACAAAAAAAACGTATGGAGATCGATTAAATGAATATTTTCATAAATGGTTTATTCATGTTTTGTTACCAAAACTGATACCAATTATATTACTTATTATACTATTATTATTTTTAATTAAATAAAAGAATTGCTAGCATTTTAAAAATATAGACAACCAAGCCTATAAAGTCAATGTAGAACATTCTCATATAAGAAGAAAATATGCAATAACTATAAATGATGAGCTTATTAAATCTAAAGAAAGAATTACTTTAGAAAGAAATAATGATAGAGTAACGCTAAAGCCTCCTCTCATCAAAATTTTATTAATGTTGTACAATCATATGGGAATAGAATATAATAAAGAATTTGTATAATGGAGTAATGATGAGAAAAACAAATCTTAATACAAGAACACTTACTAAGATTATAGGCATTCTATTTATTGTATTAGCTATTATGATGCTTAGTAACATGCTTATCGAAAAAACCATCCAAACTATTTCGACCAAGAAGAAGTCCTTGCCAATCTATTGTGTCGAAACAGATGAGAAGAAAGTAGCCATTAGTTTTGATGCCGCGTGGGGGGGGAATGATGATACCGATGACTTACTAAGAATATTGGATGAATACAATGTAAAAAACGACATTCTTCTTAGTAAAGATGTGGGTAGAAAAAATACCCTGAAGATGTGAAGAAAAATGATTGCAGCAGGTCATGACATAGGTAATCACTCAAGTACTCACCCTCACATGTCAAAATTAGGTGAAGATGGTATAAAGAAAGAGCTAATGGACGCACATGATGCGGTGAAAGAGCTTACAGGTTATGAGATGGATCTCTTTCGACCACCATTTGGAGATTATAATGATCGGTTGGTGGAGACAGCTAAGGATTGTGGGTATTATACGATTCAATGGGATGTTGATAGTCTCGACTGGAAAGAATATGGTGTTGACCACGAAATAAAAACAGTTCTTCAACATAAAGCTCTTGGTAATGGTACAATTATCTTATTTCATAATGATGCTAAGTATACTCCAGAAGCCTTACCAGCTATATTAAAAGGTCTTCAAGATCAAGGTTATAAGATTGTGCCTATCTCTGAAATAATCATTCGTGATGATTATTATATGGATCATACGGGTAGGCAGATGAAGAAGGGGAAATAGGTATAGAGGTACATAGTTGATTTGAAACTAGGAATTATTAAGTGTGATTTAGAAGATTATTTGTATGCTGACCAAGATATCAATATCAACAGGAGCAACGGTTATCGTTGCTCCTGTTGTATTATCATCTAATTCTACTTTTAAATGTGTATAAAGTTTCCCGAAGAAAGATGAGAATTATGAGTTGCGCATAGTGTTTGTAGATAGACTTTAAAAAGAATAATGATATAATTTATTTAAAAGAATAGTTGAAGAGAGGGTTTAATTTGAATAGTCATGATTATATAAACAAATTAAAAGGTATTAACAAGGATGCAATTAATGATATAGGAAGAGAACTAATTGAAGCTGTTTTTAATAATAAATTTATGGAGGCAGCACAATTATATGAAGTATATGGCACAATAGGGATCTATATAGAATGTGCAGACAACTATAATGCTGTTAATGCTGATATGCTATACATGTATTCAAGATGTATTCACATTGCATGTTTATATCACTATGCATATGGTGACAAAGAATATGCCTTGGCACTTTCGAAAATTAACTACGATAAACATTATCGGTATTATAAAGAATTGCTTAATTCGAAGAGTACAATAAACAAATCCTATAAAGAAGGAGATTATGTGGCTCATGATCTTGAATTGTTAGGAGATATATGTATATTTATTGATCACGAATTATCTCACGAATACTATCTTGAAGCTAAAAAATTATATGAGGTATCTGATGTTTATGACTCCGATTGGTATCTCGGCATAGATGAGGATTATCGAACTGCACTTAAGAATTGTTTTAATCATGAGGTGGATAGATGTTATAGGATGCCTGAGAGAATGAACTTAAAAAGAAAGCTGTATAATTATGTTATCTTAGATAAACAATTAAATAAATGATAATATTTCAAGTGTGGAAGCTGATTTTAACTAGGCATCCACACTTTTGTAACTTTGTTACGCACGAGGATAGTCTCGACTGGAAAGAATATGGTGTTGACTACGAAAAAAACAGTTCTTCCACATAAAGCTCTTGATAATGGTACAATTATTGTTTAAATTCAATTCTTTTCTTAACATCTAAATACTGAAAATGTATACCCTATAACGAATTAAAGCATAATAATAAAAAACTGTTGATATGAGAAAATAGGAGAAGGAATATGAAACATAATAGTATCGTTTTCATAACGAATCAATATGCATTAGTAAAAGTTAAAGATGAGGAATCGTTAATTTTCGAATATCGAAATTATTATCCAAACAAAATACCTTGGGACTTTACAGATATATTCGATGAACCTGATGTATTCTTTTATGTCATTGAATCAATTATGAAATCAGTTCCACGCACATTATGGAAGAGGATATCTACAAGAAATCGTCTAATACTATTTTCTATTGATGAATTAAAATCTAAATTAAGAAAACGTCTATTTGAAGAAGCATTTTATCGAGCGAACTATGGCACATTAGTCCACATTGAGATTGGTCCAATGGCAGTGGTAGCAGCAGAAAAAAAAGGATATGAGACACCTGCAGTAGTTGTTGTAGCAATTGGGCAGGTAGTAGAACTATCTTTTTGTTTTGAGGGAGCACTAATTAACAAACAAGTAATTCGAAATTCATTAAACACTGAATTTGATGAGTTTGTTAGAACATGTAAAAAAGTTACAGGATAAGGATTTATCAGATTGTATAGATAATTCAGGTATTAACAGGCAGGATTTTGATAAAATGAGACGAGCATGGGACGAGAAAAGAGGTATTCAAATTATTATTGCATCCAACAATAATTCATTTGATTATCCGGTTGATAGAGAAATAAGGTATGACCACAAGGTAAGCTTTAGTCAAATTATTGAGTTGTTAAAAGACTTTTAGTAGCGGCTTTCACCAAATTTTTACAATTTACTATTTCTACCCACTGAATTTATTGTAAAGCTTACGTTTATATCAATTATTGCATTTACAAAATATTCTTTACTACCATACTTGCTTTGTCTACCATATTTTGCTACAGCATATTTCCCAAGATCCAAGAAATCTTCTTGATATATTTTTTGGATTTTTATGATCTCATCCTTTAGTTCCTTTTCTAATTTTTTAGTTAACACATTCTCAATTAAATGTATTGTATTTTTATCAAGACTTTGTTGAATAATGGTATTCACTACTATATCACCTGTTAAACTAACTGTAATATCATACTTCAGACGATTATCAACCATAGACACCTTAACTTTTCTTTTGCTATCTCCATAAATATCCAAGTATTTTAAAGGGGAATGAGAAATAATGGATGAATAGTCGGCAAAGCTATCTAAATCAAAAAACTCTAAATCATTTTCTGCAGATATATGAAGGTATCCTTTACCATGGTCACTTCTTAAAAGATTAAGTGATTTGGTCTCTTTAATAGGAGTCTTTATTACCATCTTATCCTTATTAAATAATGCTACACCAGTTATTTGAGGTTTCTCATTAATTAATTCTATATAGGGAAGATATATTTTTCTACCTTCTTGATAATACATCTGAAAAACTTCAGCTACGGTTATATTATTAGGAAAAAAAATTTGCAAGGCTAGAAAATCTTAGTAAATCATAGAGTATTTTTGAATTTGATTCACCTGTTTTATTATCTATAGTAAAATAATCTTCACATCTTCCTTTATTAACAGCTATTAGACCATTTAAGTTAGATTTAGGATTTCTTAATATGTCATCAATGATATCTTCAATACCAAATCTAGCCCTTTCTTCACTAATAATAGAAATTAGTTCTGTACCTATAGTAAATTTTGTAGACATTTTAGTCATGCGGTTTTCAACCAGTGAGTAAATAGTATTCCCTTTACCAACGTAGACACTAGAGGGTGACTTTTGTCCATCAACTATTGGTGTTTCTGCTGGGTCAACATATACGACATTGTCATCTAACTCAATATCATATCCTACACCTAGTAGTATCCCCAAATCTTCTATAGGGCTCATTTCATGGCAACTACATAATAATGTGGATAGAAGTATTATTTCACATAATACTATTTTACTTTTACTTATTTTCATGTTTTTTGCTCCTATATCTTATTGGTACTAATAACGATGTAACTAACCCAAATGCGATAGAAAATGTTACGAAATATTTAATATAAGTTTCGGTTATATATATTCTATTATGTTCTGATATCATGAAGTAAGAACAAATCAAAACCAAGCAAGATGATAGAATACAAGATTTTTTATAACTTAAACTGGAAAAACTTGATAAACAATAACTAACAAAAAAAACTACTACAAGTTAATTTCTTAAAAACTATTAATCCCCAAAGAAAAGTAAAAAAAATAGATGTTAAATTAGATATTATGGGAAATGAAATGGTACCGATCATATAAAACAATGGGAAATCAACGCGAGATGTTAACTCCACCTAATAATAAATTTCCAGAAAAACAACAAATGTATATATTATTGTAGTAATAAGGCAAGCCTTAACTCCTGCTTTTGCAGTGTTTTTTGGATTAGATATTCTACTAATGGTTATAAAACTTATTTCAACTAAAGAATACTGAGTGAAATTCTCAACGATACTGCTAGATATTTTTTTTAGGTGAATGAAATACGGGCTGAATATTAAGTATTGACCCTTTTGGTAATATAAATAATAGAAGCAAAACAAATAAGATTGTAAAATAAAAATAAAATTCGCATGTTCTACCTACCATATATAATCCAGACATTGTTATAAGAGTAATGACGAATAAACAAGGAACTATTATATAATAAGACGGCAGAAAATTTGTAATAGTATGCGTCAAAACATTAACAAATCCTGAAATAGCAGACGTAAATATTGTTATATAATATACAAAAAATATAAACAATATAACAAAGGCCAATATTTTCCCGTATACTTTCTTTAGCATTTTCCAAAAATCGTCATGATTTGATTTTTTTATCTATTATAGAAGCTGTTATAACAATAATGATAGGATAAATACCGCACAGTAAAGTTGAAATCCATGCATCTTGATGAGCAACATATGCACCGGATGACCCTAGAAAGGCAATACCAATACCTATCATATTGCCAACAATAATAAATATATACTGATTTTGGGTTATTTTATCTTTATTCAATTTTAATTTTTCCTCCTAGTAAAGCTTTTAGGAATTCCATTAATATTCTTTAGTGGGTATCTTATGATACTATCTTGTAAATCTTTATGTCTCATTGGAGCAAATGGTGAAAAAATATGGTACGCCTAAACTCTCCAAGCTCATCAAATAAGCAATTATTGTATATAGTCCTATCATTACTCCAAAAAAGCCCAAGCACTTGGGCAAGTATTAACATATAGAATCTACATAATCGAATAGAAAGACTCATTTCATAATTAGGTATCAAAAAAAAGTACAAATCACAGTTACGGCTATGACTACTAATGTTGTAGGGCTTACAATACCAGAATTTATGGCAGCTTGTCCAAGAATAATACCCCCCTACAATACCTAATGTTTGCCCAACTATTGAAGGTAATCTAAGACCACCTTCTCTTAAAAATTCTATTATTAGTTCCATAATAATAATCTCCATAAAAGGTGGTAAGGGAATGTCTTTTCTAGAATTAGCAATTATAATAATTAAGTCTTGAGGTATGAGTTCAATGTTATAAGCTATAAAGGTAAGATATAAAGGTGAAGCTAATAAGATGATCATCAAAGCTAAAAAACCTGATGATTCTATCAAAGTTAGCTAATAAAAATTTATTTGAGTAGTCTTCAAAGGCTTGGAAAAATTCTATAAAGACTACTGGTAATGTTGCTGCATAAGCACAACCGTCAATAAAAATAACAGCTTTTCCTTGAATAATATCTGAAACAACCTTATCAGGTTTTTCTACTGATTTATACTGTGGAAAGGTACTAAAAGGATGGCTTTCTATATATTGCATCAAATACCCAATATCAGGGATATAATATGCATTTATCTCCTTTAGCTTAGCTTTTAACTTGCTTAAAACCTTATGATCTATTACATTATCTAGATATAAAAGAGCTGCATCACTCTTATTCTCTGTCCCAAAGACATAGTGTTCTATTTTAAGATGCTTACTTTTCAATTTTTCTTGAATCATTGAAGTATTAATTTTAATATTTTCAACAAAAGCGCTTTTTCCACCTCTAATATTTTCTTCTATTTTAGGATCAGATACTTTTTTGAAATTACTTTTAACAGTACTGCAAACGATGGCTTTTTCATCATGATCAATAAGTACGATGGTTTGCCCCTTTTTTAAGCTCTCGCCTATATGATGTAAATCGGATGATAATTCAGTAGAATCGATGGATATATATCGTTTTGATATATATGTAGCAGGTGAAGAGATGTGGGTTATTTTACGATCTATTTTAAATAAAAGGGGAGAAATTATATGTTTTTCAATACTATCTTTATCTGTTAATCCGTCAATATATATAACCATACATTCCATATTACCCTTAAGAATTAACTCACGAGTTTTGAGCGTATAATTATCAGATATCTGTGAGTGTATTAAATTTTTATTTTTCTTTAGATTATCAGTTAGATTTTTAGTTATCAT
>JDSF01000082.1_pt1 | contig 77538 bp, 91 predicted proteins | sample 199441 | NCBI WGS metagenome assembly JDSF01 (sample SAMN02592751, study PRJNA231836) | bioreactor metagenome | isolation source: continuous culture bioreactor denitrification-DNRA | place: Germany: Bremen
TAGGAAGTTATAATTACGTGTGATGCCCCCATATTGATATAGGACATAGCATTCTCAGCATTAACACCACCCCCCTACTTGCATACCGCCCGGATAGGCTTTTAAAGCTTTTTCAATCTGGTCTTGATTGCCTTTGCCAAGAGCTATGATATGGCCTCCTGCCAAGTCATTTTCTCTATATAGGTTGGCATAATAATCCGATTCTTGCTCCGAAACAAAATTCTCTTTCGCTCCTGAATCATCAAGACTGCCACCTACTATTTGTTTTACTTTACCTTCATGTAAATCAATGCATGGTCTGAACTTCATAATCTACCTCTATCTATTATAATTGTATTGATAACTTCAAATGTCTTGCACGTGACTATAATACCACATCATTGGTCTGCTTTGTAGCGTTCAATATCATCAAGGGCAGCATTTTGCCTCTTTATTTCCAATCTTAGATTAAAGTAATAAATTATTGCACCAATACTATAGAGACTGGAAAACGACCTAATCATATCCTTATAAGCATCTGGATGTAATGGCTCTAAGAAACCTAGAAGAAAGGTTAGCAGAACAACTGCTATTATTCCAAAACTATATTGGATTATGATCATCATCAAGGGGCTAAATCTATCCAACAAGTGATGAAGTGACAATATACCAATAGAGACTAAGGTAAATACAAGACCCATAAGAAGATTGAGATGGGTTGGACTTGACCCCTGAAGAACCATTTCACTAATGATGATAAACAATGAAACCAAGGTATAAGATATGCAAATGATGGACAATGCATTTTTACGGTATATGATTCTCATCTCTTCACCTCTTTCATCTGGTCCCTTATGTCATACAAACAAGTCTTGAAGACTTTACTATAGTGCCTTGATATAACCACTTGCTCTTTATTAACCAATGTGGCAATGGTGCGCATGTTCATATCCGCTCGTATGGACCTTACTTTGTATATGTTTACTATGGTTGATTTACTGATTCTCACAAACTCTTTACCAAGTGACTTTTCCTCTATACCATTTAATGTTAGGTGAATTTGATATACATTGGTTTTGGTATAAGCATAACACTTCTTATCAACAGACTCAAAATAGATAATTGAATTCTTACTTAGGACTTGCTGCTTGTTATCCAACAGGCCAATTATGGTATCTGTATTAGATTCACGTATATAGCTTGCTATGTCATTGATTTTCTCACTTTGCCTACGACAATAGATGTCCACATGTTCAATGTCTGTTTTCTCTTCTTCATAAATATTGACTCTCATAATTGCCCACCCTTATTCGATATGAAGGCATTATACTACATAAGTGTTTCAGATCACAAATATGAGTAGAACAAATACATAACTTGCCCATATGCTTTTCTTTGATATCAAATAGAAGACACCTGATAAGAAAGCAAATAGACATATCCATAAAGTGGCGATACCACCATGGGTCAGGTGAGCAATCCCCCATGTTATGGTTAGTCCAATAGATCCCCACGGAATACGTGTCATCTTGAACCACTTCTCACCTGCTTTTTGCATAAGCGCAATCAGAAGAATAACCAATCCTGTTTCCAACATGTAGTATATGTTTTGAAATATAGAAACCACGATAGCCATAGATTCATCCACTTTGACAAAGCTTAAATACTCTCTATAAATCTGAGGTAAGATGTTAGGTTCCATCATTTGTTCCAGTAAGGCCATCATAAATGATGCCATGACTGCCACAGGTATCAGCCACTTGAGATTTTTATTGACTTTTAGATTAATGCCTATTGAGTCTTGATCTGTCATCATCCACTTATACATCAAGTATACGGTTAATGACCATATCAGAATCACAAAACCCCAATGAGTGACCTTGATGTACCAAGGATTTGAAAAGAAGGATGCCACCATCTTATCACCGAATATCAATTCATCGAATATTCTTTGTATTGCATCATAAGCCAGTGCTAAAAATATAAGTAAGCCATTCAAAAAATACTTTAACCCTGTAATATTTTTTTTAGGAGTCTTTGTCTCTTCCTTCGTTGCATTAATTGCATTCATCTTTATTGTATTCATCACATATTCTCCCTTGCTATCTTTGATAAACAAAGATTAACACAGGCTTATATTGGCCACAATAAAAGTGCAACTAAGTTGCATTTTACTGCGACCAAGTTGCACTTAATGATACGATTTAATATTTAAACAGGCTCTCTTTTACTAATACCTTATTCTCATATTCACAAAACTAATCTAGCTGATTTACCAAATTATCATACACATCTTTATAGGACTCATCTCCTACAAGGTTCTTCTCTTTATAACCACTTCTGGTAACAGACTATGATAGTAAGGTGTGTCATCAAGAAGACAATATTAGGTTTCCTATCCATTAGCATTTCCTCCTAAAGAACTCACTTGCTCGATATCTACATAATAGGCTGCTGTTACACATTCCTTTTTTTCATTTAGGAAACGACAGTACAGTCTGCCTTCACCTTCCTCAAGTGTTAAGGTTGTACCCACAAATGTATCCGATGGGCCAACTTTTATCAACACTTCTTGACCTTGAAAATGTATACTCGCATAACTTATGTCAAGGGCCTTGCCATTTTGATAAAAGACCCAATCTTTTTCCATTACAAATTCCTTCCTAAATTCAATGTCTGCACCATCGATGCCATCAACAATAGGATATGATTGAGATTTAGGCCAACGTCTAAGCTCTAATCGGTATTGGCCCTTTTCCTTTACATCTAGCTCATAGTAACCGTCAAATCTAATGCCCTCTCTTATTTGGCTTTGGTTCCAGGCTGTGTCGCACTCTTCATTTCTTAAATCATGACAGGTGATATGTACAGGTTCTTTCTCAAGATAAAACGGTATCATTGTGTCATATTGCTTTGATACAATCTCCCACCATTGATTGTACTCATCTCTAAGCGATTGTACTATATCATGATTGTTGTAGCTTACATCCTGACGTTGTTCCTTATCACTCTCAATATCATAGAGCTCTTTGCCATTAACAAGACGCCATTTTGAAGTCATGACCGCACTTTTACGCCATTTGGTTGGGTAAGCATTCCTTTGTGAATCTATCACAATCACCCTGTCTTTATAATCACTTCTTGCTTCGCCTTGAATATTAGGCAATACACTTTCACCGTGGAATTCAAGTTCAGGATACAGATGATTCGTCACTTCCCCAAGGACACCACACATATCAAGTATTGTGGGCATAAAATCAACATTGGCACACAGGTCTGTCACATCCTTACCACCACCTATTTCACCCTCATTCCATTTCATAAAAAATGGCACCCTATGTCCTCCATCATATTCTGAGTTCTTCATTCCTCGGTAGCCAGAGTTATAACCATCTACAACATAGCCACTGGCATCAGGTGTAAAACCACAACTTGTTCCATTGTCTGTCATAAAAATAATAATTGTGTTATCAAGTATACCCAGTTCCTTAAGTTTTGCTTCCATTTTTCCAAAATTATCATCAATGTTGGTGATCATTCCATAGAACCTAGCCCGTTGTTCATTGGTCTTATCCATGTAGGGCTTTGAATAAGTATCCTCAACATTAAATGGACCGTGTGGTGCGTTGGTTGGAATATAGCAAAAGAAGGGTTCATCTTTATGAGTCTCTATAAATCTTAGGGCTTCATCAAAGAAAACATCTGTACAGTAACCTCTGTATTTCTTTGGACTTCCATTGTGGTTATAAGTGTCATCAAAATAATCATTACCCCAATGGTCTGGGGTCTGACTAATACCACCTCCACCGTGGACAACCATCTCCTCAAACCCTCTGTCCATTGGTCTGTATGGATAAGCATCACCCAGATGCCACTTGCCAAATATACCCGTCTTATATCCGACATCCTTAAGCGCTGATGCAAGGGTCACTTCATTTTTCCTAAGAAGAGAACGCCCACCCACAGTATGCCAAACACCAGTACTGTTTGCGTAGTGTCCTGTCATAAGACCAGAACGGGTTGGGGCACATGTGGGACCAACATGAAAATCTGTCATCCTAACACTGTCCTCATAGAATTCATCTATATTTGGCGTTTGTATAATCGGATTACCATAACAGCCCAAGTCACCATATCCTTGATCATCCGTTAGTACATATACTATATTTGGTTTTCTATGTGCCTTATTTGCCTCAAGTCTATCCATCTTTTCCTCCATCTTGATACATCTTACTCTTTATGTTAAATTAACATTATACAGTTTTCAATGAATATACTTCATATTTATATGCATAAACTACAGATTGAGGTGTCAAATGAGTCCTCTAGATGATATAAAGCTCCAAATCGATGAAGCCAAACTTGCCACAGTCAATGCCGAATGGTCAAAAAAGACATTTCCTTACCCAAATCATAGACTTTATTATGCAACAGCTGGGGAGGCAACATTAATCCTAAATAATTCTATCTACACACTTAAGGCAGGCTATCTATACCTTATTCCTGCCTTTAGTATGGTGGAAACAATTTGCGAGGACTATTTTACTCATTACTATATTCACTTTAAATTAACCAGTCATAGTCTACTAGATTTGTTCACTTTATATGAGCCTTGGGTTGAGCTCCTTGCCACCTCTGATTCAAAGACATTATTTAAATCTGTCATTCATAATATTGGGTTGACCTCCCCTTATGCCTCAATGGTTACAACAAGCGCCTTCTATCAATTGATAGCCCCCTTTTTCAAAGAATGCTCTACACCTGACATGAACATATTACGTTTTGAACCAGTCCTTAACTATATTGATAATCACTTAGACAGCAAAATAACCAATAAGACCATGGCTGCGACTATGAAACTTGATCCTGTCTACTTTAACAATCTATTCTCAAAAACCTTTGGCATGCCTCCAGTCCAGTATGTTATTAAGAAAAGGCTTGAGAAAGCACAGACACTTCTACATAACAGCAATTACAAAGTGAAAGAAATTGCCTCACTAGCAGGTTTTGATAACAGCATGTACTTCTCTAGAATTTTCAAACAAAAAATCGGCTTAACACCGACGGCATATAGAAGTATTCACTTATATGGGACAACTTAGGCAATTAGATCCACAAGCTCATACAAACCCCCATTCTTACATTTTTATCTGCCTCTGACACTATATTTCCTGTAACATCTCTGAAGTTAAATGCAATAGATTTCGTTCTACATTCTCTGCAAGGACATCCACTTTCACGGGACTCTTCTTTACCCTTTCCATTAGAGTTTCAACTATAAGCCTTCCTTGACCAAGAGGTACAATGACTTTCTCACCATGTAGAATATCAAAATCCTTAACATGCACTGCCAATATATCCTGCTCCATCAAGTCAAACATCTCATGAATCATAGATTCTTGCTCATCCACATTGTCCTTTGTCATTAGGTTGCTAATATCAAAAATCACCTTTAGCCTTGGATGATTAACGGCCTTTACAAAATCAAACATCCTTTTGGGTGTGTGAATGATATGATGGGATACAGGTTCAATTGCCATGTAAGTTTCCATCATATCTACCACGGGCAACACTTGAGTTATTGCATCTTGAAACCTTATAAAACCTTCTTCACCATGGTTCTTTGGATGAGGCTTATAACTCATATCTAAAGAGCCCGTCTCAGTCCCAACCATTCGAGCGCCCATGGTTTTGGCAATCTTAATATGACCTTTTAGAATGTCAATGTTCTGTGTCCGAATCATTTCATCTGGATGGGTATAATTCAGATACGCACCAAGAACTGATATATCAACCGACGCCTTAGACATTACCTTTTTAATATGACTTGCATACTCAGGATTTAGCACCTTCCCAAAGTCATCTACATCAATCAAAGCTTTCTTAAGTGCCAATTGTGTTGTTGTATAACCATCAACTCTTATTTGCTCAACCAATGTTTCAATACTTGCTCTACCATAATCATGGGCTCTACATCCTCTTCTTCTAATCATTTGACATCCTCGATTCAATACTAAGGCCAGCCTCTTTACGGCGAAAGATTCTGTATAACATAATAGATATGGCGCTACCCCTTTTGCCTCATCCTCAACGACAGGTTCAGACATGTAATATGCTACAGTACCATCTCTCATTTCTTTTCCACCAAGACCTGCAACAAGGCAAATACCTCCAAGACGCAATTGTCCATCAGTGTTATCCATATATCTATTGTAGATATCATTAAAAGCTTTTAAGCCATATTCAGCATACCTTTCTGGCAGAACCTCTAACCTTACACCTTTAAGAATTGCATAGGCAATAATAGCAGAAGCACTGGTCTCAAGGTAGTTACCTTGCGTATCACCAATATCAAGAAGTTGATACCACATTCCTGACTTACTTTGAACCTTGATTAGAGCATCAATGGACGCTTTAAACATCTCCATCAGAGTCTTGTACTCATAAAACATTTGCTCATCCATCGCTTCAACCACGTCAATAAGAGCCATTACATACCAACCCATTGCTCTTCCCCAGAAATTCTTTGATAAGCCCGTTTTCTTATCACACCAGAACATCGCCTTCGAAGAATCATAGCAATGATAACTCAGACCAGTCTTCTCATCTTTCATCTTCTTGTCAACGGTCACAAATTGAGTGAAAATATCTTTATAACCTTTGAGATTGTTGTACTTACTTTCATAGGCCATATAAAATGGTTGTGCCATATATAATCCATCTAACCATATTTGCTCAGGGTAGATTTTTTTTGTGCCAGAAGTTGCCCTCATATGTTCTGGGGTGACTTTCTAATTGTTTATAAATTGTATCGATGGCTTTTTTATACTTATCTTTGCCTGTTAATTCATATAAATCAAATAGAACTTTACCTTCATTAATATTGTCTATGTTAAATTCCTCTATGCTAAAGGTTCTGATGTCACCATCTTCCTTCACATAGTGATCAATGAAGTTATCAGCAAATTCCAAATACTTCTGACCACTGGTAATTGTATGCATCTCAAGCACTGCCTTAATCATACAGCCATCGATGTAATTCCACTTATTCTTAGCACCACTTAGAATCTTTTCCATATTCCAAGCAGGTGCTTCAGGTGTTGAATCGCTTATAAGCTGGTCTAAATATTGTCTAATTGGTCCTAGTATTTCTTCATTGCTTTTAGCCACATCAAATTTCTTTTCTCTGATTAGCTTATCTTTCATACGTTTTTCCATTCCTTAACCTCTCTTTTCTTCAAATGTATCTATGTTCTCAAGTATCAGACGTTCACCTTTATAGCCAATAAATTCAACATCTTTAAGTTCAAGTCTGTTCACATTGGAGGCAACAAGGCCTTGATAGGATAAATCATCTGCAAAGCTCATCATTGCTGCTTGTCCTGGTGTCGCATCTTCATCAAAGCTAACACTAACATCTTCCATTACTATTTCTCCAATGGGCTGCTCAGGCAAGCCATAAAAATATGCCCCAGCCACCTCCGCATCCATACATCTAATATGTTTAAAAGAAAACTTGCCAAGACAAGGCGTCCATTTATCTACCGGTAACTTATCTTTTGACCACACATATTGGGTCTTGCCATCTGGATCACAAAAATAGAACATATTCATGACAAAAGGTGTCAAGACAGAAATCATCTTAATATTGCTAAAGGTTATGCGATCAATCACACCATCTTCTCCTCGGCCCCGTCTAGTCTTAATGCGAAGACCTCTATCCGTCGACTCAAATAAACACTGGGAGACATGTATGTCCTTTGCACCACCTGCTACTTCTGACCCAATAACAACAGCACCATGTCCGTGACGCATTCGACAGTTTCTTATGTTGAAACGTTCTGATGGTTGTTTATATTTCTTGCCCATATAGAGCTTGCCTGATTTAATAGCGATGCAATCATCACCTACTGAGAAATTCACACCAACTATATCAACATCACTGCATGATTCAGGGTCAAGTCCATCGGTATTTGGCGAGTCCTTGTGGTTAATCACTTTCAAGTCTAAGAATTTTAGCTTCCTTGAGAAATATGGGTGCAAAGTCCAGGAAGGTGAATTCTGTATCGTTAAGCCTTGAAGCAATACATTCTCACTATGACTAATAAATATTGTTCTTGGACGCCATGCCCCTCTCTTGATTTTGGGGTTAACCCACCAATCACTTTCACCTGCATTCCCATCAACTGTACCCTCTCCAATTATTGATACATTCTCTACATGTATGCCTGTTATCAAACTGGCATACATATCAAGAGGGTTCCCTTCCCACGTTCCAATAAATACCTCATCAGTCTCATCAGTACGTGTAATATAACCTGGAATTATTGGATACATTTTTCTATCAATATGCCCTTTGATTACCGCACCTTTATCAAGTTCAATCGTCATATGACTTTTGAGAAATATAGGTAAACAGTAATATATTCCTTCGGGAAGGTACACAGTTCCATCTTTGGTACACGCCATAATAGCAGCTTGGATGGCTCCTGAATCGAGGTTCACACCATCCCCTTTTGCACCGAACTTGCGAACATTTAATCTGACAATTTCATTTTGCGTTGTTACGGTCATATGATGATTGCCTATCCTTATATCATAGTCTGTGTCTGGCTCAAGCCCATAAAGACTGTACACATTCGTTTTTATGTCAGTCTTCCACATATGGCCATTGATGTAAATGTCATATGCTATAGTCGAAAAGTACTCATTTTGATTCATCACCTCTATTGTGATGCTCCTAGGTGTTGTTGCCAGTATATCAAATTTCATAATCTTAAATCCCTTCTGTATCGCACTCTATTGTTTCAACTAATTTCTATTACTACTATATTCATTAATTATCTTAATATGCCATAAATCAAGAAACCCTAAGGATTTCTCAGAAACTGACTTATAGATTTCAAATTTCGTCGTTTCTCTATTTGTCTCATCTCCCCACATATCAAATTGGTCTTCATGAATGCTCTCATCATAGTGACATCCAATAATAAGGACTTGGGCAAAAGGACGCCATGGTCGCGCAAAAAAAACACTGCCTTTTGCCATTCCTCTCTCACCTACAAAGTGACTGTTAATAAAAACAAAGCCATAGGGTTCTTGTTCCCAGGTCGATGGCGCTGCTATGTAACCATTAACCTTTAGATTTCGATTTCTTGTTGTCATTGTACACCCATCAAAAACTGCCATTGCTGATCCAAATATGTAGTCAACATCACCTGTTATTTGACATCTTTTATAGTATTGTTTTGTGCTGTTATAGTCACTGTGTTCTGATGGCCCAACAAAAGAACCAGGTATACGCGCTTTCTCTGGCAACGGGCCTGCAAACAGAGTATCCTGATGACCAAGCAATTGACAATCAACACAGGTCAACCTATCACCATCTGCATAAAGTGCTATCCCTTGCCCAACTTCTCTACCATCACCTGCACTATTTTCTATTGTCAAGTTCCTAAGTGTAACGTTCTTGGCCTGTACAAGACATGTGTAACTTCTGAATGTACCAAGCAACTCCCCATCCTCATGAGTCTTATTGGCACAATCATCATATGTAATAATCGTACTATCATTACAATCCCCTTCACCCCAAAGACTAATATTGTCTGTCCGAATATGTACTTTTTCCTTATATATGCCTCTACCTATCACAATAGTATCTCCCGGTATGGCTTCATCGATGGTTTCTTGAATTGTTTTTTCGTCGTCTACGCTTATGTGGTGTATCATTATGTAAATTCCTTTCTCAAACGTAATTTTTCAAATAATGTAAGTACTTACACAAATTATTGTCAATAACTGGTAATGATTGCTTATGTGTACTATAATGGTTAATGTAAGTACTTACATTAGGAAGGTGTTATTATGAATATATACGATATATCCAAAAAAGCTGATGTATCCATTGCAACAGTGTCCCGGGTAATCAATGGCAACAAAAAATGTCAGTGTCAAAACAAGAAAACATGTTCTTGAAATAATTGAAAAAAAATGGCTACACTCCCAATGCTTTTGCTAGAGGTTTAGGACTTAATTCCATGAATACTATAGGCGTCATGTGCTCAGATTCATCAGATCCTTTTATTGCCAAAGCTATCTCCTATCTTGAAAAGGCGCTACGTTCACATCATTATGACATGCTATTGTGCTGTACTGGTTATGAACATTCTGCCAAAACAAACTACATGAACCTTCTACTGTCCAAACGAACGGATGCCATTATACTTGTTGGCTCCACATTTGTAGAACAAGATGATTCAGGCAACGATTATATCCGAAGTGCAGCAAAGGAAGTTCCTATTATGTTAATCAATGGTGCACTCAGCGCATCTAACCTATACGCCACGCTATGTGATGATCAATCCGCTGTGCACGAAGCAACAACCGCATTGATACGTGATGGTAAAAAGTCTATCCTATATTTATACAATGCAATGTCATACAGTGGTAACCATAAAATATCCGGCTTTTTATCTGCACTTGATAAAGAACCCTCAGATCAACACTTCAAAAATCAACACTTACATTATATTGATGGTACTATACAAGAATCTAGAGAATACTTGCATTCACTATCTGAAAAGGGTTTTACCTTTGATGCCATCGTTGCTTCTGATGATACACTGGCTATTGGGGCACTGAAATATGCCAAAGATAAATCTTTAAACATACCAAATGACTTATCAGTTGTTGGTTATAACAACTCTATCATCGCTAGTTGCAGTGAACCTGAACTAACATCCATTGATAACAATGTTGAAGCCTTGTGCAACAGCTGTGTCACTCAACTTATGCAAATTTTTGCGAATACCCCTGTACCATCTCAAACAATGTACCCAGCAAAACTTGTCAAAAGAGAATCCACATCATTCTAATAAGATAGCGAGGCTTCCTATGAATAAAAAAAATACTAAGTTTGTAAGACGTCTAATAACTTCCTATAGCGCTCTCCTTCTGATACTCCTTGTGATGGGTGCATACCTATATACCATTAGCATTGACAATGTTAGCCGTGAAATTCGTACTCAGACCCAGCTCTCTCTTGAGCAAAGTGTCGGCAACATGGACAACGCCTTTAAAACTATGGATATTTTGGCTGGTCAAGTAGTTGCCATTTCTAATATCAATCATTTGGCCAATTCTACTAGCAACACAAGTGATGATTTCTATATTAAGGCTTATAACGCCAAGGAAGAACTGTCAGTACTTGCATTTACAGAGACTGTATTGCCTGTCAAAGCTTCAAATATTCACCTTAAAGAATCCAACTATATCTTGTCTTTTAGTGAATTTAATCAAACCGAAATGCACTATATTGGCAGAAATTATCGTCGAGACCGTTATGAACAATGGTTGGCAATGCTTAATGATCAAACACTTAATCGTCATTTCATTCCAATTGATGCTTATAAGAGTTTTGTTGATTCAACCCTCATCTATAAGTTACCTTTAGATGAATACACCTTGGTAGATGTACCAGCCACTCTCTTTTTTGAGATTGATTACTCAGGGCTTAAGTCTCTATTTAGTGAACTTAACTTATATGAATCAGGCTACATCTATGTTACCGATGAAGAGGGTACGATGACATTCTCTATTCAAGGTCCAACGTCAATAGGTATTGATGAGTTTGCTATCAAGCAATTGGATTTTATCAATAACATGGCCTCATTCAAATCAGGTGGTAAAGAAATGTTCATCACCTCAGCAGCTTCTGACTTTAATGGCTGGCTCTATTATTTGGTTCAACCTGCGGATTCTGCTTTATATTCCTTAACTAGGTACCGGAATATTTTTATTTCAGTGATTCTTGCTGGTATACTATTTGAAATCCTCCTAATCCTATATCTTTCAAGGTCTAATGTAAAAAGAATTACTCAACTTGGTCACGAGCTCCAAGACACCATTACCCTTCAAGAAGACCTTATGAAAGTGGTTGAAACACAGAAACCTGTTATCCAACAATCCTATCTGACCAAAATCATTAAGGGAAATATTGCTACAGACCAAGAACTTGACTACGCAAGACAATACCTATCCATTGACTCTAATAACAAAAAAATTCTCAATCTTATATATTACAGCCTACATCAATCAGTATGAGCTATACCTTGAAGATGCAGCCGTCACAATACCAGAAGACCTTAATTACAAGGATATTCTAAGTGATAGCATTAAGAGATTCTTTGGTGCCGAAGTTAACCTCTATAGTCCAAGGGAAGGTGAATACGCTCTGCTTATATCCAGTGATATCGAAGAAGACAATGACATCTCTACTTCCAATGTCAAACGTGCCTTTGATACAATGCACGCCTCACTTAAAAGTAATTATTCCATCTGGACTCTTGCCGGACTAGGTAATTGGCATACCGGTCTTATGATTACTTGGAAGTCATTTCAGCAAGCCGTGGAATCCATTAGTTATGCTACCAAACGTGATACTTTTAAATGTTATAACAATATCATCAAAGATACAGCCGGCTTCTACTACCCAATAGAGTTGACCAATCAATTGACCAATTTCATCAACGCCGGTAATGAAAGCCAAGTCCTTGAGATATTTGAGATTATCCGCCATGAAAATATGGAAGAACGGTCATTGCCCCTTAACATCATGAAGTACTTACTGTCAGATGTTCGCAATACTTTGTACAAAATTAGATTCACTATTCGTGAAACTGAGGCAAACAGTATTGAGTTAGCTGCCATTGATGCATTGTTTAATCAGCATATGTCCCTGATGTTATGTGAGGATATTGCTGTCAATCTTTGTAAGCTTAGTGAGGTTCTAACTGGTAACAATGAGCTCATCAATACAATTAGAAACTATATAGACAATCATTATAAGGACCCATCACTCTGTCTTACTAAGATTTCTGATGAATTCTCAATATCAGAAAGCTATTTCTCTTACCTGTTTAAAGAAGAAATTGGTGAGAACTTCTCATCTTACTTAGGTAGAACAAGGATTGAGCAAGCGCATCAACTCATACAAACAACCGATATCAATGTTAGCGAAATATATAATGAGGTTGGTTACAATAATTCTCATTCTTTCCGTAGAGCCTTCAAGAAAATCTATGGCATAACACCGAAAGAAGCACGCATACAATCAAGAAGTCATTAAGGAGCTCACGTATGATTCGTAACACACCTGAAGCACTTGGCATCCCATCAAAATCATTGTCTAGACTCATTCAAAGGCTGGATAGTTTTGATATACCCTTTCACAGCCTTTTAGTGGCTAGGCATGGGCAATTAGCCCTTGAAGCTTATTACACTCCTTATGATGCAAATACGAAACACCGGTTGTTTTCAGTCTCTAAAAGCTTTACATCTATTGCCATAGGCTTACTGTGCGAGGAAGGTAAGCTGTCATTAAATGATCCTATCGTCAGCTATTTTGCAGACATGCTACCCGCAAATCCTCACCCCTATTTGACCGCAATGACCATTGAAAACATGCTCAGCATGGAAACTTGTCACAGTTCTACTACCTACAAAACACTTATTGAGCAAGGTCAAATAGGTGAGTCTAGTTCTCCGATTAAGGATAGGCAAAGCACAAACAAAGAGAACTTATGGGTGAAGTCATTTTTTCACCACAGTGCCAACACATAAACCAGGCACAATCTTTAATTATGATACGTCTTCAACCCATGTACTTGGAGCCCTTGTTGAGAAACTGTCTGGTCAAAATCTACTGGACTATCTGCAGGACAAGGTCTTAAGACAAATTGCTTTTAGCCAAACAGCTTATATGCTAACGGACCCTTATGGCCTGCCTTTGGCAGGTTCTGGACTAATGGCAACACCCATGGACTTGATGTTGTTTGCAACGCTTATTATGAATGGTGGCACCTACAAAGGCGAACAACTGCTTCCACCATCATATGTGACAAAAGCAACCAAACTACAGTCTCACACCTTATTACATGGTCAAGTGATGGAGGAATTGCTAGGTTATGGCTATCAATTCTGGCTAATACGTCACAATGGTTTTGCTTTATACGGAATGGGTGGTCAACTAGCTATCTGTCTTCCAGAACAAGACTTAATCATTGTTACAACAGCTGACACACAAGGTCAAAGTGGTGGCAACCAACATATTTACGACAGTATTTATGAGTCCCTACTGCCTTTTATCAAGGACCATCCTATAGAATCAGAGTCCTCTGATTATGAACGCTTACAATCTCAGTTATCCACACTAAGCATAAAACCATTGCCAATAAAGAAGCTTGTTGTAGAACCCTATGTTTCTAGTAACACTTTTTGTAAATACAAACTTAAACCAAATTCCTCTGATTTTGATTATCTATCAATTGAAATCAAAGCTGACCAACAAGAGGGCTCTCTTATCCTTACCACCACTAATGCCAAGTACTCAATACCTTTTGGTCTAGGTCATATGAAGACATGTAGATTTCCAATCTATCATCAAAAATCTATCTCTTGTGCAACTTGGTTAAACAGTCAACAACTGTATATAAAAAAGTCATATCATTGATGAATGTATTGGATCAGTTCAATTTCATTTATCCTTTGATGAACATTGTGTTTCGGTCTATATGAAAAAAAATTGTGGAATACAACTTCAATGAATTCTCTGGCTATTTAGAAGGCATATTGTGCTGATTATTTCTTCGAAACAATGCTTTGTCATTGTTGAAGAGATTTCATGTTGTAGAAAGTGCCTTCTATGGACATTAGCTCTTCATAGGAACCATATTCAATACATTTCCCCCCTTCCATCACACAGATTTTGTCTGCTTTTCTAATAGTTGATAACCTGTGCGCCACAATAAATGTGGTTCTGCCTTTTGACAAGTTGTCCATAGCTTCAAGAATCAAGTTCTCAGAAACACTGTCAAGCGCTGACGTTGCTTCATCAAAGAAAATTACTTTTGGCTCTCTTATAATTGCTCTGCTATGGCAATTCTTTGCCTTTGCCCACCTGACAATTTATTGCCCCTTTCGCCAATCTTGGTGTCCAATCCCTCCGGTAAATCTTTAATCAAGTCAGTCAAATTAGCTGCTTTAACCGCTGCTTCAACATCTACTTCTGAAACATCCTTTAACCCATATGAGATGTTCTCTCTAATTGATCCTGAAAAAAGTATTGTATTTTGAGGTACAACTGCAATATGTTTGCGATATGTTCTTCGATTGATTGCGGCTATATCATGGCCATCGACCTTTAGACGACCATTTGTCGGCAAGTGAAAACCAATCAGGAGATTCATAGCTGTGGATTTACCAGCGCCAGATTCCCCCACAAATGCAACAGTCTCCCCAGCTTCAACTTTAAGGTCAAAATAACTTAGAACATGTTTGTCTGAACCCTCATATCTGAAGGAAACATTGTCAAAATCGAAACACCCTTCTATATCTTCAATGACAATTTTTCCATCATTGTCTTCAACATCATATTCATTTAAGACTTCACCAATACTGGAAATTGATTCCATTCCTCTGGCAATGGTTGGCAACAACATGATTAATGCAGAAACTTGGGTTACAATGGTTGTGAAATAACTTTGATACAAAACTATGTCTCCTGCCAATATTTTACCGCCCATAACCATATATGCCGTAAAAATTAAACATGCAATTTGGAAGACCTGAAAAATAGCCCAAGAAATTGATCCAAAATTCGCCTGTATGATATCAAGTCTGTAACCTTCTTCTGAAACATTCTGTATCAGTTTTTTTCATTCGACAGACTTCAACTTTTTCAAGTCCATGAGCCCTTGTAACTGGAATCATTTCTTCCATATCCATCACTTGTGCAGAGGTGGCTTCAATTTCTAACCTAAAACGTCTATTTTGGTCCTGAATCTTCTTCCTAAATGTGACAATGGTAATTGATGCTACAGGTATTGTTGCCAAAAAGAATAAAAATATGACACCATTATTGTAAGCAGTTATTGCCAAAGCTACAGATATGTTAATCAGTAAATTCAATAAGCTAATAAACATTTGGTGTGACAGTGTCTGCACTGCCTCCACATCTCTCATTACCTTAGATTGTAACCTTCCAGACTGAGAATCCTTATGAAAGGCAATAGATAAATGTTGGAGCTTTCTTATGATGGCGCTTCTAAGTCCCGCTTCAACACGCCTAATGGCACTACTGCTAAAGTGTATGTGCAAATAATTCATTGGTACATTTAGGATGACAAGTCCCACGACAACTAGACCATTTAGCCATATTGATTTCATATCATCAACACTGCTGTTTATCACTCTATTCACAATATTTGCAATTACAATTGGCATAAGCCAGGCAGGACTATGTTTAATTAAATAAAATAGGCCCGATAGTAAAAATCTATGATAGTTGCCCTTGTACATATATAAGAGAATTCTCGTGGAATTTCCTTTGTATTTTTTTATAACTTTTCAGAAAAATATCTTCTTTGTAAAAACGCATTCTTTCCCTCCCCTGAATAATCCTGTTCTTTCTTAATCTGTCTACTTTTACAACTTAACATAATCAAAATGACTAAAGGGTATGTGTAAGGATTCATTGCATCCGTATACATACATGCCGACCATAGCACCTGTGAATCGTTTCCCTAGATTTAGACCCTCATCGCATAAGTAGTCCACATTCTCAATCACGCCCATATCACTATAGGCTTCACCATCGTAACTGTAGCTGAACCTTCTTTGTAAGAAATGGGTCTCTATCTTCAAATAGATGTTTTTTGTACCCACTTTTCACTTTGATTGCTATCAACTTTTCAAAATCTTTATCCCCTATATGTTCAATAACACGTAGCCACAAAGAACCTGATTCTTGTGAAAATGTGTCGTAAGCAGTGCCAAAGAGACCATACTTAAGCCAAGTGTTTTCATCATAATAGCATGTCAAGCCATAATCTTGTTTGCTCTTCATATCAATAATTCCCACTTTAGAAACCACTTCAAACTCAAAATCCGTTTGCCGCCTAAGAAGAATATTCCTAGCTTCTTTACTACTAAGTGGCATTGTACTGCCTTTAAGCCATAATTTCGATTCACCAAAACAATAACCATCCTTCTCAGGGGGTCTTGGAAACATCCATTGCTTATCAAGTTCTCCAATTGAAAAATCCGTTTTGTCTGATTCTTCCCATTGACATTTAGTTAGCCTTGGTCTAACCTGCAATGCACTTGGTCCTTTTAATTCATTAACAATTGGCCAACCATCCTTTGTCCAGCTTATTGGATCAATGGCTGTCTCTCTTCCAAGAATACTATAACCTTCACCAATCTTACGTCCACATAAATAGACCATATACCATTCATCGTTTTGAGTCTGAACTGGCTTACCATGTCCACATCTTTGTATCATTGCATCAGGATTATGTTGGCGCATGATTGGGTTATAAGGGCATGGTTCATAATTCCCATCAATGGTTCTTGACCTAGCTACTGTAATCCGGTGCCCTGGACCCGTACCACCTTCAGCCAGAAACAAATAATACCAACCACCTTTCTTTAGTAGGTGTGGCCCTTCTGGTGCTCTTTTTTGACTGCCATAATACAGAAGCTTCGCCTCAGATATTTGCACAGTAGCAGAATCATCAAGTTCAAAGATTCTGGCACCTCTATTAAGTAGCATATAGCGCCTGCCATCATCGTCATTGAATATGGATGGATCTATACCATCTTCTTCAATATAAACTGGCTTTGAATAAGGACCTTCTGCTTTATCTGACGTAACAACTATTTGTTTTCGATACACTGTCCCTGTATCATTAAGTCGATAGGTGGCCGTGATGTAAAAGCGTCCTTTGTGATAAGATATGTCCGGTGCCCAGTAGCCTCTGCCACCATCTAGCTCATCTAACATAGCCCACTCTGGATTGGCGATTGCATGGCCGATGATTTTCCAATGAATCAAATCCTTGGAATGTGATATGGGTATACATGGAAAGAATATAAAACTCGAATTCACCATATAATAATCTTCACCAACACGAACAATCGATGGGTCTGGATACATACCGGTTCTTATAGGGTTTCGGTACATGTCCTTTAACGCTGCACCGCATGATTCCTCATAGTATGACTCTAATTGCTTGTGATTCATTTGATGTGCGACATCAAAAGGTGTAATAAGCTCAACATCCGCTGCTGTGGGTGACATACCAACTTTATCAACAAGATACTGAGCAAGAGATACATTACCTGATTCTGATGCATAGTGAAGTATATTTTTACCCATGTCATCAACTGCATTCATACTTGTCCTTGAATACTCTACGATGTATTTAACAATTTCTATGTTGCCAGATTTTGCTGCAAGAAAAGACATAGGGATACCAGCTTCATCAGTTTCTTCAATACAGTTTGGATTGTCTAAAAGCAATCCTTTGATGTCCCCTAGACTTTCTTGAATAATTGCATCAAGTAGTGTCATTAAACCCTCCTTACATGGATATAATCAAACTCTGTATAACCATGAGCATCCTCTAAGTCAAGGGCCAGAGAGAACAAACCTATTTTCGCTCCCACCCAACCATTACCTGATGGGATAAATCTATGATTGGTATCCACATAGGTACTGTTATCAATGCTATAAAACATTGATACAGTTACGTCGTCATTTTCAACAGTATTATCAATGGTTCTATTCTCTTCATAGTCTGAGGGCTTCTCGTTCACAACTTTAACTATAAACTTAACCTCACTCACATCATTAGCAATTTGATCTCTGTGAATGACCGTCTCTTCTTTACATTCGTCAGACCCATTAGACTCTACATAGACAATACTCACACCATACACATCTCTACGTATAGCAATATAAGCATACTGGCTACCCATCATTACAATACCCGCTTGTTCATTAACTTTTTGAACATCCACACTTAATTGAGTTTCAACTTCAAAGGATGGACAAACTACTTTTTGAGTTAACACATTGGACGATTCCCATAATGTTGGAAATTGTGATCCACTTGGGTTAAGACTGAATAATCTAAGGCACATTTCATCTTTCATAATTTGGTAATAATTGTGACTATGATTTCCAAGCCACTGCCATTTCAAATCAAGACCCGTATTTCTGAAATCATCTGATGCTTCTAGGTAATGTGGTTGTACTTTTATTAGTCCCTTTGGTTTTTGGTAAACCTGAACCGGTTTTCCACAGCCTTTTTCGTTAGGTAAATGACCAATAATTGGCCAATCCCCTTCCCACTCGACTGGTTGCAAATGAATAATCCTACCATATACCCCTCTGTCTTGAAAATGGATGAACCACTCCTCACCATAAGGCGTATCAACTAATCCTCCTTGATGAGGACCATTGGTAGGTGTATCTTGCCTAGCCATAACAACCTTCTCATCATAAGGACCTTCAATATTCCTAGACCTAAGGACCGTTTGCCACCCAGTTTTCACGCCTCCTGCTGGTGCAAAAATGTAATACCAACCATTTTTGTAATAGACTTTGGGGCCTTCAATTGTGGGTTGAGTTTTTGTGCCGTCATAGATGAAATAGTCATCGCCAATGGCCTTCTTACCATCCCATGACATCTCAAATATACCTAGGATACTTTTGAAACCAATTCTACTTTTAGCATATCCATGAACAATATACGCTCTGCCATCTGTATCCCAAAAAGGGCATGGGTCGATATAGCCTTTGCCCTCAAGGACAAGAACCGGATCGCTCCATGCCCCAAGGGGGTCATCAGCTTGTACCATAAATACACCTTCATCTGGCATGCCATAATATATATAGAAAATATCATCATGATACCTTATAGCTGGTGCCCATATTCCTTTTGAATGTGCTGGTTTATTATATTGTTCATAGTCAATGTTCTCAACTGCATAATTGACAAGCTTCCAGTGAATCAAATCTTTTGAGGTCAATATTGGTAACCCCGGTGTATAATTGAAACTTGAAGCTGTCATATAGAAAGTCTCTCCAACGTGGATAACATCTGGATCTGAATAGTCTGCAAAAAGTATTGGATTTATGAAATTCCCATCACCTTTGTCCGCTTGCCATAACGTTTCCTTTTGCATAACATGACTCCTTTATAATATAAGCGATTTATTTAATAGTTTTATGTATTCACCACCAAGGGAATGCAGTCCTAGTGCAATCAACCTAGCAAATTCTACAGCCCCACCATGTGTAAGATGTGTTTTATCAGCCATAAAGTATTTTTTACTAACTTCACTCCCCCATTCACAGAGCAGTGATTTACTCAAATCATATAAGTCGATATAAGCTACATCAAACTTCTTTGCAACTGCTCTCATTGCAGCTGGATAATCTTCATGAATGTTCTTCATCAGTAGATTATTCTCATCGAACCACCTACGACATACTGGAGAAATTAGGACAGGATAAGCATTTCTGTTCCTGGCTACATTGATAAATTTTTCAAGATTAACTTGATAATCGCCGTACGCTTCACTATATCTGGAAGGATCATCAACCTTTGAATCGTTATGGCCAAACTGTATAAAAAGAAAATCCCCTTCTCTAATCTGACTGTATATCTTAGCCAGCCTCGATTGATTAATGAAACTCTTGGTACTTCGACCATTTTTTGCATGATTATGAACGTTAATCTCTTTATCCAGAAATAGATTCATCACTTGACCAATACCTGTTTGAGGATAAGTTGAAAAATCATTGTTAGCCACAGTGGAATCTCCTGCCCAGTATATCTTCTTATCCATCATCTACTCCTTAACTGCACCAATATTGATTCCTTTGATGAAATACTTCTGTGCAAATGGGTATAAAATCATGAAGGGAATAATAGCGACAATAGTGGCCGCATTTTTCACTGTATTCTCTGTAGCATTACCTGTAGCCTCAGGCATGTCACTTCCAACAATGATACTTCTCAGCTTCATCTGGAAATTAAATAACTCTGAATCAATAATATAGATTTTGTAATTGGTATAGTCATTCCAATATTGAACCACAAACATAAGTCCAATAGCCGCAATAGCCGCTTTTGATAGAGGCAATACAATTTTGAAGAAAATACCTATTGGTGAACAACCATCAATCGATGCTGATTCAAACAGACTAGCAGGAATACTCTCAAAGAAATTTCGCATAAGTACTAAGTTAAATACATTAAGTGCTGGTAATAAGACAACTGCATACAATGTATTTGTAATACCTAGACTTCTAAGCACTAGATACGTTGGAATCATACCACCTGTAAACATCATGGTAAAAAAAGTAGCATTGCTGACATAATTTTTTCTACCAGGCATTTCATACTGTATCAACACATATGCACCAAGTGTGGTTAATGTTAAAGCAATCAATGTCCCTATAACAGTTGTAAATACAGATATCAATAAGGGTTTGTATAAGGTTGGATTTGTAAAGACTGCAATATAACCATCGAATCCAAATACTTCTGGCCATATCTTCATACCATAGGCCGTTCTAAGGTCAAATGAGTCTACAAGCACTTTCCATAACGGAATCAACGTAATGAAACTTACGAAAATGAAGAAAGCACCAATGGCTATTTTGAAAGCACTCATTTCTTTTAACATTAACCGAAATCTATTAGGTTGCTTTATTGTTATATTCTGATTATTCATAGATTCACTCCTATACAATGCCTCGCCCTCTTACTTTCTTACTGGCATAGTTACTGATTACAACAAGCCCAACTGCTACAACAGATCTTACTAGACCTACAGCAGTTGTATAGCCATAATTTGGTAGGGCCCCACTGTTGAATGTCTGGGTATAAATATATGTTTGAAGTACGTCTGCCTGTCTTACAACTGCATCATTCATCATTACGAAAACAGATTCAAAGATGTTCATGACTTTTGCAAGGTTCAGTATCAGTACGATGATTATCGTAGTCATAAGTGATGGTATTGTAATAAATCGAATTTTCTGCCATCTTGTTGCACCATCTATAGATGCAGCCTCATATAGCTGTGGACTAATTCCTGATAACGTCGCCATATAAATAATAGTTCCCCAACCAGTGTCCTTCCATATATTGGTGAAGAAATAAGTAGGTAACCACCACTTTTGTGAACCTAAGAAATAGATTTCTTTCCCCTGCTCTAGTATGCCTAAATTAATAAGCAAGGTGTTAACAAGCCCTTGTTGCGTTGGTGCTAGAATCATTGCGAACACTGAGTATGTTACTACCCATGACAAAAAGTGTGGTAAGTAAATAATGGTTTGTGATATTTTTTTGAATTTAATGCTGACAATCTCATTCAGCATAATTGACAGGATAACCGCCATAAATGTGTTAAGCATGAGCTTCCCTATACTTATATATAAGGTGTTTCTAAATGCCGCCCAGAAACCAGGAAGGTTAAACATTTTCTCAAAATGTTTGAGTCCAATAAATACAGGTTCCTTAATTGCCTTGTAATCATAGAATGAGTATCTGATGCCTACCATTGGCGCATAATAGAATATGCCAGCAAAAATGACTATAGGTAAGAACATCAGGTAGAACCATCTATGTTCATATATCCTCTGTTTAAGTGATTTACTGCTTTTGTAGACTGCGCTTTTTGATGTTGCTTGCATATTGTTCTTCCTTCCCTGAAAAAAACAGGGGCAGCATGAGCTCTTATGAAATCATTGCCACCCCGCTCTTTTATCTAATTAGCTTCATTGGTGCTTATAATAGAGTGTGACTTATTTACCGTTAAGTGCATCAACAATAGCTGCTGACCATTCAGAGCCACCTTCTGCTTCAAATCTTGCCATTTCAGCTGCAATGTCATTGCCTTGGATAACGACTAGTGCAACAATCTCTCTCTTAAGAGTGATTAAGTCACCATTGAACTGATTCATGACATCATTTGAAGGTACAAGTTCAACAAGTCTTGATCCATCGTTGAATTTCTGTGCTGCTTCTTTGGCTTCAGGAGCCACAGTCTTAAGTCCTGGATCCTCCATCTCTGTGAAGTATGCTACAGAATTCATTGGATCAATGTGATTCTTCTTGTATTGTGTTCCTGGCTTCTCTTGGTTCTCAAGCATATGGAACTCACCTTCAGCGTAAGTCTTACCAACAACTTCTTCTGCTGCTGTTGACCAGTGAACACCTTCAACACCATATGTGAATGCTAATTGTCCTTCACCACCATCAAGCATTGTTTCAAAGAATACATCAAATACGCCTTCTGGATTCTCTGAACCTCCAGTGATAACCCATACAGGTGCTTGTCTCTCAAGGTATGAACCAACTTCAGCGATTGGATCAAGAGCAATAAGTTCACCGTCAAGTCCATTAGCTTCTAGGTTATTCTTAAGGTTTGACGCCCAAGTTCCAGCCCAGTAAGTGAATACACCATATTTGTCTTCATAATATTTGTTACGACAATCTTTTGTACCATTTGTTAACGCTTCTTTGTCAATGTATCCCGCTTGGTAAGCGTCTCTAAGTCTCTCAAGTGCTTCAACCATCTCTGGCTCAGTAAATCCATCAACCCATTGTCCACTGTCATCTAAGTAGAAACTTGGGAATGCATCTTGCCAGAACTCTGGGTTATAATTAATAAATGGAATCTCTTTACCAACAAGTCCTGCTGAAGACATACCATATGTATCACCATCAACACCGTTAGCATCTGGGTCACCAGTCGTAAATGCATCTAACATTGTAATATACTCATCATAGTTAGTTGGCGCTTCAAGTCCAACATTCTCTAACCAAGCTTTCTTAACGTAAGTGATACATCCGTTACCACGTGAAGGTGAAATACCATATAACGTATCATTTAGTTTAAGGCCTTCAATAAGAGCTGGATTCTTAATTCTATCTTTTAGTTCTGAATTATCATATGCATCTGTCATGTCCCAAAGAACACCTTCATTTGCATATGCTGCGTAATATGCTGAGTTAAGCAGCATTACGTCAGGCCAATCACCACTAGCAAATGTTTGTCCAATTGCATCTGTGTATGCGTCGTGGTCAGGTTGAATGATTTCAATATCTACCCCTGTAATCTCTTCAAGCTTCGCTTCAAATGCGTCCCGACCATTTTCTTTTGTTACAACAGTTCCGTCTACCATTATAGTTATTTTGTCTGGCTTGGCAGCTTCTACCTCGCTACCATCTGATGTGTTGTCTTTCTTATCATTCTTCTCTTCTGTATTTGTTGCAGCTGATTCTGTGTTACCCCCCAGTTTTTTTCTTCTTGCTCAGGTGCGCTTTTACCACAACCTGCTAAAGAAAGAACCATAACCATTACAAGAATGATTGCCATAATACTTTTTAGATTTGTTTTCACTACAAAATCCTCCTTTGAATATATGTTTGTTTGTTCAGCAATTAGTAAGTCAATTGTGTAAATGTTATTGTCTCTTGCTGACCATTTGACTCTATCATGGATTGGTCAAATGTAACAAGGTTCGCGATTTTAGCCACCGTACTTTATTTATTTTTACCATATTTATAAGGGTACATTTTTTATGAACCATACCCAGCAAACATAGACATCTAACTGTCCAACATGGCTACAAGGCCCAAATTTCGGGCTATTCGTACAACTTTGAACAAGAATTGTATGTTCATAAATATTGTACCTAATTAATTATATCAAAAGAAAGCATTTCTAATATGATACTTTAAAAAATGCTTTCATACACATTCAGAATTTGTTGTGATATGATAAAAATATAAGACGACTATATGCCCATTTATATATATTCTACAGAAAGAGGTGTCTATATGAAGATAACAGTCCTAGGTGCAACAGGAGCCACTGGTCAACAAGTTGTAAAGATGTTACTTGAACAAGACCATACAGTTATTGCCTATGTCCGAAATCCAAGCAAAATAGAATTCACTAGTGAGAACCTAACTGTCATCAAAGGAGATATATTTGATAGACCCCTAATGGCATCATCTATAGCAGGGTCTGATGCATTGATTTCTTGTCTTGGGTCTAGTACCACTAAGAAATCAGATGAACTGGCTCTAATGGCCGCTTCAGTTGTTAAGGTTATGGAGGATACAAAAGTCCCCAAAGCTGTTTATATGGCAACGGCTGGTATTGACAATGAGTTCAAAGGTGTTATGAAATGGTTTATACAGATGATTCTTGGCAATGTCATTGCTGACCACAGAGTTGCAGCAAAGCAATACACAAAAAGTGGCCTTAACTATGTTATAGCAAGGCCATTACAACTAAAAGATGGTAAAGCAAGCTTTAAATACAGCATGGCTGAAGAAGGATTGCCAAAGAGCAAACGTCCTATATCAAGAGCCAATGTTGCTGATTTCTTAATTCAGGCAGCCACAACTGACCAATTCGATTATAAATCTATTGCCTTAGCTGAGTAAGCATCAAATAATCGGTAGACAGATGTCTATCTCAACAACGCCTTCTTCTAGATATTTCTTTTTTCATATCTGTGATCAAAAGGTCTTTACCCACTTTTGATAGCTCATAGTCTGATGAAGGCAACCAATCACGATAAATATAAATGTAAGTATCTAGGATCACCTACATAATCATTCTCACATATGCCATAGATGATATCTTGATTAACACGACCTTTGATTTCATGAGCTCTTTTTTGAAAGACTTGCTCATGGAACAACTCAATCGTTGAATTGGCTCTAATGTCAGCATGACATGTATTGATTGTCATGCCAACCAGTTTCTTACCTTCTTTAATGATGACCTTTGGCCTAATTTGATCCCTAGTTAGATCTTGGTCTGTACGCTTCTATATTTGGAGGGGCTTATGCCAAAGTGTTTGCTAAAGGCCCTTGTGAATACTTCCTGAGATTCAAATTGATTATCAAATGCAATGTCTATGATTCGCAAGTCTGTACCATCCAATTGTTTGGTGGCCCTTCCTAACCTTCTTTTACGGATATAGGTCATAACTGTTTCACCAACAAACATTCCAAATAACCTATGGTAATAGTATTTGGACAGACATGCCACCTCTGCCAATAACTCAAGGGTTAGTTTTTTCGTTTAAGTGGTCTTCAATATAGTCAATTGTTTCTTGTATCCTGTGATAGTAAGTTGCTTTATCCATCAACTTTTCTCCTATTAATCTTACTATTGTCCCTTAATCCATATTGGCTCAATGGTTCTTACCACTGGTGGTCCAGCCAAAAGTGGTTCTAATTCTTTCATGTAGGCCATGAAGAAGTCTTGTTGCATAGCATCTCCTAAGACATGGTCTCCCGCTAGTATTTCAAATAGGTGTATGACATCTTTGTCTTCACTGTCATAAGTATAACAGCTGATTTCAACATCTTCACCATTTTCTGCCTTAGGCTTCATGTACTTTTCCCATACTTTTCTTATCTCATCTCTCTTACCTTCTACTGCTTTGAACGTTACGATTAATCCTGATTTTGTCATAGTGTTACCTCCTTTTCTGATATGATATCAGCAAAGTTAGGTTCGCTTATGATGTTTTTTTGCTCACTTTTAACAATGACCCCACTATCGCCATCTAGAGTAATTTCCTCACCTGTCTCAAAATTACTTACAGCATCAACAACGCCCACTATAGCTGGTATACCATACTCACGAGCCACTATTGCACCATGTGTCATCATTCCACCAACTTCAGTAATAATACCACTTGCCTTAGCCAACATTGGCGTCCATCCTGGATCTGTAAACCTAGTGACAAGAATTTCACCTTCTCTTAATACATCATCGTGAATATTCTTAATAACACGCACTTTGGCTGTTACTTGCCCCCCCCTGATATACCAAAACCTTGAATGTCGCCCTCCTTATCCACTCTGGATGGTTTAAGGATTTGACCATTAGATAACATGGCAAGTGGCGTAGACTTATAATGAGCTTGTTCATAGATTCTTCGTCTCTCATCTAACACTTCACTATCACAGCCTCCCTTTTCTTGCTCTTCGAAAGTTTCGAAAGGACTGATTATATGCTTACGGTATAAGGCGAATATTTTCATCATTGTGTATTTAGGATGTTCTCTTAGAACATAATATTGACTGACCAAGTCAATCAGGTGAGAGACTTTTTTGTACTTCCTAGAGCTTAGGTCTTTTTCCAGTCTTCTTATAACAGCCTTGGCTTCAAGAACCTTTTCTTCATGTCTCTCTCTAAGGGATACACCACTATGTTGCTCAGCCATTTTTCTTACTTCTTCTTTAAATGCTTCTGGATTATCAATGGGCCTATCTTTGCCTAGGTCAATTTCGCCATCAACCCGCATACCATACTTTTGTATGTAGACTTCAAGGAGTTCATCTCCCTCCTTAGTTCCATAATGAAGTAAAATATCATCATAGAGAAGACCCATTTCAGTAGTTACATTCCCAACAAGACCGGATTCAAGCACTTTTAGGTCACTTTTATCAAGTCCTAGGCGTTCATAAAGACGGCGTAATCTAAAGAAGGCAATAATCCCAGCACCAATATAAGGTAAGACGGCCTCAAACAGGGTGAATAAACTACCCTTGGATTGTCCAATCAGTTCATCTTTGTCATAGGTCAAAAAACCTTTCATAGTGTTTTTCAAAGATTCCAAGGGGAACAGCTTGAGATGGGCTTCTACTTAGGAAATTCTTAATAATCCCCCTTGCCAAGACCATCTGTAATCTAACCAACTCAAGTGGTAACATCCGTCTATTTTTATTCATTTGTCTATATCTAAGGGCCAACTCTGGCATGTCAAAGTTTATTAGAGAAAGCATTCGGCTCAACTTCTTAAAGACAAAATTTGGGGTTATAAGAAGTGGCGTTACATCAATAAAAACAAACTCTCCATTGTACCTGACAAGGCCTTTAGCTTTAGGATGGTTATTAAAGCCAAGCAGCCTCCCTAACATTTCAGCCCCAACTGGTGTAATTGGATAGGTCATATTCTGTATGTGACCAAAAGACAAATAAAACCTTAAGCCTTCATTAACCTGTTCTGGCACTTTGACTGTTGTGGTAATTGGTCTCGCCTGAAGAATAAAAACTGATCCATCTGCTATAGCAAATTCTATGTCTTGAGGACTGCTATAGACTTTCTCAATCATGAGCGCATATCGAAGCAACTCTTCTATAAATTTCTGACTAAGGTCACCCTTCATAGACTCCCTAGATTCCCTTAGTTCTTTGACATTTTTATTCATTTTATCTATTACATAAGTGGAAGGTGTCGTATGACCTGAAACCAATTTCTCCCCAAGTCCTGCTACAACTTCAATAACAACTTCATCAATCCGATTGTTCATTGGGTTTTGGGTAAAGATGACCCCTGCATAATCAGCATCTACCATCTCCTGAACTATGACTGACATACCTTTAGAGGATTCTAACCGGAATTTCTCTCTGTACTGATTGGCACGTTCACTAAATTGTGACCTATAACATTCATCAACTCTATCGGCAATATCGTCATAAGACACGTTCAAGTAAGTATCTTGAAGGCCTGCGAAAGAATACTGGATACCATCTTCATCAAGCGCACTTGAACGGACAGCGTACTTTTTCTCTTTATTCAAATGTGTTTCCATATAGGTTAATAGTTTATCAGAAGAGATTATAGGGTCATTTGTAAAATAGTCATTATCGATAATGATCCTGATGGGACAGGGAGTCCCTGTGATTTGAGATTATTAAGATGGAAAGCTTTGCCACCCACCAATGCTTTACGTATATCTTGTGTTTCTCCAATATGTCTAATCATATGAACCTCCTTGAAACGTCAGCTGTGTTTTAATCAACTTACATGGAAATTGTTCATACTTCTATTATACCACCTTAAACGCCTTCGTTGTAAAAAGGCATGCTAGATATACCAAGAACCAACTACATTCTTTGTATCAAAAGAAAAGCCTTGGTACCAACTATAGGTATCAAGGCATAATCTACAAATATCCTATTCTTCATCTTCTTCAATTTCTTCAAATTCTTCTTTCTTAACTTCAAACCATGTCTCCATGGCTTCTGGGTCTTGCATGAGCTTGCCCATCTTTTCCATTGCCTCAAGATGTGCAGGGTCTTTCTTCGCATACATATCTTTACCATGTTGCTGGCTGAGTTTTGCCATTTCTTCAAAGGTTTCAGCATGAAATTCTAAATCACATGCGCCACCAAGTTGGTTGCAAGTCATTGTTTTCATCGAATCACTTCCTTTACCAATATGGGTTATTGACTTTCATTCTCATTATACACCAACAAAAATAGAAAATACACACTTTATTTTGGTTCAAGGCTCAATACGTATTGATGACTCTCTTCAAGTAAAGCCACCATTTTATCCATATCATCATACATACTCTCAGGTATCACAATATAACCTTTCATCGTTGCACCGTAAGACTTGAATAGAGTTGTATCAAGTTCTACTAGATACTTCTCTTGTACCTCCTTGGAGAAACGCATTCCAATTTCAGCCTCTTTGCTAACTGACGTAAACATATGACCATTGTCTGAGGTATAAGGCATAGTTTTGCCTTTCCTCTCAATATCTGGACATTTCTCAATGAGCGCATCGTATACTTTAATAACTTCATCTCTAGACATTGGCTCACCTCCTAATACCCATTATATCACTACAAAAATCGAGGTGCACTAGTTAAAAGCCCATTCAATCTGAGCCCATCGATCTGCACCCGTGTTCTTTTGCTTAGCACCAGGTGTACTTCGACCATCAACAATATATGAGATTAGTAGGTCTCTGAGTTCTTTAACGACTTGCGGATTCTGATCATAAACATTGTTCTGTTCTCTTACATCGTCCTCCATATCATACAATTGTATAGGCGGTGCATTATCTGGCATTGTACCCGGAGTTGGCATACTCCATCCACCAGAATCAGGACACATCTCAAGCTTCCACTTGCCTTTTCTAATGGAGAATGATCCATTAATTGAGTGATGGACCAAGGCTTCTCTAACGGGTCTACCATCAGACTTATCAAGCCATATTGGTAAGTTGCTCACACTATCTTCTGCTACATGGTCTTCAATTGGTTCATCAAAAACATCAGCTATTGTTGCATACAAATCTGTTAAACAAACTGGCTCATCTGTTTGGCTGCCAGCCTTAATTGATTTTGGCCACTTAACAATCAGTGGTACCCTATGACCACCCTCATAAATATCTGCCTTGGTGCCTCTATAGATATAGCTTGGGTTATGACCAAACTGTGCCAGTTCTGGGAAGTTTGCCATTGGAGAGCAACCATTGTCACTTGTGAATATGACGATGGTATTGTCATCAAGGCCTAATGATTTCAGTTTGTTATTGACTTGGCCCACAATATCATCACACATCAATACAAAGTCACCATACTCATTGGTGCCAGATTTCCCCCTAAATTCTTTTGTTGGTAAAATTGGTGTATGCGGTGCTGTTAATGGAAAATAGATAAAAAACGGGTCGTCTTTATACTCTTCTATTTTATCAAGCACTCTATCCGTAAAATTTGGCAAAACATCTTCATGAACAAAATCTGATCCGGCAAGACCTGGTCTAAACCATTTCTTAAATAATGGCATAGTGGTATCTAGACCCGAATCCACTTCACGGTCTGGAATAGCTGTAACTTGTCTGTTCTCAATATATACGTATGGTGCCATATCCAGAGAGGCGGATATACCATAGAAATAATCAAAGCCATGCTCAAGTGGTGTGTTAATTAGCGGCTTACTATAGTCAATGCTCTCCTTATCACCTTCATCTTTTAGTGACCACTCAAGGCCGAGATGCCATTTACCGATACAAGCTGTTTTGTAATTTTTTTCCTGTAGATAGGCACCAATTGTCTTGCGCCCCTCTTCGATTAAGGGTGTATCAAATCCCATCAAGACGTGTTCTTTAAGCTTACTCCTGAAATTATACCTTCCAGTCAAAATACTGTAACGTGATGGTGTACATACCGCTGACGATGAATGACCATCTGTATAATGTAAACCTTCCTCACACATTTGATCTAGCCAAGGGGTTTTAAATGCTGCCCTCTCATTAAGGTGTGAAACATCGCCATAGCCCATATCATCAGCTAAAATGTAAACAATATTTGGTTTATTCATATAATATCTCCTACAAAACTTTGCTTTTATACCTTCTATATCTATAGTATACTTATATTAAGTCACCTACAATCAACTTTCTTGCACAAAAAAAACTTTGTTATTACGCATTGGAGTAATTATGAAATCTAAAAAAATCACCCAGCCAGCTTAAACCCAACATTATCTTATACAACTTATGCTCAGCATAAGAAAAAACATGCTTCAACGCATGTTTTTGAAGGTCGTGTAACAGAGACTTATGAACTATGTTATTTTCTAAATGACAGCGATTGTAGGCTGATTCTTGAGAATGAAGATTATCATATAAGTGGTGATACCGTGGTCTTTAGAAGACCTAATCAGTACAACCAATCCTTTATGCCTTACGAGTCCATTTTAGTCACCTTCACTATTGAACCCCTAATGACTCACCCTTTATTAAAGGGCATAGCTGCTGTTACCCATCCTCTCAAACAAGCCAATTATCGCCAACTTTTTGAAGATATTTACAAAGAATCCTTGCTAGGTAGACAGTATAATGAGCACTATTTTTCATCCAAAATAATGGAAATACTCTATATGCTTCACTATGAAAAAAAACACTTCCATCATTGGCCATAACACAACAATTACAGACCAATACTTAATTGATCTTATTCAATATATCGAGATGAACGTCAGCAAAAGCTATACGGTCAAGACAATGGCAAGAGACCTCTCATTAAGCGAGAGACATATATATAACCTTTTCAAAAAACACCTGGGTGTTACTCCCTCAAAGTACATTAATGAGTCCAAACTTAACTACGCCAAGCGATTACTTGTTACATCGAATTTGCCTGTACATGAGATAGCCCTTATGTGTGGCTACGAGAATTCAACTTACTTTATAACCCTTTTCAAGAAAAATTTTGGTAAAACGCCACTACAGTATAGAATTGATGTTCTTTAAAAGTTGCTTTTGCCACAAAAAAAGAGCAGAAATCTGCTCTACTTTTCTTGTCATTATTCTTTTTTAAGTGCCGCCATTTCATCACGGTAATTCTTCTGAACATCTGTCAGTCCAGAGTCTTCATCCTTTGAACTTATGCTGCCACTATCTCCTGGCGATGCCTCTTCCTTATCAATTCTGGCCGCTACATTACATATACGACACTGCTTTATATAATCAATCTTATAGGGGATCACTGGAATAAAAAATAGGGTAAACCATGTCGTAATCTTTTTGTATTCCCATTCACGGACATTTCCACAATGACCACACCTAATCTTGTCTGTAGTACCTAATTCCTTAACGGTCTGTTTACCCCAGCCAAAAAAAATAATCATCTATTCTCTCCTCTATTTTACAAGTTCAACCTTCAATTGATTGATTGCAGGTTCTTGCCCACTTGCCTTAATAATCCTCCAAGACCCAAGTAAACCAAATCCAACACCCATGAGGGTATTCATTACAAAAGAACTCATATAACTACTGTCCTCCTGTAACATAGCGACAATAAATCTTAAACCTTCGACATAAGACACGTCTTCTATGCCTTCACTACCCAAATACTTAAATAGTTCATATAACTGTGTAACGAAACCGGCACCCACAACCATAACCACCATTACAGTCACCAATATGACTGCCTTGATTTTGCCCTGTTTACCTTTAAATAAATTGTAGCCATAATTAGCCGTAATCCCTATGACCATTCCCAGTATGCTGACGAACCAACCCAAGATACCAACGATAATCCACGGGATTGTACCTATAGCACCAAAAATCACAGCACCTACAAGTCCAGTCATATAATTGCCTTGTGATTTATTTTTTGCCTCTTCAATTTCTTCAACAAAACTGTGATAACATTCTTTGTGAACCTTTTCTAGTCTGCCATTAACTTTAATAATTACAGAGTCATATTGTGTCATTTCTTTCCCACAAAATCTGCAGTTGGATAAACCATGAACATGATGTTCCTTCAACAGTTCCACAATCTGCTTGGTTAAATCTTCAACCTCAAGTGCTGATAGAGTATCTGCTAGAAAAGATAACTGAATGGATTCTTTAGCAATGAAGCAATCATTGACATTATCCTTCTCTGATATCTCACTAACCCCTTCTCCAACAGCCATTGGCATTGTGCCTGATTCAAGTCCACTTCGAACCTCAATGACGACTCTGCCACTTTGCTCAACCATTACAATCAGATAGCCATCCATTTCTTTGAAGTATATGTTATCTGATTCATGATACCTATTTCCTACTGCCAAACCCTTCACATATGTTGCCTCGTTACTCTCCATTATACTCACCTCATATTTTTTATCTTATTATATCATAGTTAGTTTTTTCTTCGTAATAAGATACATAAGAAGTCCAAGGCCAACCACCGTAGCCACAACACCACCTATCATATGTGAAGCGTACACAGATGTTAATTCAAGTAGTCTAAGACCCATTGATATAAAGGCATATATAAGTAAAAAAAACGATGGTTGCTATAGCCATCTTCTCAAGTATTTTCATTTTCTAAACTCCTTAATCAGTTTGTTGTTGATATAAAGTGTGAGTAATACGGCATAAATGATTTTACCATACCAATCTGCCACAGATATTAGATGTGCAAACAGCAATGGATAAACTATATAAGCTGCCTTTTGAAGTTTAACCCATTCCCTAGTTTTCATCTCTTTTTTGATTATACTAAAGGATGTTAAAAACAAAGGAAGCATAATAACAAATCCCGCTATACCAAAAAGGTTAATTTGTTTATCGACAAATAAGTTCATATAGACATGAGGCAATATATAAATAACACCCAAAATAGAATACATATCACGGTGCAACCTAAGCTTCTTAGTCAAACTCCATTGATTTGGTAATACACCAGTAAACATGACTACATTGAACATAGCAAAGCCTATTAATCCGCTACTAATGTAACTCATGTCCACAAACAAAGTCAAAATAGCTAGCGTAAAAGATACAATAAAGATAAGAGTATCCCACTTTGTTTTTTCTCTCATATTTATAAGCGATGATTACTAGGACACAGGATAATGCAAGCACATTCGCCCCAAGTATAAATGTATTGACAAAAATAACTACACCCAGTAATAAGATTGCTGGAATCATTGATTCACCTCCACGTGAAGAGAGACGCCCTCTCGCTATCAGCTTTGCTGATATTATAGCAAAAGCTACCACTTGTTCTATAATAACAGTGGTAGCTTTTAAGCGTCAATCAATATCTATACATTTCCCTCTCTTTTTTTAACTTTTATGAGAGCTTTTTCTTATTGCATTAGCTAGGATTCTAATGTATGCTTTACCTGTAAAAGGAGGCATAGACAATGCAAAAATACGATTACAACGAACTCATTAACGAACTAAGAGATGAAGTTGGTACCGGTAGCTTAACAAGTGATGAAATCATACAAGTAGTAAGAGATTCAATAAAAGATAAGACAGGTTACCAGCTTATAATAGATTGGTATTACAACCATGAGGCAATGACTATTGAATTGTCACCTGATGACAGCAATAGCAAAGAGGAGAAGAAAGACAAATTGCTTCTTAGAGAACAATACCACGAAGATAAAGACTCTCTAGAAGCAATAACGGTTGAGGCATGTTTAAGTGAAATCACCTCAAGAAATATGGACAAAAAGCAAAAAAATCGTAATCCTTTTTTCTAAAAAAGATAATACTATTTACACAAGGGTCGGCGCTGTAGTCATTGGGTTAATACCACTGGCTGCCCAAGCTATGGCCTGATTCTGGTTCAATTGATCAAGACGCCTCATATTATCCGTAGATAGTTCAAAACTATATAAGTCTAAATTCTCACGAATCCGTTCCGATTTGCTGCTCTTGGTTAATACACTATAGCCTTGCTGCATCCCCCATCTTAATAGAACCTGGGCATCTGAGACTTTTAATTCTACAGCAATCTCATGAACAATCCTTTGACATTCTTCTTTGATGTCTGCGAGAACCTCTCCACCTTGCCCCTCTTCCTTACGCCATGATGACAAAGGAGCAAGTGAGCTATAGGCTATAGGTTCAATTGACATTTCCTTCATATAAGCACTAAGCTTGTGATTGGCACAAATAGGATGAAACTCTATCTGATTTGCATCTGGTTTTACCATTCCAGCCCTAATAATCTCCTCGATTTGCATTTGGTCATAGTTTGAAACACCAATGTTTTTAGCTAAACCGAGGTGCTTAAGTTCAATAAGACCACGCCACTGTTCAAGTCGAAGTTCTGATAGAGGTGCGTGAATCAGGTACAAATCTACATAGTCTAGCTGAAGTTCTACTAGTTGACTTTTTAATGTTTCAATTGTCTGTTCATAGTCTTTCTCAGGTGCCCCCCATTGTTTGTAGCCTGGAAATAGTTTACTTGTGACAAAGAGTTCTTGTCTGGATATGCCAGCAGCTTCCATCCCCTCTTTAATTCCAATACCAGTACCTTCTTCATTGTTGTAAGCCTCAGCTGAATCAATATGCCTATAGCCAGCCATGATTGCCTCTTTGACGCATGTACTTGCTTGATTAATTGATAGTTGGTAAGTTCCAAAACCTACAAGTGGCATTCCAATAGTGTTACGTTTCGTGTTATTCAATTCCATAATGAACACTCCCTTTCTTATTACAAGTACAAGTATAAATAATAAGTTACTTATTCTAAATACCTGTTCCTATCAATCATTGCCTATTCCTCCAATAGTCATTATATTTCATCGCATATATACCCCATTTATAGTATACTTTTATAAAATGATGCTATTCACGATGCAATTTTAGTTTTTAATATTAGGATGTGAACTTATGAATGACAAGATTAATAACTTAGCGAGACTCTTTACAGAAATAATGCCAAAAGAGACTAGAATTGATTCAAGCGTTAAGGGACTGACACTTTTTAGAATTGACCAATCATTTAAACGAATTCCTTACGCATACGAATCTCAAATAATCATTCTTGGGCAAGGCACTAAACATACTTTCTTTAACGATGAAGCATTCACATATGATTCTTCCCATTATTTGGTTTTACCAGTGCCACTAGCTCTTGAATGCCAAGGCATAGCCAAGTCAGGTAAGCCTATACTTGGATTGACCCTTAACCTTGACCCCATTGAAGTTGGAGAGATGCTTCTTGATATGGAACAAACACATAGACAAGCACCAAGCAAATCAGTAGCTAAAGGCATCTACGGTGCACCTATGAATGATGCTTTATATGATGCCACATCAAGACTTCTAACAGCTTTTAGAAATCCCCATGATCTAAATATTCTTGGACCTATGATCAAAAAAGAGATTATTTATCGTATATTACAAGGAGAAAAGGGTGAGATATTAAGATCCTTATACAGGGCGAGAAGCGATACTTTCAGATATCTAAAACCTTAAGAAAAATTCATGAAAGCTATAATAAGCCTTTCGACATTGAGACTCTAGCAAGTGAGCTTGACATGAGCAACTCAACATTTCACAATAAATTCAAGATTGTAACGGGAACATCGCCACTTCAATACATTAAAAATGTACGCCTTCACAAAGCACGCACATTTATGTTGCAAGATGGGCTAAACGCCAACACTGCATCTTATGAAGTTGGGTATGAAAGTCCTTCTCAATTCAGTAGGGAATACAAGAGACTCTTTGGTATTACACCTGCTAAGGATGTGATGCTTATGACATCAACTTAATGATGTCTTCAAGTTCTTCAGACAAGCCCCTGGCCTCTTCAAAGTTTTTCTCTTTGAGCGCTAGGGCAATCTTTGTTTCAACAGCTTTCTTCTTCTCTTCTGTGGCAAGATAATCTCGATCAAAATAGTTGGCATAAATCATACGCTTGAACTTCTTCATCTTGCTTTTGCGAATGGTCTTATCATCAATAATTAGTACATAGTCCATACAGTTCACAATGGAATAATAGTCATGTGAAATCATTAGGACTGCACCTTGATAGTTTTTTAATGCATCTTCTAGGGCCATCTGTGAAAAAAAAGTATCTAGATGACTGGTTGGTTCATCAAGAAGCAACAGATTACCGTGACTGCAAGATAACTTGGCTATCTGGAGAATATTCTTCTCACCACCGGACAATGAAGCAATTTTTTGTTGAACATTGTCTTTGCTAAAGCCATAGTCTGCTAGGTAGGTCTCAGCCTCACTATATTTATCAAAGCCAAGGTCCATGAACTCATCTAGAACCGTCTTGTCATCATCTAGAACCTCGCCTTGGTCTTGTGACAGGTAAGCAAAGGAAACATGGTCTCCAATAGTTATACTGTCTTTTTCTTGTTTGACGATATCTCGCATCAGGGTTGTCTTGCCCGTTCCGTTGCCACCAATTAAGGCCACTTTATCATTTGGGCCAATAGTGAAATTCACCTTTTCAAGAAGTGGTTCATCAAAAGCAACGCTATAGTCTTTAACTTCAACTAATACTTGTGCTTCCTCATCTGATACCGTTTCACTATCAGATTTTGCCTCACCATCTATACTTAAATCAATTTCAGGACGTTGCATCTCAACATATGGTGCTTGGGTTCTATTCTCAAGTAAACGTTCTTGAATCTTTACTCTGGCTTTAAGGGATTTACCTCTAGCCGAATCTGAATTATAACTTGAAATATCCCTCAATCTTTCAATCAAAGCATCATTACGTTCTATTTCTATCTCATCAGCTACTGCTAGTTCTTGCTGTTCTATCTTAGCCTGTAATAATGAGAAATTGTATTCAACAAACTTGCCATCAAACTCACTAATCTCAGTGTTCTCAAGATGTAATATCTTATTAAAACAATGGTCAAGTAGGTATCTGTTATGAGTAATTATCAATAAGGTTCCTTTATGGTTATTGAGAAGTTTACGCAGTGCGTTCAAGTTCTCAAAATCAAGAAAGACGTCTGGTTCGTCCATGATAACCAATTCAGGGCTGGTTAACATTTCTTTGATCACCTGTACCAGCTTGAACTCACCACCACTTAGCTTAGTCACGCTTAAGTCTCTGTATTCAGACAGCTCTGCTAGGTTTAACCTGCTGTTGATCTGGTTCTCATAAGTATCGCCACCCAGTGATTCATAGCGGTCAAAGGCTTCTTGGTACTGCTCAAGCAAAGCTTCCAGCTCACTAGCTGTTTCCATTTCTTTACATATGGCCTCGATTTCATCTTGAAGGCCTATAAACTCTTTGGCTATATAGTCAAAGACGGATATATCATCGCCTCTTTCAACTTGAGAAAATTGACTGACAAGACCAATGCTGTTGCCTAGACTTACTTCCAAAGTGCCTTTAAACATTATATCTTCTGGATTCATTATGATATCCACCAATGTACTTTTACCACTACCACTTGCCCCAACAAATGCACAATGTTGACCTGGTTCAATGGTAAACGATACATTGTTGTATAAATCCTTTTGTGGAAAAGAATAGGACATCTTTTCTACTTTAATCATAGTAACCTCAATTCTATTATCTTTTCCTTGTCCTTGTTGGACCGTTGCCTTTGTTCTTATTCATTTTCTCAACCCATCCAGAGCCGATTTTTTTTCTCTTCTTTTAGAAACTTTTCTTTGGCTTTCTTTTCTTCAAGAATTTTCTTTAGTCTCTCTATATCGTTCGCCACAATAGTTTACCTCCATATGTGTGCCTTATATGTACATTATCTGTACCGTCACGTTATCATACCACAATTGAAGCCTAATTAATATCTAGCTCAAAACAAACTTAATTGCTCACCAGACCTTTTATCCTCAAACAGACTCATATACTCAAAAATCTTATGGTCGTTGTAAACAATACCATAGTACTTACAAGCCTTAACAAATAGCTTGTATAACTTCTCCCTATTAGGTGGGTTAAGACCATAGGCATCACCATAAGTTCTAATATACTTTTCCTTTATACCAGGAAATTTCTTGTCTAGTTGTGCATAATAGTACTGCCTATCACCATCACGTAAGGTTAAGCCTAGACCAAAGTTAAGGACACCATGGACACCAGCTTCACCGCAAGTAATCATCAGCTGACGAATATTGCTTTCAGTATCATTAATGAATGGCAAAATCGGTGTAAGCCATACAACTGTAGGTATACCTGCTTCTTTCATTATGTTCAGCACTTCAATCCTTCTAGAAGTTGGACAAACATTTGGCTCGATTTTCTGGCATAAATCATCGTCATAAGTGGTCAAGGTTATTTCAACCACACATTTCGTTTTCTCATTAATGCTTTTAAGTAAATCAAGATCTCTAAGAATACGGTCCGATTTGGTCTGTATGGCCAATCCAAACTCATAGCGGTCAATTAGTTCTAGCATCGCCTAGTCAATTGCAACTTTTCTTCAAGTTGAATGTAGGGATCACTCATGCCCCCACTACCAATCATACATTTCTTTCGTTTTCTTCTTAGGGCTTGCTCCAATAGTTCTGGGGCATTCATCTTAACTTGAATGTCCTCAAACTCATGGTTCATCTGATAGCAGGTAGATCTGGCATCACAATAGATGCACCCGTGGGTGCATCCTCTGTAGATATTCATACCATTACTGGCTGTTAGAATTGATTTTGCTTGAACCTCATGCAAACTAATAACCTCCTACTAGTTACCAAGCGCCTGCTCAATGATACTACTCATCATATCTCCCGTCATACCACCAGGGACATATCCCATTATCTCATTATCTGTATTAATTAAGAATGTGGTTGGAATAGAGTTGATATTATAACTAGTGAATACCGATCCATCGTTATCAAATAGAACAGGGAAGTTAATACCATATTCTGCGATAAATGCATCGATGCTTTCTCGGTCTCCTTCTAAGAATCCACCTGGATTAACCACAGAAATAATAATCAAATCATCTTGGTTCTGATTATATTTATTATAGTGCTCTATGATATGTGGCACTTCCTTGATACAAGGCGGACATCCTGTAGCCCAGAAATTGAGGAAAACAGTTTTTCCTTTGTAATCAGATAAAGTATGCTCATTGCCATTTTGATCTGTTAGGGTAAAATCAATAATTGGCACTGTTTCATTTGATTGAGAGCTATCAGTATTCTCTTCTTGGACTTGCTCAGTTTCTTCATCAGTTATTACAATTTCCTCTGAAGAATCATCCTCAGTGGCAACCTCTGTTGAGTCACCATCAGTAGATTCTTGATTTACCCCTTGGTCCTGTAGCAGAACTGACTCAATACTTCCAAATTGATTCAAATAGGTGCTAACACTGTTGAGCCAACCTGTATAAACCATGATTCCCATGATGATTAAGATAATACCACCAAGCTTGGAAATGTATTTCAGCATTTTACCTCTGGCCTTTAAAAATTCAAAGACTTTGGATGACAACAGACCTATGATAATAAAAGGTATGACGAAGCCTAAGGTATAAACAAATACCAAGAGGTTTCCTAGGTACATACTTTTTGCGCTGGATGCCAATAGAAGTATGGATGTTAACATAGGACCGACACATGGTGTCCATGCGAACGAAAAAGTAAATCCCATTATAAAAGCCTGTAATGGTCCCATTTTATCCATATTTGTTGATAGTTTGATTTTTCTAGTTTTTTCCAGAAACTTGAAATCTAGAAAACCGATTTGAATCAAACCAAATAGTATAATGATAACACCACTTATTCGTGTGATAGTAGACCTGTTCTTGCCTATAAACTGGCCAAGTCCAGAGAATATCATTCCTAATATAAAGAAAGCCACTGATATACCAAGGACAAAGAATATGGTTCTGATAATCACTTTAGCCCTTCGATTGTAATCACTTTCTATCCCCGTTGCCAGGTAACCCAAATACAAGGGAATAATAGGTAAAATACAAGGAGATAAGAAGGAAACCATCCCTGCTAAAAATACAAGTATGACACTTAAATTGTTCTCTATCATATAATGCTCCAATCTAATTTAGCTTAATTGCTTAGTATCACTATTATATGCCTGAGTGTCATTCATTGCTAGTCCCAATTCTTATGTGTCTTGGATTCAGCACATAGAAAAAGAGCAGATGTCTCTGCTCTTCATTAAGGATTCCTTGTTTATGCTTCTGCCTCAGGCAAATAGATTTCAGCAATATTCATTGCATGGTCGCCAATACGTTCTATATGACTAATCACATCTAAGAATACAACACCTGATCTTGGCTTACATGTGCCTTCACTAAGGCGCCTAATGTGCTTCTTACGAAGTGATTTCTCAAGAACATCAATGCGTTCCTCAATAAGAACAACCTTCGTCGCATCTGTTTCATCTTCACTATCAATACTTATCAGGGCTGTTCTTATTGCATTTTGGGCTATTTCATAAATATTTTGTAGCTCCTCATTGGCTTCCGGCGAAAACTCCAACTGGTGTTTCACCTTGTTCTTGGCCAACTTGGCAATATTTTCGGCATGATCACCTAGTCTTTCTATATCATTAACTGTGTTAAACATTATATCTACTTTTTTCACGTTGCTCACCCGATACTGCTGAGTTAGATATCTTAACCAAGTATTCGAGTATCTCGTGTTCCATAAGATCTATTCTTTCCTCATACTTAAACACACGCTTGACTTTCTTCATATCATTTTCAATAAAGCCAGCCATGGACGTTGAAAAAGACTTCTCCGCCAACTTACCCATATGGATAATCTCGTGTTTGATTTGATCAATAGCAATATAAGGTGTCTCAAGAATACGGTCATCAAGGGCAAGGGTATAATCTTGTTCTTGTTGTTTCTCAGACTCATCTCCTGGCATAATTTTCATAACAAACTTCACAAGCAATGGTGCAAAGGGTAGTAAGATCATTGTATTGATAACATTAAACAATGTGTGTGCCCACGCGATTTGTCTAGCTGGATTGTCCGATAAAATCTTCACAAGATAAAGGGCAATATCTGTAAGTAATATTGCAAAAGTTACAGTACCAATTATTTTGATAGTCAAATGCATAATGGCTGCTCTCTTAGCAGCTCTTTTTGCCCCAATACTTGATAGAAGTGCAGTAACACATGTACCAACATTAGCACCAAGCAACACTGGAAAAGCTGAGTCAATGTTAAGTAAGCCCGCTGCCGCAAGTGCAATCATGATACCTGTTGTAGCTGATGAGCTCTGTATAACCGCAGTCACCAAGAATCCTGTTCCAATTGCCAGTACGGTATCAATAGGTGATCCACTTCCAAAACGTGTTAATAAGTCTGTAAAGGGCTCGTAACTTCTAAGAGGCTTACAAGCACTTTTCATAATATCCATACCCATGAATAAAATACCAAATCCAATCAGAATCTCAGCGTATTTTTTTATCTTGGGGTCATTGGTAGCTAGATTGATAATAACACCTATAGCAATAGAAATAGGTGCCAATGCAGTCAGATTAATGGATACAAGCTGCGCTGTTATAGTGGTTCCTATATCAGCCCCCATAATGATTCCCACCGATTGTGTAAGATTCATAATACCCGCATTCACAAGTCCAACGACCATTACTGTTGTCGCACTAGAACTTTGAATAATTGCTGTAACAATCATACCAATAAACACAGCCATGATTCTGTTCTTAGTTAGCATCTCTACAATGCTTTTCATTCTATCCCCAGCTGATTTTTGTAACCCTTCTCCCATGACGTTCATGCCATACAGGAATAGTCCGAGTCCGCCTACTAATTGCATCAAGACTTGACCCATATTAATATCTGCCATAATAATCTCCTAAATAAAGTTAACGTGATATAGTCTTCACTTCAAATTATTGGACAACAATAGCTAAACGCATTTTGTGCCTCACTATATATCATACTCGATAATGAGGCACAAACAAAGGATTTTATACAATTTTCTTTACTTCCCTTAGAAATTCTGAATTATTGCTAATCTTGTAGATACTTTGATGTCTTTTTATAATTCTTATCATGTGTAATCAAATATTATTACGCCAATTTCCCTTCATTTTACGAATACTCTTATCCTTATACATCTTACGATCTACAATAACCATCAAATCTTGAAATTGGAAGAGCTTTTCTTCTTCGATACATATAACCCCATAACTCATGCTTATGTCATATGGTTTAATATTCTTATTATTATAACTATTCAGACCTTCTTCGATTCTCGCTTTGGCTTTTTCTCCTGCCCCCTCGGCACATGATTCCAACAAAACCATAAACTCATCCCCACCATAGCGACAAACCATGTCATGACGTTTCACCGAGACCGATATTATTGATGCCACTGTTTTAAGGGCAACATCTCCTTCGTCATGGCCATATACATCATTAATACTCTTAAAATCATTTAGGTCCATCATTATAAGGCCGAAAGAAGCCCCTGTCTTCAAGTAGTACTTCACTTTCTGTTCAAGTTGTCCTCGCGTATTGAGTTTGGTCAATGTGTCCTTAATTAGGCTGTCTTTTTCTATTCTAACAAAGGCCATTATTGCTACAAATGTAAACGTGGGCCATGTGATTGCAAGTCCATAGAAAAAATATCTGTAGAATAGATGAGACAATTGGCATAACCATAAACCAAAACATAACATTTACAATACCGCCAGCAATGTACTTTCTATAACGAAGCGATACTAGAAACATAACCCATACAAGTAAGTAGGTTAGTCCTGCAATAAGATAAACACCTACTCCTCGCTCAAAGATATTGTCTTCTGATAAAGTGAAAACAAACTGTGTTCTAATGTTAAATATTATCAGGATAAAATCAAAATAAAAAGGTATTAAATATAGCCAAATACGTTTCTTCAATCCATCCAAATCACCCATAATTTTATAGTCGAAATAAACTACCCACACGACAACGGGCAAAGAATTTATAAGATACAATATAGAATTAAGAAGAAAATTAAGTTTAATTAAGAAAGGAGTATTAAGACCATCTAGAGCCCATGTTATGCTTTCAAAAAAAATGAATAAGCATAAGCCCATTTAACATTAATAAAAATAGTCGAATAGAGGTTCCTTTCATTGTTGTATTTCGGCGAATATAAATCCAGAAAAAGAACAACAATAAAAATGAATACAGCAATAAATCTATTTGATTTGCAACTGCCATGACATCACCTACTTATTAGTATCTATAATTATATCAGAAGAAAGTTGATTATTCATGTATATTTCATTTATTCGGATAATATATCCGTATATTCTGAGAAAAATTTGATTTAATTAATCCTTAATGTAATCATAATCATTGTAGGCTCTTTAGTATGTTATCATTTATAATAAGCAACTAACCATATCCCACATGGAGAAACTATATGAAAACCTTAGTGATTATAAGCAGCTTCAGAAAAAAGAACACTTACAATACAGTTAAGCAAATCGAGAAAGTTCATCAAGAAATATCACCTAGTGATTACGAATATCTCTTTCTAAAAGATATGAATCTAGAAAGGTGTATTGGTTGCCATCAGTGTCTGACTAAAGGCGAGCAGTATTGCCCTCTAAAAGATGACAGGGATCTCATCCTCCAGAAAATCGAATCCTCAGATGCGGTTATTTTGGCAAGCCCAAATCACACTATGAATGTGAACTGGCAAATGAAGAACTTGATTGACCGGCTCTCTTATCTTATGCATCGCCCCCGATTTTTCAAACAGCGGTTCATGATTCTAATTACAAGCGGTTCTTATATGGGTATAAAACAAGCTCAAAAGGCACTTTCTCCAATGGCATCTGCTGGTAAGATTGTTAGTCGTTTGGGTGTTATGGCATCCCCTAGTATGAACGACTCTAAAAGAAGTAAGGAAGCTAAGAAAGTTGCCAAAAGCGCAAAACACTTCGCACAGAAACTAAATAAAGAGCATAATTTCAAAGCATCCTTTATGAATATGATGTGGTTTTCGGCTTTTAATGCAACTTCTCAAGCGCAAGCCGACATCTACCCTGCTGATTATGAATATTACCAAAACAAAGCTTTTTTCACCAACGTCAAACTTAATACCTTTCAAGCTTTCATTATTAAGTCAATGACCCGATTTATGACTGTTCTTATATCAAAAGGACTTGTCTAATAATAATCTTCTAACCGTAAATGAGTTACTATAATATTTTGGTAATATCAATGTAAAATATGTGTCGTCATAAATCATAAGGGCATAGTACTCAGTCCCAACAGGACCAAAGAAATCAACGTCAGGCCTGGTTTCATTTCCTGCAAACCTTATATTGAAGTGGTCACTGTCTAGGGACGTAATAGTACCATTACTTTCAACCATTCTGGCCGATTTGCTAAACTCAGAATTAGAGTAAGTAAGCACCCACTGTATTCCTTGAATAGAATCTGGTCTTGTACCTGTAATCTCAGGATTGTCCGTTGATACAATCACCGCTACACTGAACTCTCTGTCTGGTACAACAGATACATCAACAAGAAGGTTATCAGACGCCTCATTTGTCTTAGGATTTACACCAACTTCTGAGGTAATCATTGTTACAGTATGGTAGGATGGAACATCCTCATCCTCTACCAAGCTTCCATCAGCAATCATGAATGATGATGACTTAAAATCTGTATGAGTTCCCATAAAAGACTCTGCTTCAATCACCACATCTTCAATTACGACTTCTTCTGAAGAAGAAACATCCTCCTTTTCAACAGAAGAAATATCCTCAGATATCTCTTCTGTTTCCTGACTAGATGTTGATTCAGATGAACTACCTAAGTTCAATATAAAGAATATAATACCTACCATAACAAGCAATGAGCCTAGAACAATCAGTATTATTGATAGTCTTCTACGACAACAGGGTTTTAATCTAAAGCGAGAACCTGACATTACTTACACCCCGCTTCATAACCTGCAAGCTTATCTAATTCTTTAGCCAGTTTGCCTCTGAATATCTGCTCACATCGCTGAATAACTTTTTGTGCTTGTGCCCAAGTACAACCAGTACGAGGTGACATGCGTCCACTACTTTGTCCAACATATTTTAAACAAAATAGCGATCTGTCTTTAACCCATTTCCCATCTTTACATACCCATATCTCAACACACTCAGCTATGAATACTTTGTTCTTAATGATTGGATGAAGGTCACAATCTGTAAGTCTTCTTGCTTGAAGTTCAGGCACTTTCTTGATAATGACACTGGCAATCTTACCAATCAAAGACAAGGCATCGACGGCTAACTGACCAGGCGATGTTGGTACTGGCACATCAAGAGCAACACCTGCTGTTGGTGGCGCACCAGCTTTTACTAGTGACCAACCTACACCATCACGTACGAGGGTTTGTCCAACACCTTTTATGTCCATCATTTTACTAACATAGCCAAGTTTGGTTGATGCATCAGCAAGCTTATCACTGATATCCTCAGCCGCATCAGCAGCCTTTTTGGCTTCGCCGCCTCTAAGTCCTGGGTCAAGTTCTACCGGCAAAGTAATACGGCCTAGTTTCTTTCTATTTCTCTCTTGTGGTGGATCATTTTCATCACAAGCTGGTTTTTCATCGTCTTCACCGGAAGTTGTACTTGGGCCACTTGGACCATCAGTCGTACCAGGTGTAGAACCACCTTTTGGTTTTGGTGGAGCCAGTGCAGCTTTCATACACGCCTCATAAGCAAGTCTTGCAGCTTCGGCTTTTTCATTGGCTTTGTCTTCTGCTTCTTTGGCTTCTTTAACTTCTTCCTCCGCTACTTTTTTTTCAGCTTTCTTAGCATCTTTGATTTTGCCTTCTAGTTCTTTGGCTTTCTTATCAAGTTCTCTACGTTCTTCTTCTGATTTAGGTTTACCCGCTTCTTTCCAATCCTCTTGAAGTTCCTCAGCGGATTCAGGATTTGGGTCATCACGGTATTTATCCCATGCTGCACGTTCTGCTTCACGCCTCATTGCAACATCTCTACTTGTAATTCGACGTCCATCCATCTCAACCCAAGCTTCTTCACCATCAGGCTTTCCTGCACTTGGATAGGTTTCTCGAATATCCTCTAGTTCATCCTCTAGTTGTTCTCTATCTTCTTGTAGCTTTTCTTCCTTCGCCTCAGCAGCACGGGCCTTTTCACTTGCAGCAGCCGCTTCCGCTGATGCAGCTAACCATGCATTTCGTTCTTTCACACAGTTCTTTTTGAAGAAATTCAAGAGACCTATAAGAATAAGAAGTAGGCCGCCACCTACAAGTATTAATGGCCACCAAGCTGTACCAGGAATTTCTTCATCTGTTACAGTCGCTGGCGTATCAGTCGTTTCATCCTCTTCCGTATCACTTGTCTCTTCTGTTGTTTCTTCTGTTGTTTCTTCTGTTGTTTCTTCTGTTGTTTCTTCTGTAGCCTCATCTGTAGTCTCAGGACTATCCTCAACCACTACTTTCGGCGGGGATACTTCTAATGATTCTGGATCGCATTCTGGTTCAGAATCATCAACTGTCACCACATCCTGATAAATCATATCACCACTAACATCATAAAGACTAAGGTCATAGGAGCCATATGAATATAATGGGAAAACAAAAAATAATTGTCCATCAGCATTTAATGTATCATCCGCTGTCACAGTACTACCACTACCTGTAAGCTCTCCTGAGAATTCGGAACCTTCATCATAATCTTCAAATGATATGGTAAAGCCAAACCTCAAATAGCTATAGCCATCACCTTTATAATCCTCTTCAAAAGGCGGATGGTCAACACCGACACATACATCGATGGGTTCAACTGTTTCAGCCCATCCACTTACGGTTAGCAAAGACATGAGTATAAGTATTACTAGGATTACTGAGAAATATTTTTTATTCATACATTCAACTCCTTAATTGGTCTATAGTTAATGATTCTATACATCTAATTATAAACCTATGAATTCTATACATCAAACTTTCTAAACAGTCAAATACTAGAGTACATGAGGCACACACATATTTAATTAAAATAAATACACTGAATTGTCTGAAAAATGTAACAGTTCATTTAAGACTTGATAATAATTCTGAAACACTCCAATTCTACAATTGTTAATAGAGAGAAAAAAAACTAGCCAAGAAAGGAGCAATACATGTTCAGAGTAAAGTATTATTTTTGTGCCATAATTTTTATGGTATCACTGTGGGGGTCAGTTCCAATTCATGCCAGTAATGAGGATTCAGATTCAGGTGATATTAGTTTATCCCCATTCTTCTTCGTTGAGGACTACAGCAATGACAACAATGACAAATTGGATTTATTCCCACTTAAGAACACTGACGTTAATGTTAAGATTGATGGCGTTATTGCAGATGTAATTGTTAATCAAACCTATACCAATAATGGTTATGAACCGATTAACGCCACCTATATATTTCCAGCTTCAACCAAGGCCGCTGTCCATGGTATGAAAATGACTCTCGGAAATCACATTGTATCTGCAAAAATCAAAGAAAAAGAAGAGGCTTCAAAAGAATTTGAACAAGCTAAAACTGACGGTAAAAGTGCCTCTTTACTTGAGGAAACCAGACCCAATGTCTTTACCATGAAGTTGGCCAATATCATGCCTGGCGATGAAGTCACAATTGAATTACACTACTCTGAACTAATAATACCGACAGAAGGCATCTATCAATTTGTTTACCCAACAGTCGTTGGTCCACGTTATGGCACTCCATCTGAGATGAATAACAGTTGGATAGGCAAGCCTTATTTAAAAGAGGGTACCACTAACCCTGCAAGCTTTAACTTATCTGTAGACTTGATTTCTCCCTTGCCCATTGAACTAATTCATAGTTCAACCCATACATTAAATGAAGAATGGTATAACGATAAATCCATTAACCTTCAGCTATCAGATGATGCCACTGATCAAGGCAATAAGGATTTTATTCTAGACTTTTCTTTTGCTGGTGAAGAAATCATGAGTGGTCTTTTGCTCCATGAAGGTGAAAAGGAGAACTTCTTTCTTCTTATGATGCAGCCACCAGAGAGAATTAGCTTAGATGAAATCACACCACGTGAGTATATATTTGTCTTAGACATATCTGGTTCAATGAATGGCTATCCACTTGATACTGCCAAAACTCTAATCAGTGACCTTATTGGCAAACTTAGAGAAAGCGACAAATTCAATGTTGTCTTATTTGCTGGTGCTTCCAATAAATTGTCTGAAAAACCTATTGAGGCGACCAAAGAAAACCGAGATGCTGCCATACAATTTATAGAAGAGCAAAAAGGTAGTGGTGGCACTGAACTAGCCAGAGCCTTGAATACTGCTCTAGAAATACCAGCAGATGACTATTACAGCCGTAGTTTTGTTGTTATTACAGATGGTTATATTGCCGCGGAAAAAGAAATATTCACTATTATTGATGACAATCTTGACCAAGCCAATTTCTTTGCCTTTGGTATTGGCTCATCCGTTAACCGTTATCTAATTGAAGGTATTGGGAAAGCGGGGCTTGGTGAAGCCTTTATTGTCACCAACGAAGAAGATGCCTATAGCACAGCTTTTAGATTTCGTGAGTATATTGAATCTCCCCTATTAACAGACATTGAGATTGCCTACAATGGATTGACTGTCTATGATGTAGAACCAAGAAATATACCAACAATGTTTAGCGAAAGACCCCTTCTAATATATGGTAAATGGGATGGTTCTTTAACAGGGACAATTGATATTACAGGTCAATCAGGTAATACTAGCTATAGCCAAAGCATCAATTTGGATGAAAGTGAAAAAAGTAGTAGTGATGCCTTACCTTATCTTTGGGCAAGGAAACGTGTAGAGAGGCTGTCTGATTATAACCTTGATTTATCAAAGAACGCTAATAAGGCTGAAATTATTGACATAGGTCTTCGTTACAGCTTGTTGACGAAGCATACATCCTTCATAGCAGTTATTGAAGAGATTCGTAATCCAAATGGTAGCGCTTTGGATGTCGACCAACCTTTGCCATTACCTGAAAATGTTTCGGAACATGCCATAGCAGGGTATATAAATATGTCTGAACCCCATGACTTAATCTTATTAGGAGCCACATTGCTTCTTGCATTCACTGTATTTTTCACAAGAAGACTCAAGAAAGCTAAGGTAGAGCAATGAAGGAAAAATCTACACTAATCAATGTCCTATTCTACATTCTCGGAATAACACTGATTGTCCTTTTAAAGTCATATTATAGTCATGCAGATGTGACCAGCCTAGATTGGATTTTACTGCCTACCAGCAGGTGGGTCAGTTTATTAACTGGCCTAGCATTTATTGAAACAAGCACAATGGGTTATATAAGCACAACAGAGCAAGTAGCGATTAACGCTTCCTGCTCTGGTATCAATTTACTAATTATCCTATATTCAACATATTATTTTGTCTTCATCCACCGAATTCAATCAAGCTATAAGAAATTGGCTTGGGTATTTCTTGTACCAGCACTTTCTTATTGTACAACAATACTTGTTAATGGTATAAGAATTGCCCTATCCATTTGGCTAAAATATGCCAACGTCTATAACGACTGGATGACCTATGATAGGGTACACAGAATTCTTGGTATAGGTCTATATGTCATTGTGATTCTAATTATATACTATGTCATTGATTACATAATGGCTAATAGATCACGGCACCGTTTGGAGGTTTTCTACCCAGTTACAGGCTATTTACTTGTTACTATTGGTATTCCACTAGTGAGAAATGCATCTCTAGGTAATTCAGGGCTATTTATTGAACATAGTCTGACCATACTTATTATAGCAGTCCCACTTTCCCTGCTTGCCCGTTATTTTCAATCAGTGGTTTCATAATTATATCTCTTTTATCTTTTCAACAGCCAGCTTCCATTCCTTGTGACTCATATCACGTCCTGGATACGCTGGCTTTTTTTAATTCAAAGACTTCAGGAATCCATTGATCTAGAAATTGCCTAAAAGGCACATTTAGTTCATCATCCACTTCATCAATGAACCAGTAATATACCTGTGAATCATATACACCATACTTAAAAGGATAGATATACAAACAACCAATACAAAAACTATCATCTGGAGTCACAATTGTATAGGCAAAGCCTTCATTTTTATCAAACTCTTCTTGGTGTTCCTTCAAGTCATTGTAGTTTTCTTCAAGTGTCATCTCATCACTTGGCCAGTCATCATTTTCACAAAAAATCTGACGTAAGCTTTCTTTACTAGACATGACGGCTTTATAATCCTTGTCAACCTCGTCTACCGTTAGCTTTCTGAGTGTATAGCGATCGGTACTAACTTGAAATGGTGCCCTAAAATCATCTGCTACAAATTTATAGCTCATATTGTTCTCCTTCTAATACAAGTGTCATTAACCTATAATAACCAAAACCAGTGTATAAGTACATTATTATATTAGCATAAGGTCACTCAAAATATTCGGTACAGTTTGCTTTATAAGTGATGATTTACTTGTTATTTAATCACTAAACAACTCATATGTTCTGTTAAGCATTAAGATGCTAATCTCTTTGGTCGCAGTTCCTTGGGGTTCAAGTCCAATGGTGCTTCCATTGATAATACCCACATTATAAGCTTTTACGATTTCTTCATTACTAGAAGCAACCGCAATCTCTCCACCTGAGCCGCCATATGTCTCTGAGTTAAATAACAATAGAGCATAGTCATAGTTAATCCCTGTCTCAGACAAGACACTTTCAACTAGCCCGTAAATAATAGAGGTGTTCATATAATTATTTGATAATGTAAGTATCGGGACTAATCAACATTTACCTCCGAGAGAATTTCAATATAGCCTTCTGTCCCATTAAGCCTAATCAACTGACCATCTTTTATAAGTCTAGTAGCATCCGTTACACTGACCACCGCTGGCAAACCATACTCTCTTGCGATGATCGCACCGTGGGTCGAAAGTCCTCCAACCTCAGTTACTAAACCTTTGATTGATACAAATGTCGGTGTCCAGGATGGGTCTGTAAACTGTGTGACTAGTATATCGCCTTCCGCAAGAAAGGAATTCTTCAAATCCTTTACAACCCTTGCTCTTCCTTCAACCACTCCAGCAGAGACTGGCAGGCCTGGTAGTGCATTTTCTGGAACATACTTGCTTTCATATTCTCCAGTTATAACCTCTCCATCAGACGTCATAACTCTAGGTGGCATTAACTTCTCATAGCCCTCATAGTCCTTCTTGCGCTTAGCAATGATATTTTTATTTACAGGCTGACCCTTAACCATAGCCCTCAACTCATCAAAATATAGATAGTAGATATCCTGGGGTGTCTCAATAAAACCCTTGTCTAGGAGTCTATTGGCTTCTCTTAACAGTGCCATTTTATAAATATAGTATCTCTTTATATATGAGAATTTGGGATATTCTCTAAAGCCAATATAGTTACGTATGATGCTGGCCATTTTTTTTTATCTTTCTTGCCTTCCTTTTACCTCCAGGCAATTGCTCAATTCTTTCAAGTAAGGACTGTATTCTTTCCTCAGAGGCCTTTTTACCTTCCTCGTGTTTTTGCTTTGAAGCGCCTGTTTCAAAGTTTTCCAGATTACTAATAATGCTTGGTACCAATTCAATAGGATTTTCAATCCATCTAGGAACAGTTATATCAACATCCCCAGAACATCGCACTCCATATTCCAGTAAGTATTGGTTTAAAGCATCATACACTTGCTCTCCACCATCAAGTTTCCTTATGTCATTGAAAAAAGTTCTTTCATTTGGATTGTTTAGATATTCAATAATTTCATCATACTCTCTAATCACATCCGTCACATCCATAAGGGACAAGCCTGTTTGTGTTGTAATGCTATTTGGCATTGACATAATGATGGAATCAGCTGCATTTGTCTCTCCCAACCACTTCTTTATCTTCTTATCAAAACTCCTTGCACATAACAATCCAGCCGTAAGAACGCCTGCATTCAGTGGCGAAGCGATCTTCATCCGTCTCTTATCATGGTCATTATAGATATACTCAAATACCGCATCCCCAGACAACTGTTCTAGTGCCTGACCCATATTTTTGATTTCTGCCTCTTCATTGGCTATGATTTCTTTGACAATGCCTGGGTCATTTTGCTTATACACCTTATAAGCGTTATACATGATTGCAATAGGGCTGTTAGAATTCTTCGTATCAAAAACCTTACCTTTGCCTTTTGGAAGTTGCTTAATCAACTCTTTATTATTTATGACCTTTGCAACCGCATTTGTTATGAGTGTGTCACCAAGCTCCTTTAGCAAGTATTTTGTTATTTTCCTTCCAACAAAAGTAGAAAGATCACCCGTAATGTCAACGTACAGTCTACCTCCCATTTCCTGTGAAGGTGGGTTGCCAAAGACTGATCTATAAAAGAACATGCCTAGTGGTTTTATGGGGGCAGTCATCATTTGCAAATGTCCCGAAGAAACATAGACAGCTTTTTCATCCGTTTCTACATCCGCCAATGGGTACAAGGTTGTTATGGGTCTGCTTTGAACCACATAAATTTCGTCCTTAGCAGTGCACCATTCTATATCTTGAGGGCACTGTAAATACGATTCAACTGATCTACCAAGTTTTTCTAATGACAATATTTGCTCATCTGAAAGTATTTGCGTGTCTTTATTTGTGCCTCTCTTTTCACTAGTACTTGTTTTATCCGTGATTTGTCCATTACAGACTTTATAGACATCTGAATTTACATGACCTGATACCAAGTCTTCACCAAGACCAAGACCTGCATCTATGGATACAACTTTACGGTTAGAGCTAATCGGGTCAGCTGTGAACATAACGCCTGAAGCTTCTGCATGAACCATCTTTTGCACAACAACAGCCAAAAGTACTTTATCATGTTCAAAGCCATTTTGAATACGGTATACTATGGCACGGTCCGTATATAGCGAAGCCCAACACTGACGAATATGTTCCAAAATACATTCAAAACCACATACATTTAGATAAGTGTCATGTTGGCCAGCAAAAGATGCTGTTGGAAGATCTTCAGCGGTTGCACTGGACCTAATTGCATAGTCATTATCCTTTCCCAATTTCTCAAGATACGCCTCAATCTTAGAAGTAACATCCATGGGAATTCTTGTATTGATTATTGTTTCTCTAATTTCACTGCTCAATTCACCCATTCGTTCAATCTCATCCACTTTTAGGTCAGAGAGTTCAGATACCAATGACTCAAACCTTTCATGATGCTCAAAAGCCTTTGTAAATGCTGCAGTTGTGACACAAAAACCTTTTGGAATAAGCTTACCCTCAAGCTTGGAAAGTTTCATTAAGTTAGCAGCTTTCCCACCTACTTCTGATAGTTTAGCTTCAATATATTCATTAAGTTTATAGACATATGCACTCATATCTTACCTCCCTTTTCTTCTATTCCATAACGTACCATATCGATAAGTTTCTTCTTCTTCAAAATGAGTTTCTCCCAGAAGACATCCTCAAGTATTTTATTCTCATCCGTTAGATCTGTGGCAATTTTTTTTTCTGAAATAATCATCTACAATACTTACAAGCTCAAAGGCTTCATCACTGTCAACACCCTCTCTTAGGTGAATTTCATCAAAGAGTTCTTTCATTCGTTTGCTTTTTATCGCCTCAATAGATTTGTACTTATTCTTAATCTGTATTGTGAACTTATAGATTTCTTCTTTTAACTCATCCGGTGTTGCACTATAAGCCTCATATAAGATCTGACTCATCTTAGGATTTTCTCTCAGGTAATTGATTTTGTTTAAACCACTTTTCCCTTTTGCCTCAAAGAAATTATCAAAATCGGATACAGGTTCCTCTACTAACTCAACAGACATTTTCTCAAAACAACGTTCAAGTACACTGATATATAGCTTCTTCTTGCTTTTATAGTGATGGAACAAGAGAGCTTTGGATATACCTGCCGCTTCCGCTAACATGGCTGTGGTAGTTTTCACATACCCATTTTTTGCAAAAATCTCAAAACAAGCATCTAGGATTTTTTCTTTTTTCATATAGTTTTAATGGCATTATAACACCTCGCCCTTCTTTTGCTGACTACCGATCAATATAATTGTACACCTTTACTGACCGTTAGTCAATAAAATATGTTGTACCTTGCCATTCAACACCAAGTTACCTATAATAGACCACATATAAGCTCAACAAACCATTAGATTTCACACCACTTTAACATAGATAGATTGGAGTAAATATGAAGAAACATCTGGCACTTTTATTGCTTACCTCTTTACTAGTAGTATCCGCATGTCAACAAAGCCCTCAGGATTCAACTGTTAGACAATCACAGGTTGAATCACAAATTGACGCCTCCCCTTCACCTACATTCACCTCCCACTCTGAATCTATTTATACCTACAAAGGACAAGGTCAAATAAGTCTTAGTGCCACACTTCCTGTAGAAATTAATCTTTCTATCAATCATCAACACTACGGAACATTCACCCTGACAGATGAACCGTTTAATCTTGACATAGGTGAGTTTAGTATAGATGGTGATAACCTTGTAAATTACAGTTACAAAGACCCTTATAAGGGCATGATTCATCTTAAACACAATTCACCAACCATTTCAGATATCTATACTGGAACTGAATTTACTGAAGAAGAACTAAGTCAATTAGACACTTATATTTATAGTGAAGTGGAGGATGGCTTTCCAGGTGCAGTCCTACTTATTATGAAAAATGGGGAAATCGTCAAAAATACTGCCTATGGCAATGCTGCAATTTATGACGGCTTAGAGACACTTGAAACGCCACAGCCCATGAAAACAAACACATTATTTGACCTGGCTTCTATCACAAAGGTATATGCGACCACTTTTGCTATCATGAAAATGGAAGATGAAGGACTCTTAAATACATCGGATTACGTTTATCAATATCTTGATGATTTCAATACGGCTGATAAATCTTCCATCACCATTGAACATCTGTTAACACATACCTCAGGTTTTAGTGCCTCTCACAAATTCTACAATCCCGATAACAAACTTGGGGAGGAATTTTATTCTTTAGACAAAAGCAATACCCTATCCTTGATAGCTTCATTACCCCTAAAATACCCTACTGGTACAGACAGCCTATATAGTGATTTGGGCTTTATATGCCTTGGGGCTATTATTGAGAGCGTAAGTGGTATGTCTCTTGATACTTATGTTGAAGAAACTATCTATCAAAAGCTTGACCTCACTAACACCCTTTATAGACCACTTGACAAAGGTTTCTTAGCAAGTGACATTGCGGCTACTGAACGTGTGGGCAATACAAGAGATAACAAATATGAATGGCCCCAAGTGAGGACCTATACCTTACAGGGAGAAGTTCACGATGAATTGGCATATTATTCAATGAATGGCATTTCAGGTAATGCTGGGCTTTTCTCAAATGCCTATGATATGGCTGTGATGTCACAGCTTCTTTTGAATGGTGGTGCTTATGGAGATAATAGATTATTCGATAGTGACACTGTCAGTAAATTTACCACTAAATCAACCTTGAACCAACGCTATTGCCTAGGATTTGATTCAAGTAGTCATAAGAACAATTATAAGCGATACAGTCTATTGGCAAGTAATGAGGCTTATGGCAAAACCGGTTGGACTGGCACGGATGTTCTAATCGATCCAGCACACCATCTTGTTGTCGTTCTTCTTACCAACAAGCGTCATACACCCATCGAGAAAGGAAGCTTCTTAGGGTCTGATTATCAAACAGGGCAGTATGCACCAATCATAAGCCAGATCTATGAAATGCTTCTTGATACTAAGACTTATGATTATGCCTATGACAAGTCTGACATTAGGGATGAAAAGTCTCTCACCAATATTAGCCTTGGGATTGACAGAATTGAGGATTATATAGAGCTTTTTTGCTAATAAGAATGTTGGACTAATTACTAATACTTCAGGCAAGGACAGCTTAGGAATAAGCAGTATAGATGTCTTATATGACAAGACTAATTTGGTCGCCTTATTTTCACCTGAACATGGTATAGACGGCCTTCTAAAAGCTGGCGAACGGTATGGCTCAACAATAGAGCCATCAACAGATTTACCCATCTATAGTCTCTATGGAAAAGACCTTAAACCAACAAATCAAATGTTAGATAATCTAGATCTTATGGCATTTGATATCCAGGATGTTGGGGCAAGGTTTTATACTTATATCTATACGATGTTGAATGCAATGGAAGCTTGCGCCCAGAATAATGTGGAATTTCTTGTTTTTGATCGACCTAACCCACTTGGTGGCACTAGAATTGAAGGGAATATTATTGAAGAAGACTATACGTCTTTTGTTGGCATGTACCCATTACCTATACGCCATGGACTCACTGTCGGCGAGCTAGCAATGTATATAAACGATACATATAACATAGGGTGCGATTTAACGGTAATTCCTATGAATAACTGGAATAGAACATTATACTATGAAGATACTTCTCTTGAATTTGTTGCACCGTCTCCTAATATGCGAACAGCAAGTACCGCTGTGGTATACCCAGGCACTTGCTTATTGGAAGGGACAAATATCTCAGAAGGTAGAGGTACTGACTACCCCTTCGAGTTGATTGGTGCACCTTTCATTAACCCATATTTACTTGCTGATGAACTTAACAGCTACGAGCTTAAAGGCGTTACTTTCATACCAACATCCTTTATGCCGGAATCCTCTAAGTTTGAGAAGGAACTTTGCTATGGTGTGCGCATTGTAATAGAAGATAACCCCTCTTTCAGTCCTATAGATATGGGCATTAGCCTTATCTATGCCCTTAATCATTTGTATGAGGACGACTTCGAACTGAAAGAATGGTTAAATTATCTAACGGGTATGAATTTCTTAGCTATTATGGAAGTATTAGAAGAAGATGCGTTGACACGTGAAGACCTTCTTCTACTTTTTGAGACACCAGCTGAGTATGTAAGCAGTGTTGAACAATACTATTTGTATTAGACGGCTTCATCACTGAATTTAGCTACTTTTTTTTAGTCTAGCACCTTTATATTTCTACTTCTATCATGATTGGTGTATGGTCTTGTCGTGTACCTGAATCTAACATTTCGGATTTAGTCACCTTATCGGCTATGCGATTACTTGCAAGCCAGTAATCAATCCTCCAGCCAGAATTGTTAATCTTACTTGTTTTTTACCCTCTGTGCCCACCAGGAATATGCACCAGTCACATCACCATGAACATGTCTAAAGGTGTCAGTAAAACCCTTACCCAGTAAGTTGGTAAAGCCTTCACGTTCTTCATCTGTAAAACCAGCTGACATATGATTGTTGTTTGGATGGGCCAAATCAATCTCTTTATGAGCAACATTATAGTCCCCTGTCGCTAAAACAGGTTTTGATTTATCAAGCTCTCAAGATACTCTGCATACTTGATATCCCAGACTTGTCTTTCTTTTAATCTCCTTAGACCATCACCAGCATTTGGCGTATAGACCTGAGTCAGATAAAATTCTCCAAACTCTAATGTGATAATTCTACCTTCACAATCCATAGTATCTGGAGCATCAATCTTAGGGTAAGTTACTTCAGGTTCATACTTATCCTTATACAAAAACATTGTCCCTGCATAACCCTTTCTAGCCGGTTCTTCTGAAGATCTCCAATTATAAGTGTAACCTTTAAAAGACTCTGCTAGAATTTCCATATGTTTTTTACTTGGTCCTTTATAAGGTAGTTTTGTTTCCTGCAATGCAATGACATCTGGATCCTTATTAAGGATTGTGTCTATTACTTTTCTTGTTAGCACCGCCCTATTTGAATCACTTGTTAAGGCTGCGTTTAATGAATCAATATTCCATGAAATAAGTCTCATCTATTCCTCCTATATATGTCTATCATCATCTTTAATATGTCAATTTCTTAAAGTGATTTTATTATAACATACAAAGGGATACGTTCAATCTAATAAATTCTCATTAATTCTTAATTTAGTTACTATATAAATGTGAGCCCACCTTAACTTACTTAGACACCTCAATAATCTCCAACATATCACCATTCCTGATAACCCCCGCATTGCCTTCATCCATATCCACATGCATCTCAAGAGCATAACTATCATTAGCTCTCACCAACACATTGTCAAAGGTTATTCCTCTAAGACCGTCTGCCTTCACCTTGACCATATCCATATCTTTAAGACCAAAAGCTTCCGCTTCTGCTGTGGTCATATGAATATGTCTAGAAGCAACAATGACACCTTCACTAATCTCCACTTGACCTTTAGGACCAACAAGCTTACATCCTGGGGAGCCAGTCACATCACCCGATTGTCTAACCGCAGCTTTTATGCCAAGCTTAAAAGAATCGGAGATGGAAATCTCCACCTGGGTTACCGGTCTGGTCGGACCAAGAATTCTTACCTTAGCAAAAAAAACCTTTAGGACCATGAAGCTCAACACATTCCTCTGCCGCATACTGGCCTGGTTGTATTAATGGCTTAAGCACTGTTAGTTCATAACCTTGTCCAAAAAGAGTGGCCAAATCTATATCACTTATATGTAGGTGCCTATTGGATAAACCTACAGGAATCAATCTTTTTTTACTCATTATCTATCTCCTTATTTTCACATATAACATTCGAATCAAGTCTTCTGGAATACCTAATCTGATTTGTACAAAGGAACTGTCACATTAGCTAAATGCAACAGTTCCTTCTTATGTACTTATTTATTCATTAGGCTTGTCTACTATCTCTTAAAATAAGGTGTGTTACATGGTTCATTCCAGTATGACAGAAGTTCATCGTCCATTCTTGCAATAAATAATTGATAACCACCGGTTTCTTGAACAGTCAATATTTCATCAACTATGTTTGCCACTACTTCAATGCCCTTTGACTCCAGATGCTTAACAGCAGCTCTGTAAGAGATTAACATTTCCATCAATGTTGTTGCACCACAACCGTTAACAACACACATCAATTTCTCTCCACTCACTACGCTTAGATCTTTAATCAATTCATCCATTAAAAGTGCAACAGTTTCATCCGCAGTCTTCATAGGAATCTTATAGCCACCGCCTTCACCGTGCTGTCCCATTCCAACGCCCATTTCATCATCAGTTAAAACAGCTAAAGCGCCACCTGTAACTGGGTGTGTTGCACCTGTTAGAGAAACTGATATAGCCCCCATGTTATCAGCAAACTTTTGTGTAATCGCTGCAACTTCTTCTAAGCTTTTTCCTTGAGCTGCTGCACCACCAGCGATTTTGTATGCTGGGACACAACCAACGAAACCACGTCTATTATCTGCATCATCTCTTGGTGCTGTAGTTATATCTTCTTGAGTAACAACTTTCACTACATTAATGCCTTCTTTTTTTTGCCGCCTTCATTGTAAGGTTAGCTGTAAGCATATCCCCCGCATGATTCAGTACAACAAATAGTACGCCTTTGCCTTTATCAGCAAGCTTTAGTGCTTCCACACAACTATCAGGACCCGGTGCAGCGAAAATATCACCACATACTGCTATGTCAGCCATACCTTCTCCTACAAACCCTTGTAGTGCAGGTTCATGTCCAGTTCCCCCCAGTGTTACAACGGTAACTCTATCAGCATCTTTCAACTTTTTGTTAACAATCAAATTACCATCCACTAAATCAATAATCTCTTTGTTAGCTAGTGCTAGACCCTCCAAAAGTTCCTGCGTTAAATCTGATGGATTGTTAATAAACTTCTTCATCATTTTCCCTTCCTCCTTCATTATTTGTAGTTTATTGTATGTTCTATATTAATTAAATGCATTACTAAACCCTTTTATCAAACAATATAATGAATATGCACCTGCATCCATGGTCCCAATAGTCTTTTCCTTATGAAATCTTGCTCTTCCAAACTTCGACTGACATTTTTTTGAATACTGGGCGCCTTCATAAGCTGCATCAGCAATATCTTCTATAAGCTTTGGTAAGGGAGCTTCTGAACTCTGGGCTCTTTCACATGCCGGAATCAAAGTGTCCATCAGTGTTTTATCCCCTATTTTAGCTTTGGATATGTAACTGATATTTTCTAAAGCGCCAGCAAACATTGATTTTATGGCTGCTTCATCGGCTTCTTCAATACCTTCAAGCCCTTCACCAAAGCCTCCGATAATTGTACCATATAAAGGTCCCGCACTGCCTCCATTAACATTCATTATGTCTTTGCCTAAACTTTCAAACATTGCTTCTAGGGATTCATCCTCACCTGATGTCATCGCTTTTTCTCTCATAACTTTACTTATTTTGCCAACTGTAACACCATGGTCTCCATCACCATATTTAGAGTCGATGTCAGAAAACTCATCTATCTTTTCATCCAAAACATCACTTGCACTTATTAGCATTTTTTAAAAAGTCACTCTTTGTCAATACCATATTATTATCCTTCTTTCTTTAATATATAAATTTATTTAGAAATATAAATTGCTTTTTTCTTTTTTGACCTTATTTCTCTGCCACTACCATATTAACAAACGTCATGACAATTGTCAATATGATTATTGTCTTCCTATTCTGGCATCCTTTTGACCAGCTCCTGGGCAATTCTCTGATCTACAAACACATGGGTCAAAACACCGGTTTTGAGTGCACCCATAAGATTATCTACAGTTACATTGCATCGACAAATACCCATTACTATGTCAGCTTTTTTGAGCTGGTCTAAGGATATTCGATAAACCACATCGTTTTCACTGGCTATCATACGACCATCTTTATCATAATAATAAGAAAGCATATGACCAACAGCCTTCTTAAGCTTTCTTCCAAACCTTGATGCTGTTGCAAGATCAGGTACAGATGGATGGTTCTCAATGTTGACAATTACAAAATTAATATTTCTCCAACTCTCTTGAATTTTATTAAAAAATTCAATATTTCTGACGCTTTCAAGCTCTTCCCTTGTTTCATAGAAGGCTGGCGCAAGCGCAAAATGGGGCTCGCACCCTGCTACTTGGCAAAAGGCTCTACATAGCTCATCCGTATGATAATTCTTATTGGCTGTTGCTGAGTTACCTACCAATGAGCATACCTTGCCGTCTAGCATAAGCTTTTCATCTTGAGCCTCCATGAATTCCACAAGATCGCCAATAACATTCCCCCCAGCTTATGCCTATGTTATCTCTATGACCTATAACACTCTTTATGAAATCATAGGATGATTTTATAATCATCTTTTCCGTCATTCTTTTTGAGTTAACACCTTTAATCAGATTACCACCCTGTATATTATAGACTTCGCGTAGCGTATCCATAACATTATCGTCCATTTCAAATGGTGAGTGTATTTTAACTTCAACAATGCCAAGTTCTTTGGCATCAGCCAAAAAAAACATGCTGATTAGGGGTCTGGATACTCCTATAGCTTTGGCTATCTGACTTTGGTTCATATTGTCTTCATAGTACATTTTGGCAACTGTTACCAACTTCTGCATTTTTTTTTGTTCCATATTTAGCTCCTGAGAAAAACTCTTGCTCTTTGATGAGTCATTAACTAGCCAAGCTCATAATCGATTTGTACCTTAGTGAATCAATGTACATTGCAATAAAGATAATAATACCTCGTACGAAAGGAATAGCATATGGGGATATACCCATTATTGCCATACCTGAGGCAATAAATAACAATATTAGGGCTCCTATAAAACTACCAGGATAGAAAGAACCTCTTCCACCGAGTAGCTTGTTCCACCAAGAACCGCCGCAGCTATTGCTAAGAACTCGTATGAGATTAAGCCTGTTACAACAACTGAACCAAGTGTTATTACCCAGAAACAACCCGCGATCCCGCATATAGCACCACAGATTATAAGGCAGTACTTTTAACACGGTCAGTGTTAATGCCAATATTCTTAGCAGCTTTCTCATTACTTCCAACTGCTAACAACTTTCGTCCAAATGGGGTTCGTGTAAGCACCACACTACATACAACAACAATTAAGATAACCACTAATAGCAAGACAGGGAAACCACCAAGCGCTTTAATTTTGGCTTGCCTTAAGAAAGATATACTAAACAGACTAATTGTTTTATCATGTGTAATAATTTTTGCTACCGCTCTTATGACAAGCATCATTCCCATCGAAACCAACATTGCATTCATTTTGAATTTAACAATAAACACACTGTTAATCCAACCTATGAATGTGGCTAATGCTATACCTGCTAGGAAGGCCAATGCAATTGGCGCATCATAGTTTTTGATCAAAATACCCGCTAAACATCCAGAAGCATAACCCATTGCTCCAACAGACAGATCGATAACACCTACCAATAGGGCAAATGTTACAGCACAGGTAATAATAATTAGGGGTGCCCCGTTAAAGATTGTTGTATACATATTTTTTAGGGTAAAAAACTTATCCGAACCTATTGAGAAGACTAAAAAGATAAGTGCCAACACAATATAAGTTGAATACTGGAAAACATTATCCAATTTGTACTTGATAGTTTTCATCTCTTTCCTCCTGTTTTACAATACCCGCCATAAGGGCCTCTTTAGAAAATCCTTCTCTGTCTACTTCACCAACCAGCTTACCTTCAGCAATAACAATGATTCTGTCACAAAGATTCATAATTTCTTCAAGCTCTGACGAAATGACAACAAAAGACATGCCTTTTTCAGATCTATCAAAGATAATATTCTGAATTTCCGCTTTTGCGCCAACATCAACACCTTTGGTTGGTTCATCCATGAACAGAATACTTGGATCTTTTAACATCCACTTTGAAATAATAACTTTTTGCTGGTTACCTCCAGAAAGTGAGCTAACAACCATGTTTTCATCAACCGCTTTAACGTTCACTTGCTTCATGTATTTACGGGATTCTTCTTTTTCTTTCTTATAATTCAAGATGCCTATGCCTTTTGAAGTGAATCTATCGAGATCAGAACTCGTTATATTCTTTGCAATTGACATATCTAGGAAAACTCCATCATGGTGCCTACCTTCAGTTAGATAACCAACATGCTTATATAAGTCTTTTTGATTTATTTCTTCTAGATTACCATCTTGATTAAAGGATATTTTACCTTCAAGCATTTTATTAAAACCAAGTAATGTGTTAAACAACTCGGATCTACCAGAACCTAGAAGTCCCCATACGCCAAGAATTTCTCCTTTGTGAAGGTCAAAACTTACGTTTTTGGGAAATTTAACACCAGTAATATTCTCTGCTCTTAAAATAACATCGTCTTGATTTCTAACATTTTTTCTCTTTGAAGTTTCAACAACATGACCTATCATCATGTCGACAAGTTTTTCCTTGTTAATGTCTGAAATAGGTGCTTCCCCAGTCTTCTTACCATCTCTAAGGGCTACAACTCTGTCACATATTTCAAATATCTCATCTAAGTAGTGAGAGATATAGAAGATAATATAACCTCGACTCCTTAAATTATTGATTATCTCAAAAAGTCTTCTGGTTTCATGATCTGACAAAGACGCCGTGGGTTCATCGAACAGGAGGATTTGTCCCCCCCCTTGACTTAGGGCCCTTGCAATCTGAACCATCTGCTTTTCACCTACGGTTAGGGCGTGAGCTGGTGTATCCACATCGATATGACAATCAAGTGCGCCTAAATGTTTTTTGACTTCTTCTTTCATGGCTTTTTTTATTTAAGAAAAGAGAACCTTTGCCTCGCCACTTATTAAAATCACTGGCAAGTACGTTCTCGCATACGCTCATTGTTTCAAATGCTGCAACTTCTTGTTGAATAAATGCAATACCTAATTCTTCAGCTACTTTAGGATTTTTTTATTTTAACGATATCCCCATTTATAATTATTTCTGACCCTTGATCCGCTTGCAATAACCCACCTAAGATATTCATCATTGTGGATTTTCCAGCCCCGTTAACGCCAACAAGACCTAATACTTCACCTGGATTTGCACTAAAGCTAACATCATCAAGCGCCTTTACACCAGGAAATGTCATACCAATATTATTAAGCTTTAGAGACAATTTTTTCCCCATAATTCTCCTCCTATGCTATTTTTCTTAAAGGATAGTAGTTTCTAAATGACTCTATTCCCATCGTAATAATAATTATGCTACCTTTGATTAAAGTAGTGTAATAGTCTGATACGCCAATAAGGTTCATAACGTTATTAATGCCTACAATTAGGAATGCACCAAGAACAGCGTCTCTAACTCTACCTTTACCACCATGTACGGATACGCCACCTATAATTGCCGCACTAACTACATCCAATATCTGCGATTGAGGTCCCATGGACGCCCTTGCGGTTGATATTTTAGCAACATTTACGATACCTGCAAGTCCAGCACAAACACCACAAAGTATATAAACTTTCAAAAGTGTCATATCCGTTTTGATACCTGACACCCTAGCTGTTTCCTCTTTGTTTCCAATATAGTAGATTTTTTCTTCCAAAAGCCGTACCAGTTAGTATAAAGTCTAAAAACATTGGAATAGCAATAAGCATGATGATTATTGTGTATTTGTTAAAAAAGTTCGCATATGTTGTTGGTATAGTTGGTAAGCCACGTGCGCCTCCAAGAACAGTAGCAATACCAGTTGCAACTGTCATCATTGAGAGTGTAACAACCAAAGGTACCATTTTGAACTTGGCAATCGCTATACCATTAATCAAACCAAAAAGACCACCTGCTATTAGTAAAATAATGCATCCCATTACCAAATGAATGCCTGTAATAACTTCAAAACTTGTCATAAATGCAACTGCTAGAACTGATGAAGCTGCCATTACAGCAGGTCCAGAAATATCCATTCCTCCAGTAATAAGAACGAATGTTATGCCTGTTGCCATAAATGCAATTGGTGCAACTTGAGCCAGTAAATTGGTTATGTTTGTAAAGGTCATAAAATTCTCTACTGTCAGTGCTAGAATCCCAAGCATTACGACAATAGCACCAATCATGCCCAAAAGTTGTTTATTTCTTTGACCAAATAGTTTTATTTTATTCAAGACAATCTTTCCTTTCATAATGATTTATATGAATTTAATTTTTAAGCTATATTTCAAAGGTTGTAAAACTGTGAAATATAGCTTAAAAATTCAAGTATATTACCCTAGATTTAATTCAACCTAATCGAATTAATAGTCAAGCGAGGTTGAGGTAACCTCGCCTGATCTATTGGCTATTTCTATAATGGTCTATTTGTAATCATTTCCCCATAGAGCAATTGATTCATCTGCTAATATCTCTTCAATGGTATCGTTAGTAGCCATAGTACCTAGTGTAAGCTGTTCTTTTTCAACATCTTTACCTTCTAGTAAGTCAAAAGCTGATTTTGCTGCATTTACAGCAAACATATAACAACCTTGGTCAACTGCAGTATCAATATATCCTGCTTGAAGCATTTCAATAGCTATTGGGAATATATCTGATGATGCAAGATAAACATGACCTTCTTCACCACGTGGGTACCATTTATCATGGTTTTCTAGAGCTGTTTGAATACCAGGCATCATGAAGTCTGATGATGTGTATAAACAGTTTGCTTCTGGGTGTGCTTGAAGTGCAGCATCTACGCTGTCACGAGCAACATCTGGCTCCCATGCACCACTATCACATACAATAACTTCAAGATCTGGGTACCCAGCATCTACAAGGGCTCTTCTAAGACCTTTTTCTCTGTTAATGGCGTTTTCATCTATAACCTGGCCATGAACGTCAATCATTGTTGTTGGTACAATACCATCAGCTTCCATAATCTTAAACATTTCCATTACACCAACGTAAGCTTGTTCTTCAGAACTAAAGTTAACTGTAACATCTGGAACCTGATTACCTTCTGCTTCTGGAGACACAGCACGGCAATATGAGATAAAAGTAGCACCAGCATCATGTACTTCTCCAACAGATTGTAAGATTGCTTGTGAATCTACACAAGGAACAAAGACAACTTCACAACCTTTAGCTAGCAAGTCTTTAATGTCGTTAGCTTGTTTCGTAGCATCATCACTTGCGTTTGTAGCTGTCCACTCGACTTCATAACCACGCTCAGCTGCTTCTAAAGTGACTCTTTCTAATAAGTAATCTTCCCATGCATGGAATGCTGGTGCCTGTTTACTTTGCATAGCCACACCCATTTTTACTACTTTGACTTCTTCTGAAGTCTCAACACTATCTGTTGTCTCTTCTGTCTCTGTTGAATCTTTTGTTTCTGTTGCATCTGCTGTCTCTGTTGATGTTGCAACACTTTTCTCTTCTTTTGCGCATCCTGAGAATGCACTTACTGTAAGCCCCAATACCAACATAAATACCAAAATCTTTTTCATACTGTTCCTCCTTAGAATTTATAATTTTTAACTGTAACTAACAATTTGACAAAGGAAATTCATAACACATTTTCGTTTAACAAACGTTAATACAATTGTTACTAGTTGATAATAACCTGCTCAATGACAATTGTCAATACATTTGTAAATTAAATTGCACTTAATTAGAATTTGTCATGACTTTTGTAAAATTTCTATTGACATTGATTTTTTCTGTTGCTATACTGATATCAACTTTTTGTGATATACCACTTATAAGTCAAATTTATTTATGGAAGGGTCGTATACAATGTTTCATATTCATGAAAAAGAAGTTGAATATCGTTTTGGTGATAGTGGTCCAAAGTATTTTATGAGAGGGCCAAGAATAGGTATGGGCCAGGCCAGATTAAAGGCCGGAGAAGACTTTGCAAATCATTTTCATAATGATATGGAGGAGAACTTCTTTGTCCTAAAAGGTAAAGTAGAATTTGTCATTAATGGTAAATCCTATATTGGCAACGATGGGGACTTATACAGCATTGCACCCAAGGAAACTCATTATTTGAAGAATGTTGGAGATGACGAAGCCATCATACTTTTTTGTCTTGCACCATTTAAGGATGGCGATAAAGAAAACATTACATTAGAACGGAAACAGAGATGAGTTAGAACTTATCTTCAAAATAAACATCATAAAAGAAGGAGAACGAAATGGCAGACAAAGATGGCATCAAAGAAAGTAAGGAATTTTATTTGGATCAACCTATTGCACAGGAAGGCTTTTTCCTTAAAGGCTTAGGTCATTATGACTGGGGAATGAAACATAGATTATCGAACTTATTTAATCCAAAGAGCGGTAATTCAATTATGTTGGCCTTTGACCATGGTTATATTATGGGTGCAACAAGTGGATTGGAAAGACTAGACATCACTGTACCACCTCTATTGGAAGAAATTGATGTAATGATGGCAACTCGTGGTGGACTTAGAGGCTGTATCAACCCTGTTAATGACAAGCCAGTTGCTCTTAGAGTATCTGGTGGTAGTTCAGTTCTAAGAGATGATATCACCAACGAAAGAATTTGTACGGATATTGAAGAAGCCATTCGAATGAACGCTTCTTGTATCGCAGTTCAATGTTATGTTGGTTCTACCAATGAATGTCAAACAATTCAGAACTTGACTCAAGCCGTCAATGCTGGTAACAAGTATGGTATTCCAGTACTTGGTGTTGTTGGTGTAGGTAAAGAAATGGCACGTACACCACAGTATTTTCTAACAGCAACAAGACTGTTAGCAGAAATGGGGGCCCATATCATCAAAACATATTATTGTGATGATTTCGAGAAAATCACTGCTGCATGTCCTGTACCAATTGTTGTAGCTGGTGGTAAGAAAATACCTGAGAAAGATGCACTTAAGTTGGCCTTTAATGCAATTTCAAAAGGTGCATCCGGCGTTGACATGGGAAGAAATGTATTCCAAGCAGAAAACCCATTGGTTATGGTAAAATCTTTACGTCTTGTGGTACATCATGGAAAATCAGCAGAAGAAGCTTATCAATTCTACCTAGACAATAAGTAGGTAGACGCTCATTACATGTTTGAAAGGAGATTATTATGGCTTTAGAGTATATGCACATAGGTATTCCTGTAACGAATAAAAAACCTAACATGACTTATATTGAGGAAATGAAATTATGGATAGGCAATCCAGATGACTACGAATACAAAATAGAATACCTAAAATTCGAAGAAGGTGGACCCTTCCCAGAGGTAATGCACAAAAACCCACATGTGGCATACAAAACAGATAATATGAACCCTCACTTAGAAGACGCGGATCAGATTATTTTTGGACCTGTAGATGCTGCACCAAGTGAGCGCATGGCTTTTATCATAAAAGATGGTGCTATAATTGAACTATATGAAGCTAAATAACACACACTGAATTTATCAATAGGAATCACACTAAATGAAATGACTTCATCATCAAAAGAGGTCATTTTATTTAGTTTCCAAAACAATGGTCATATGAGCGAAAGGGAAAAACTATGAAAGCTATTTTTTTTAACATCCAACAAAGTAAAAGGTCTAAATGTTTATAACAATAAAATGGTCAGGAAAATTCAACAGGAATTTGAGATTGAGAAGAAGATTTACACCAAAAAAGATATCCTATCCCCAAGTAGCCACCTTGCTGATGTAGAAATTATTTTTGGGTGCTGGGGAATAGAAGCGTTTACTCTTGATGAAATTAAGAAATACCTACCCAAGCTCAAAGGAATTTTTTATGTGGGCGGTTCCATTAAATATTTTGCCAAACCATTTTTTGAAGCAGGTGTCAAAATCTGCGGTGCATGGCAAGCCAATGCCGTAGCTGTAGCTGAATATGTTGTTTCACAAATGATACTTGGCATCAAAGGCGTCTTCTTATCTAGAATCAACAGTGCCAATGAGTGGGATATAAAGAAAAAGTTGGTTATACCCGTCAAAGGATTTTATGGTATAAAAATTGGTATTCTAGGTGGCGGTGCAATAGGCAGAAAAGTCATCGAATTACTTTCACACTATAAGGACAATCAATTAGAAATCTATTTGTACTCCCCTAGCCTTACAGATGAGACAGCGAAAGAACTTGGCGTCAAGAAAGCAAGCCCTGAAGAGATTTTCAAAGAATGTGACATCATTTCAAACCATATCGCAAACAATCCTCAAACCTTTGCTTTTTATTCAAGTGAGCTATTTAATTTAATGGGTGATCAGGTGGTTTTTATTAACAGCGGTAGAGGACAGCAGGTTGTAGAGGAAGACTTAGCAGATGCAATGAAAAAAAGACCGCAATCATGCGCTCTTTTAGATGTGACTTACCCGGAACCGCCAAAAGACAGCTGCCCGTTTTTCTCAGTTGAGAATATATTTATTAATCCACATATTGCTGGAAGCCAGAACAATGAACTTGAAAGAATGGTTGATTACATTTATGAAGATGCCACTGCCCTAAAATATGGTAAGGAATTGAAGAATGAGATTAGGCTAGAAGCACTTTCTCGTCTCGCATAATTAAAGTGGTCCTCTTTATCAATATAATTAGAGTGACACTTCCGGTTCATAGAGTCTTTTCACAACTTCCTGAGCTATTTGTTGGTCTACGAATATATGGGTTAATATACCAGTTTTGAGGGCACCTATTAGGTTATCAACAGTTACATTGCAACGACATATTCCCATTACAACATCTGCCTTTTTTAAGCTGATCCACCGTAATTCTATAGACAATATCATTCTCATTTTCAATAATATTGCCATCTTTATCATAATAATAAGAAACCATGTGACCAACTGCATCTTTAAGTTTTTTTCCAAATCTCGAAGCTGTTGCAAGGTCAGGAACTGAAGGATGATTCTCAATGTTAACGACTGCAAAGTTTACCTTTTCCCAACTTTGTTGAATTTTCCTAAAAAATTCAAGTTCATTAACGCTTTGCAAAGCTTCACTGGTTTCATAAAAAGCAGGGGCAAGGGCAAAATGTGGCTCACATCCTGTGGCTTGTCCAAAAGCCCTACACAATTCATCAGTATGATAGTTCTTGTTAGCTGTCGCTGAGTTGCCTACTAAAGAGCAAACATTACCGTTTAGAGCAAGTTTTTCATCTTGATTCTCCATGAACTCAACCACATCACCTATCATGTTACCCCAACTGATACCGATATATTCTCCATGATTAACAGCTTCCTTAATAAAATCATAAGATGCTTTAACAATCATCTTTTCTGTCATGCTTTTTGAATTGACACCATTGATAAGGCTTCCACCCTTTATATTATAGAGTCTGCAAAGCAGTCCCATAACATTGTTATCCATTTCAAATGGTGAATTGATTTTGATTTCAACAATGCCAAGCTCTTTAGCATCGGATAATAAATTGCTGACCGACGGCCTAGAAACACCTATCGCCTTAGCAATTTCGCTTTGGTTCATATTGTCTTCATAATACATCTTAGCTACTGTAACGAGCTTTCGCATTCTTTCTGTATCCATCTATAACTCCAATACATTCTTATTCTTCAACGTCATAACTTCAATACATTCTACCATATCTCCTGATTTCATGCAAAATGTAGGATTGATGAGAGTCGATGGATTTATAAATGCTTCAGTTTTATAACTATTTTAAGACCGCCAAGATTGCTTTTCTCGGCTGTTATATCTCCATTATGGGCCTTAATTATATCTTTGGCAATTGCTAAACCAAGGCCTGTACCTTCTGTTTTTGTGTTGGTATGGGTTCCCCTGTAATACCGTGTGAAAATATTCTTTAACTCAATATCATCTATACCTATACCATCATCTTCAATGGTTATAGATACAAAGGCAGGATCGTCTCCATCAATGTGTACTTTTACAGATACTGAACCTTGATTGTGTACAAAAGCATTACTGATTAGATTCACAATGACTCTCTTAAATAACCGTCTGTCTAAATCTATATAAATAGGAGATTCTGTATGGGTAAAAGCAACTTGGTTTTCATGGGTTGCATTATTGAGAATATCAATAAGGTGGTGCTTAACTTCAGCAACAAGTTCTACTCTTTCTAACTTAACTGGCAGCTGGTCATGTCTAAGTCTTGTCGTTAGATTCAAATCTTCTAATAGCTTCTCTATATAATGACCTTTATCCAAAATAATGTTTTTGTACTTAATCATTTCTTCTTCAGACAGCACATCCTCTGTATCCCCTAACAACTCTCCATAACCCATCATAGATGTTAAAGGTGTTTTTATGTCATGGGATAGATTTGAGATCCATTCCTCCCGGCTGATTTCAGAAAGATGCCGCTCCTCTTGAGCTTTTTCAAGCTGTTGTGCCAGTGTATTCATGGCAACTTCTACATTCTGATAAATATTTTTGCTGGGTGTTTCAAGTTTGTAATCACCTTCGGACATTTTAATAATGCCAGCATTGATTCGATGAATGGGTCTACTGATACTGTAGGTATACATATAACTAACCAGCAATAACAACATTACATTCATTCCGATAAGCCATAAAGGATTGTATGCAGCACCAACAACTTTCGCATCATATGTATAGGTCTTCCTGCTAATATAATCTGGATTCATTAGCAGTATGATTGTATAACTGCCTTCTTGTGTATGATGTTCTTTTACAAAAGTTGTTATTGATTCACTGTTATAAAGATCTATAATACTTTCTGCACTGTAAGATGATGAGAGAATGTCAAATGGACCATTCATCCTAAAAAGTTCTTCAAGTCTATCATCAAGTATTTGAAGACCAATCTCTTCATCTATTAGATACTGCTCTAAATCAGCACTAACTATGATGTTAGATGATTCATCTAAGCTAAGCTCAGATACAATCGCATCAAAATATGGTTCTGAGTCAAAATAGTAGAGTTCGTCGTTCTGATATACATAGCTTTGCATATAGAAGATATTTATAAGCACCAGAAACAAGGCTGCAATGAAAAAAGAAAAGGCATAATGCATCATTATTTTAAGCTTCATGGTCCCTCCTGTTTACAACAAATTTATATCCCAGTCCAATCACTGTTTGTATCCACTTTGGATGGGAAGGATCCTCTTCTATTTTTAGGCGAATCTTTCTAATGTGTACTGAAATGGTATTATCAAAACCAATAAAATCTTCGCCCCATACTGATTCACAAATTTTTTCCTTGCTTAATATACGATTTGGATTTTCTGCTAAATAGACAAGTAGTTTATACTCTTTTGCTGTAAAATCCAATGCTACATCATTCTTCAACACTTCTCCTGCTTCAGGATCGATGGAAATATCACCAAAAGTGATCTTTCCTTTTTTTTGACGATCTTTTTCAATGTAAGTTAAACCCGATGTAGGCACAAAATATTTAAGCCTTGCTTTCACTCTATAAGCCACTTCTTTTGGGCTAAAAGGCTTAGTAATATAATCTTCAGCGCCCATGGCAAAACCTAGAAGTCGGTCTACTTCCTCATCTTTCGCTGAGATAAACAGAATCGGTGTCGGTTTAATGCTGTTAAACGCTTTAAACAACTCGTACCCATCCCCATCAGGCAGCATAATATCTAAAAGTACTATATCCGGCATAAACTTTTCAAAGACATCTAAACTCTCTTTTGCTGTGTAAGCCAATCTAATATTATCAAAGCCTTCTTTACTTAAAGCTTTTCTTAAAAGCTCAGCTATAGCTTCTTCATCGTCTACGATGAGTATTTTTGATTGTGATATATGTTGAATCATGTAAGCACTCCTTTTTTATATTATAGCACAGGAGCTATGTATGAGCGTTTGGATTGGAGTAGTAAAAAGAGATTTAAGATGGATTTAAGATGAAGGTCAAATGAATTTCAACCTGGTGCCCTATACTTCTTTATATAACTTATAACAATTAAGTAAAGGAGAAATATAATGCAAGCAATTATGGAACCAATTTTTCATTTCAGTTATTTAACAACCGTCATATTTGTTGGGATGGTGATGTTCTTTAAATCTAAAGACAACCCATATTTTAAGTGGTTTGGTATTATGAGTATTATCCTTGGTTTTGGTGATGCTTTTCATTTAATTCCAAGAGTCATCGCACTTATGACCACAGGTTTTTTTCAGATCACGCTGCATCCTTAGGCTTTGGGAAGTTTGTCACATCAATTACCATGACCATTTTTTATCTGATTTTGTACCAATTATGGAAAATGAGGTATAACATCAACAATGTGGCCGTACTGGATGTTGTCTTATTCGCACTGGCAACACTAAGAATCGCTCTTTGTTTCTTCCCTGGGAACCAATGGTTTATCGCTAACTCTTCCATAGAATGGGCCATTTATAGGAACATACCTTTTGCCATTATGGGTATCATTATCATTATACTTTTTTATAAAAAGGCAAAGAATATGGCGATAAGAATGCATTAAAAATAAGCTTTGCTGTACTATTATCCTTTGGTTTCTATATTCCAGTGGTCTTATGGGCCCAAGTACACATGCTGATAGGAATGCTAATGATTCCAAAAACCGTGGCGTATTTGTGGGTTGTATTTATTGGATTTGGCGAGTTTAGACACTACTTACGTTTACCACAACCAAAATCGACTTAAATAATATTTGAGTCCTTCTTTGCAGTGGTCCCAACTTTTTTGTAATGCTGTCTATGCCTCTCAAATTCTTCTGTCTACCGTTGAAATGATTTTATTTTTTTTGTGAAATATGGAAGACGTTCTATTGGTACATCCAATCGAATGACATCTAATACATATTCTAACTTCATTGCTGTACCTCTAGGCTCAATTTGCTCTCTTATATCGTAACAACTAGCCAGATTAAAATTCATTCATCAAGGTATTTATAATTCCATCCACTGAATAAACTTCTTCAGTCTCAAATACTCTTTCTAGTGTTTCAATATTCTCTACTAGATGCTCAACATCCTTAGAATACTCATGACTTATATCGACCATATCAACTTCACTAAATGTCCCATTTTCTATCCACCTTACGACTGCAAGCTCTTTAATCATGATTGTACTCATCACAGCCACTTTTGTTTTCGATGACATGTCATAATCATAAAAGGACTTCATAAAATATCTATATATATAGTACACAAGTACCTTTTTAAAATCATCCATTTTATCCCTGTAAAACTGATTAAAGGCTTTGTGTTCTTCAATATAAAGCGCTTGATCCGCTTCGCTTCTCCAATATGTTCTTAGCACATTGTTTAGCCCTAATAGATCATTGGCGTTGATATGTTCTAAATCCCTGTATGTTTTGAAGTACTCATAGACATCATTATATTTAGCTCCTTCATCGCCCTTATATGCAAATAACACCTCCATCAATTCTTTCAGATGGCTAGGCTTATTGTATTTTTCTCTGACTTGTTTGATGGCACTTAGTTCACCAAAATCCAACTTATCCTGAAGTTCTTCTACAAACCTAAGCACAATTGCTACTCTAAGGCCAAGGGGTATGTCCACCATTTCTATAATGTCTATAATGGTATCTCTACACTGAAAAAAAATCTTCCAGTATAGCTTCCTCATCACTATGAGCCTTATCGCCTACTTGACTATCCTCACTGAATTCAAATTCTGATAAGTCAGAACTACGTAATATGATTCTTGCCGCCTCTGGGCAAGATAATGATATGCCCATTTCTCTTAAACCAAAAAAAATCCTCTTCATATCTTGGATATTGCTTACACGTATAAGAAAGATACTGTTCTCCCTTTTCCTTGTGTATGTCACAGAGATTATTATTATTTAGAAATGGACATCGGTCACCATCTAAGACAAAAATATTGTACCCATCTTTATCGACGACCATCTTGCTTCTTAACCTATCTCCAAATGTCCCATCCATCTTCTGATAACACTCATAGGTTTCACTATCGATGACAACATCCCATCCAGCACAACAGGTATCTTCACAGGCAGAACCTATACATTTGAATTCCTTATAATAGCTTGGCACTCGTATTTTCATTTTCTTCTCACAATCACTTATATTTATTCGCTTTTAATCATCATTTTTATTGATTATAACATAATGTAGATTCTATCATGCATGTGGTATATTTCTCTTATATTCATTTATGGTCTAAATTTTGACTTACATTGCATTATACTTAAGAGTAAGAGAATAAATAAGTCAAGAAAGCAGGTGTAACAATGGCTATTACATGTAGAAATCATACCCGAGAAACTGGATTTAGTGATGATTACAATATCATTTGGACATTCATGCAATCACTGGGTCTTAACGATAAACATCCATTGAACTTCAGTTGGGTTCGATGGGAATGGTGTCGGTCCCTTTCATCTTATGATAAAGAGCATGAACATCTAACGCGTATTTGGGAAGATGATGGTGAGCTTGTTGGTGTTGCCTGCTATGAAACAACTCTTGGAGATGGATTTATCAGTTTGAAGAATGGCTATAACCATTTGTTGGAGGAAATGTTTGACTATGCTGTTGATCATTTTAAGAAAGAAGACAAGATAAAAATAGCCATCCCTGACAACGCAAGAGAGCTCCAAATCATTGCCCGCAAAAAAAAGGCTTTATTCCAACCAATGATAGAGAAACGGATTCTATGCTAGACGTCAGCCTAACAAACCTGGATTACTCTTTACCAGAAGGTTTCAGTATTGTAAGTCTTGATAATTGCTATGACATAGAGCAATATGCTAGTGTATTGTGGTACGGATTCAATCATGGCGACGAAGGCCCAGTGCCATTAGGCAAAGAAGACCTCAAACAAAATGCCTATAATTTTGAAGGTCCACATAATGACTTACATCTAAAAATTGCTGTAACCAATCCTGAGGGAGACTTCGTTTCCTATGCAGGTTTTTGGTACAACGAAGAAGATGATTATTGTACGCTAGAACCATGCGCTACCCATCCTGATTACCGAAGAATGGGTTTAGGTAGGGCAGCTATATACGAAGGCATTTTGCGTTGCGCAAAGAGAGGGGCCAAAAGATGTATGGTAGGTTCTAATCAGGACTTCTATTTTAGGATTGGGTTTGCACCATACCATATTCGTACTTATTGGACAAAAAAAATAATCAAAACTTTTTTTGTAACAACACTCATATTATCTACAACTTTGGAAACAACAAACCCTTCCTTCAAGTACATATTCAAGGGGCCATGATAATTTTCTGCGACATTCTTAACAAGTGTTCGAGGATAGGCTTCAATAAGGTCATAGCCACGATTTTCAAAATTCTTACATGCCTCATTAAGTAAGGCTGTTGCAATGCCTTTCCCTCTATGATTATGATCTACAACAAAGCATACAATTGAGCCAACCTTCTTCTCACTATCATAATAAATCTCTTTATTATTCATAATCCGCTTATAATTTTCTTTATCACCAGCATTCACCCAACCTACAGGTTCTTCATCAATATAAGCAATGAACCCATTATGCTTATCAGCTTTAATACGATCTACAACACAGGCTCTTGCCTCTTCTCTGGTTAGATTGTCTAGGACATCTCCATCTACAAAGTAGAAAAAAAACTACAAAAAACATTCTGACCATTCAGGATTATCACAAAAGGCTATATCATCAAAAAAAATGTAGATAGTCTTTCAATAATTCTTTTTCTAGTTTCTTAATTGTTAATTTCATAAACGCCTCCTCTTTTGTAAACAATATCTTCAGTAAGGTTTATTTCTATATTTTCCACCTATAGTTCAAGTTTATGGCTAAATAGAACTCACGTCAAGACATTAGAAATTGGAGGTCATTTCATATAATCAAACCTAGTTAAGTGTCCTACTATTTGTAGTATGTCATGTTGACACGGACTTTTTCACCAGTAAATCGATGAGGAGCACTTATGAATT
>JDSF01000083.1_pt1 | contig 77475 bp, 99 predicted proteins | sample 199441 | NCBI WGS metagenome assembly JDSF01 (sample SAMN02592751, study PRJNA231836) | bioreactor metagenome | isolation source: continuous culture bioreactor denitrification-DNRA | place: Germany: Bremen
ACAGAAGCTTTGCAGGTACTGATGGCATGTGAGAGCACATCCTCATGATGCATTCCTCTCTGGTCAATCTGATCCCCTGCTGCAAGCTCAGGAAGGATAATCGGTAATATGCCGCACTCCCTCATATAGTTGAGCCCTACCTCGGATGATCGGAGAGTACAAGCCTAAAGAGTTCATCGCGAATACGCTCACTGCTTACTTTTCGTAGATTTTCCCTACAGGTATGCATAGCCTTGAGTGTATCCTCAGCAATGATGAAATTCAGTTTTCCCGCAAAGCGACACGCTCTCAGAATTCTCAGCCCATCTTCTTCAAATCGTTCTTCCGGATTCCCGATTGCCCTAATGGTCCTGTGTTTCAAATCTTCCTTTCCGCCATTAAGATCGATGATCTTACTATCGTTCAGGTCAACGGCAAAGGCATTGATGGTAAAATCACGTCTTTTCAGGTCCTCTTCAAGATTGGTGATGAAGGTCACACTGCTGGGATGTCTCCCGTCTTGGTAGGAGCCTTCGCTGCGGAAGGTGGTTACTTCAAAACTATGTTTCTCAAAGCGTACCGTAACAGTACCATGCTCAATGCCTGTAGGTATGACAGCCTTGAAAAGATGCATGACCTCATCTGGTTTTGCATTGGTTGTGAAATCAAAGTCTTCATTTTTTATACCCAAGAGATGGTCACGCACTGCACCCCCCTACAATATAGAGGCTGAAACCTGCTTGACTGAACTGTTGTGAGAACCTGCGAATCACAGATGGAATCGGAAATTGCTGCATAACAAGACAGTATCGCGACAACGGAAGAAGGTCAACGGAAAAAAAACCAGTCACAAAGGTTGTCATGAACACGTATTCTGAATAGAATGGCATCTATGCGATAACCCGATAAGGGCAAGTTGAAGGAGTGTGTATGTTTCGTCCAGTAACCACCAAAGTGGATTTTCCTGCGATGGAAGAGAACGTTCTCTCTTTCTGGGAGACAGAGGATATTTTCAAGAAATCAATCGAAACGCGGTCTGAAGAAAATGAATACGTTTTCTATGACGGACCTCCGTTTGCGACCGGGCTTCCCCATTTTGGGCATCTGGTTCCAGGAACCATAAAGGATGCCATTCCCCGGTATCAGACCATGAAAGGCAAACGAGTCAGGCGTGGTTTCGGTTGGGATTGTCATGGACTGCCAGTTGAGTATGAGATGGAGAAGACGTTGGGAATCAGCGGGCACTCCGCGATTACCGAGTACGGCGTGGCCAAGTTCAACGAGCAGTGTCGCTCAATCGTTCTTCGATACACCGAAGAGTGGAAGCAGACGATTAATCGCATGGGCCGTTGGGTTGACTGGGATAATGGCTATCGCACCATGGATACCAACTATATGGAGTCCATCTGGTGGGTATTCAAGACGCTCTTTGAAAAGGGCTATATCTATGAAGGGTACAATATCCTTCCATACAGTCCTGCCTTGGCAAGCCCGCTTTCCAATTTCGAGGTTAACCTGGGAGGCTATCAGGATGTAGTGGATCAGGCTGTTACAGTGCGATTCGCAGCCGATGGCCAAGAGAATACATATTTCCTTGCTTGGACGACCACACCCTGGACGTTGCCAAGCAACCTCGCACTCGCCTTTGGTCCGGAAATCGACTACGTAAAGGTCAAGGACAAGAGTGACGGGAATTACTACATCCTGGGCAAGGCTCGCCTCGATCATTACTACAAGGACGAGGACACCTATGAGATTGTTGAGGAACAGAAGGTACCTTCTATGAAGGCATGCGTTATAAACCCTTGTTCCCATATTTTGCAAATCTGAAAGAACAGGGTGCCTTTGTTTGTGTGATGGGTGATTATGTAACCACCGAAGATGGTTGTGGCATTGTCCATACAGCACCTGGTTTCGGTGAAGATGACTATCAAGTGCTCAAAGGAACAAACATTCCTGTTGTTTGTCCTGTTGATTTGGAGTGCCGTTTTACCGACGAGGTACCAGATTTCTCTGGTCGTTTCGTCAAGGACACGGACAAGGATATCATTTCCTATCTGAAGGAGCATGAACTGCTGGTAAAGAGGGAGAACTACCTTCACTCCTATCCCTTCTGCTACCGCACTAAAAAGCCGTTGATCTACCGTGCTATGAGTTGTTGGTTTGTAGACATCCAGAAGATCAAGAAACATATGCTTGATGCAAATGAGCAGATATACTGGATGCCCGAGCATCTCAAGTTTGGTCGATTCGGCAAATGGCTGGAAGGGGCCCGAGACTGGGCAATCAGCAGAAACCGTTTCTGGGGTAACCCGATTCCGGTCTGGAAGTGTGATGGTAGTGACTATCTTGAAGTAATCGGAAGCAGGGAAGAGCTGGAAGATAAGTGTGGACAGAAGGTAGAGGATCTTCATAAGCATTATGTTGATGATCTTACCTGGCCAAGTCCTGACGGTAAAGGAACGATGCGCCGCATTGGAGATGTCCTTGACTGCTGGTTTGAGTCTGGCTCCATGCCATACGCACAGCAACACTATCCGTTTGAGAACAAAGAGTATTTTGAAAACAACTTCCCCGCTGACTTTATCTGTGAAGGATTGGACCAGACCCGTGGTTGGTTCTACACCTTGACGGTAATCGCAGCAGGCCTTTGGGAGAAGCCAGCCTTTACCCACTGCATCACCAACGGTATTGTGTTGACAGCCGATGGGAAGAAGATGAGCAAGAGTGAACGCAACTATACCGATCCGATGGAGATTGTAAATTCCTACGGCGCAGACAGTCTGCGTTTTGCCTTGATGAATAGTGCTGTCGTTCGTGCAGAGGATCTGAAGTTCAGTGAGGAATCTGTCAAGGAAGTGCTCAAGACCTTGATCATCCCTCTATGGAATGCCTACTCATTCTTTGTCACCTATGCAAATATTGATGGATATGAACCATCTGAAACAGCCTTTGAGGATCTTACGAACCCAATGGACCGCTGGATTACCAGTGCGACACAACGATTCGTTCAGACTGCCACCGATTCATTTGATGCCTATGATATCCAGAAGGCGTGTGCATCCTTTGTTCCGTTCATTGATGACCTGAATAACTGGTATATCCGCCGCAGCAGAAGACGTTTCTGGAAAGGCGAGAACGACACGGACAAGAAGCAGGCTTATGATACCCTTTACAAGGTCCTGATGACCTTCGTCAAGGTTGTAGCCCCGATCATCCCGTTCACGAGTGAGGAGATTTACCAGAACTTGAAACGGGGAGATATGGAGCAGAGTGTGCACCTCTGTATGTATCCTGACTATGATGAGAGACAGAGGGATTGGACGCTTGAAAGCCAGATGTCCCTGACCCAGAAGGCTATTGCCATGGGCCGATCACTGAGAGCTTCCAACAACCTGAAGATTCGTCAGCCTTTGCAGAAGCTTTTCCTCGTGGATCGAGAAGAAGATGAGCGGGAGATCCTCGCGAGCATGGAGTCGATCATTGCAGAGGAACTGAATGTAAAGGAAGTGCATCTGCAATCTGATGAGTCTTCTCTTGTGGAATATAGTGCAAAGGCCAATTTCAAGGTTTTGGGAAAATCCTTGGGTAAGGACATGAAGGAAGTTGCATCAATGATTGCCGATTTCGACGGTAATAAGATAGCCTCTATCCTTGACAGTACGCCACACACACTTTCCTACAGCAATGGCGAGATTACGATCTCCAAGGATGAAATCATTGTCCAGAGGACCGAAATGGAAGGTGTGAAGGTAATCAATGATGGATCTCTTACCGTAGGGTTTGATACCAAGGTTACCCAGGAACTCGCTGATGAGGGAATTGCACGCGATATCATTCGCTCTGTACAGAACCTCAGAAAAGAGAGTGGGTTTGCAGTATCTGACCGGATTGTGCTGACGTATGATGGTGATGAGGTAATCCAGCGGGTCTTTGACCAGCACGGACCAACCATTACCAAAGAGACATTGTCCAATACCTTGCGCTCTGGTACACTGACTGGAGAAGGCATTGATTGCAATGACCATATGGTGAGGTTGCAAGTAGAGAAGGATTAAGCGTGATGAAAAAAATTTGCCAGGCTAGTTCCTATCGGGTTTCTTTTGGTACTCTTTCTCTCTTCCTGTGCCACAACGGCAAGGAAGGAAGTTCCCTATTTTGATTTTCAGGGAATGGCAGACAGTGGGGTCATTGTCGTAACCGTGGATGCCCAGAAGGAGAGTGAACTCATTAAAGGCGTTTTTTGCCGATATGCAAGAGTTTGCTGCTCGAGCCGAGCGAATTTCTCTCTCGCTTACTCCAAGATTGGATACGTACCCATTGGAAGTTGAAGAGTTGGATGCCTATGGGGTAGTCGAAGGTGATTATCCCAAATGGCTGGCAAACACTTCCATGATGTACTCCAGGGAGCTTAAGAGGCAGTATGCCCAGGATGATTTGACGTACTTCCAGCAAAAGGAAGGAGAGTTGAGCATCTACGCCCCCCAACAACGATAAGATTCTATTCACCAATGGGAAGTACCCTGAGGTGTATGAGCTCTATGATGCTGAGAGGAAGTTAATTGATTTGCCTACGGCTAATGATATGGCTTCCTCAAACATTGCGGTTTATTCGCTGGAGCCCGAGACGTTTTTTGACCTTGGCCTGGAATTGCCTGATACAGTAATTACCCAGGCAAAGGTAATGCTTTTGCTGATAAACCAGAAAGAGGATGGAGGGTATAGCTTGGATGCATACATTACGATGGACACCCCCAAACTTGCTACTACACTGTCCCAGATGGTGAGAACTGGATACTTGGCTCGGCTGAAGAGGGAAAAGGTTCCCTTCAAGATTGCCGATTTGATGAAGATGTTCCTGATTGAAGATGATCTAGTTACGATCAAACATATGGATTTGGGTGAAGAGCAGATGGACAATCTCAAGCAGAGCTTGAGTGGTCTGCTATAAACCCATGAGAGGAGATACCACATTATGCCTTCGTATGAATATGAGTGCCAGCTTTGCAAGGCACGGGTTGAATTGGTCCAGTCCCTGGATAAGCATGAGCCTCCTGCTGTCTGCCCTTCCTGTAATATGGAACATACAATGAGGCGGGTAAACAAACCCTCCTCATTCCATAGCGAACAAGATGGGCAACCTGCTGAAGAAGAGCAGGTAGATGAGAAGGAGTAGTCTTTTGGAAACGAAACAGAAACGCATTTTAACTGGTGACAGGACAACAGGTAAACTGCACCTCGGCCACTATGTTGGCTCCCTTAAGAGCCGGGTTGAGTTGCAGCATACATATGAGACATTCATTCTCCTCGCTGATGTTCAGGCGCTTACCACGCATTTTGAAGATCCTGAGTTGATCAACAGCAGTATCTATGATGTGGCAATCGACAACCTTTCAGTGGGCTTGGATCCTGAGAAAGCCACCCTGGTACAACAGTCACAGATAACCTCCATCGCCGAGCTGACGGTCTTCTATTCGATGATTGTAACGGTAAACCAACTCCGTCATAATCCTACGATCAAGACAGAGGCAAAGAATTATGGGTATGCAGACCTTACCTATGGTTTCCTAGGATATCCTGTCAGCCAAACTGCAGACATTACTTTCTGTAATGCAGATTTGGTGCCGGTAGGGGAAGACCAGGTCCCGCATATTGAGCTTGCTCGCAAGATTGTCAGGAAGTTCAATGATATGTATGGAACCAGTATCGTGGAGCCACAGGTCAAGCTCAGCACTGTCGGTAGACTGGCTGGACTGGATGGGAATGCGAAGATGGGCAAGAGCATGGGCAATGCAATCTATCTCTCTGATACGCCAGAGGCGGTATGGGAGCGAGTACGCAATGCTGTTACTGATCCAGCGCGTGTTACGATCAAGATTCCAGGGACTCCCGAGATCTGTAATGTGTACAAGTACCATTGTGTATTCAATGAGGGTGAGAAAGACGATATTGCTGAAATGTGCCGAACTGCACAAATTGGTTGTGTCGCCTGTAAGAAACGCCTCAATGCAGCACTCAATGCGATGTTGGATCCCATCCGTGAAAAGCGTGCCTACTATGAAGCCCATCGGGGAGAGGTAAGAGACCTCATCATTGAAGGTACTCGAAAGGCAAATGCTATCGGTAATGAGAACATCCATGCCATAAAAGAGAAAATGCACGTTTTGATCTGATAATACTGATCATCCATTACAAGACAAAGCCACCGATTGTGTCGGTGGCTTTGTTGCATCAATCAAACCAGGTGAACCCATTCACTTTAGCAAGGTCCTCGGCAAAGCGGGGCAGGGTCCTGATTGGGTACACCTCAACAGGCAGGTTTTCCTTGAGCATCGGTTCGACAATACGCCAGGATTCGGTGATCTCCTGCATGGTGGGGAAAAGGCTCTTGTCTCCCTGAAGGATTTTCTCGACAATCTGCTCATATGCTTCTGGAGTATTGGCCCCGAAGGTTTCACTTTGATTGAACCGGAAACGAACAGGCTTTGATTTCCAACTGGTACCAGGCATTTTCAGATTCATGTTGATGTCGATGGTAAGCTCAGGGTGTATGGTGATGATCACAGCATTTTCTGCGATAGAATCATCATGCATTACCTGCTTGGTTGCATTCTTGAACTTGATATAGATCAGGCTCTTTGCTTCTCTTTGCATCTTTCCCGTTCGTACGTAGATTGGGATGCCGGTGAAGTAGTAGGTGTTTACAAACAGCTTAAAGGCAGCATACGTGGGAGTATGTACCACATGGCCACTGCCTGCTCCAAGTGATTCATACCGACCCATATGAAAGTCCTGGATAGGGGGGATTGATCTGAGTACCTTCTCTTTTTTCAGCTGTGATATCCTTTGGAGTCAGACTTGCAGGTTCACCCATGGTCAGGTAGGTGATGATTTGCATGATATGGTTCTGGATGGTATCACGTACCACCCCGATCTTCTCATAGAATCCAAGACGTTGGTCTACGCCATGGGTCTCGTCAAAGATGATCTCAATCGACTCAATGGTTCGGTTGTCCCAGATCCTTCTGATGATATCATTATGAAAACGCATCAACAGGAGGTTCTGCATGAACTCCTTGCCTAGATAGTGGTCAATTCGGAAAATTTCCTCATCAGTGAAGGCCTTCTCCAATATGTCGTTGTAACGTTGGGCGCTCTCAAGGTCGAATCCAAATGGTTTCTCAACAACGATTTTTTTTGTCAGGGAGCAGATACAATCCAGATGTTTGTCCACTTGCTGGATCTGTTCAATGGCTATCTCATAGAGAGAGGGCTGTAAGGCTAGATAGTAAATGAACTCTACCTCATCGCACTCATCACACATGGTTTTCAAACGATCAGTGAGAATCGTGACAGCACTTTTGTCACTCATGTCGTAGTAAAGATAATCGAGGTGATCGGTGAAGGAGGAGGGAGCATCCTTTCTGATTATCTCAGAGATGAATTCCTCCCTGCTGGTGAACCGTCTTCCCAGTGCAATTACCTCGAAAAAAAATCTCCCGTTTCCATGAGATGCTCATAGGCAGGGTAGAGTTTCTTCAAGCAAGGTCACCGGTGCCGCCGTATTGTATAATGATTCGTTTCATGGTGTGTTCTCCCTCAAGTCTGTTACTATCGTACCATGGAATGGTTGGTGAACAAAGAAGGAGCACGGCAGTGTATGTGCATCCTCGTTGCCGGACAACAACCGCATCAGTGATTCTCTCTTTCCCTCTCCAAAAAAGAGGAGGTAGACCTTCGCCTCTCGGGCAAGGGTGAGAAACCCATGGTAGGTGAGTGTGACTCGCTTTTTTAGGTGGTTTGGGACTATCGCGTACAATCATGGTCTGAGCCTCTGCACTGTTGGGCCAAGAACCTGGAAATAAGCTTGCAATATGTCCATCTTCCCCTACACCAAGATAAAGGCGGTCAAAGGGCTCAGTAGAAAGGGGGGGGTTCCTTCACTGACAATGGTGAGTGTGGTTCCCTGATCCAAGGCTTCCTGCAATCCAGCTTCCCTCAGTGTATCTTCATTGCGTTCACCCTCAAGGCGTTCATCGATGAGATAGAGATGGATCCTCTCAAGTGTATCTATTGGAAGGTTCAATAAGGCATTGATGAGATAGGATGCACTTCTTCCTCCAGGCAAAGCAATGTGCAAGTGACCAGATTTTTCCTGAGAAAGTGAGAGCAAGTCATCTCTGACCATGCGTTCAAAATCCTTGGTTGTGTCTATTCTCTCAATATTCATACCAATAATGTACTCAATAAAATGGAAGTAGAATAGTAGGAAATAGGGTGAGCTCAGGCATTTCCTTCCTGATTTCCCAACTTTTCGCGTGCAATTGCCAGCATGAGCTTGATTCTGTTCTCCTGATTTACCCCTGTTGCAGAAGGATCGTAATCGATCGGTACGATATTTGCGTCATTGCTTCGCTCTGTCACCGCCCTGATCATTCCCTTTGCACAGATATGGTTGGGGAGACATCCGAACGGTTGTGTACAGACAATGTTATGGTATCCACTATGGACAAGATCGAGCATTTCAGCGGTAAGCAGCCAACCTTCTCCCATTTTTACCCCATAGTCCAGTAACCCTTCATCAAGTTTTTTTTCATCTCGGTGTAGGGGATGGGTACAGTGAACTTACCGCTTTTCATCATTGCTTGCCGGCTCATCTTCTCAACTTTATAAAGCTGACGAAGCAAAAATTGGGTGACCTTTGCACTTACGAACCTTCCACCATAGTACTTTCGGTCGGTAATGGCATTATCCGCCCCATAATAAAGGAATCCCATCATGGAGGGGACCATTACCTCACATCCCTGTTCCTCTAAATATTCCTGGAGGTGATTATTTCCCAGGGGAGAGTACTTCATGTAGATCTCCCCAACAATTCCTACCTTGATACGCTCTTCCCTTCGCGTCTCGATCTCAGCGAACTCCGCACAGATTCGGTTAAGGTTTCGCTTCATCGCCCACCCAATGTATCCACGGTTATGGGCAAAACAGTCAGATAGGTAGGTAGTCCACTTTGCCACCAAGGTATCGGCCTCTCCCTTATGTACTTCATACGGGCGGATCTGGTTGCTGAGAGCCATCAAGAGGTCCCCGTATATGAAGGCACTGTAGGTTTGCAACAGCATGAATGGAGTAATCTTGAATCCTGGGTTTTTTTCCATCCCCTTAAGATTAAGGCTGATTACCGGAATATGGGGAAGATTGCACTTTTCAAGTGCCTTCCTGAGGAGGAAAATATAGTTGCTAGCCCTGCAACCACCACCGGTTTGGGTGATGACCAAGGCTATCTTGTCAGTATCATACCCACCATGTTTGATGGCATCAATAAACTGACCGATTACGAGCTGGGCGGGATAGCAGATGTCATTGTGTACATACCGAAGCCCTTCACGGATAACGTTTGGGCCTTGGTTCTCTAGAAGCACCACATTATAGCCATGATTGGAGAACACCTCCTTGGCTATATTGAAGTGGATTGGGCTCATATTGGGGATCAGGATGGTGTAATCCTTCTTCATCTCTTTGGTGAACGGTGTACTCATCGCTGTTCCTCGGCCTCCTGGAGTGCTGCAAGCAGACTTCGGATGCGAATTTTAACTGCTCCGAGGTTTGCAATTTCATCAATCTTGATCTGGGTGTAAATCTTATCAGTTTCTCGAAGGATATCCCTGATCTCATCAGAGGTGACCGCATCAAGCCCACAGCCAAACGAGACAAGCTGAATCAACTGCATGTCTTCCTGTCTTGTAACATACCGGGCCGCATCATACATCCGGGCGTGGTAGGTCCATTGATTGAGCACCTTTCGCTCTTGCTTCTCCACCAGATGGGCAATAGCATCCTCACTTATGACTGCACAGCTACACTGCAAGAGCAGGCCATCGATTCCGTGGTTGACCTCTGCATCTGCATGGTACGGTCTGCCTGCAAGCACCATGATTGGCCAATTCCTCTCGCGTGCCTGTTCGATTATGATGCTCCCCTGTTCCTTGATGGCTTTCTGATAGGCTTCAAGACTTGCATACCCTGCTTTTACTGCAGATTTGATCTCCTGTTTCTTGACAGGGTAGTATTGACTGAGAATCTGATGCATCCGTTTTGGGAGAAACGCCCGGTCAGCAAGCGAGAGATAATCACTGATGAATGTAACTGAACCATCTTGCAACTCACTGATGTTATGCCGTAGCACTTCAGGGTAGTAGGCGACAACAGGACAGTTGAAATGGTTGTCTCCCTTCTCTTCATCTATGTTGTAGCTTGAACACGGATAGAAAATTGCGGGAACTTGTTTCTCAAGTAGCTCCTTGATGTGTCCATGCATAAGCTTTGCTGGATAACAGATTGTATCGCTGGAAATCGTGGACTGTCCCTTGAGATAGGTTTCCCTGGTGGAAGGGGATGAGACGACGACCTCAAAGCCCAGGTGGGTGAAAAAAGGTGTGCCAGAATGGCAACTGTTCATAGAAATTGAGCTGCAGAGGTAATCCAATTTTCCCCCGTTGTCCCTTTCTGGCCTTCAGATGTGAGAGATACTGTTGCTTGAAGGCATAGATGTTCAGCTGCTCCGGGTTGCTGATGAAGGTCTCAGGGCTGACAATGCGGTCACATTTATTCCCGCTTACCAGCTTACGACCTTCGTCGAAGATATTGATCGTCAAAAGACAGTTGTTGGTACAACCTTTGCAGTATGTAGTCTTCGTTCGATGGGTAAAGTGTTCCAATTGCGTGAGTGAGAGGGTAGTACGTTGCTGAGGAACCTTCATGTGAAGGTCACGGGCATGCAAAGCACAACCATAGGCACCCATAAGGCCTGCTTCATTGATTCTAACTACCTCACTTCCCAGTTCTGTCTCAAAAGAACGAAGCACGCATCGTTGAGGAATGTCCCTCCCTGTACGACAATATGTTTTCCCAACATCGCCGGATCGGTGGAACGTATTACTTTATAAAGCGCATTTTTTTCACGACGCTGATCGCCAATCCTGCAAAAATATCGGAAACACTTGCCCCGTCCTTCTGGGCCTGTTTGACCGAGCTGTTCATGAATACTGTGCAACGAGAACCCAAGTCAACAGGATTCTTTGCCTTGACTGCGAGTGCTGCTGCTTCCTTGGGAGAATAGCCGAGTGCATTGGAAAAGGTTTGCAGGAAGGAACCACACCCTGATGAGCAGGCTTCATTGAGGAAGATATCGTCTATGGTACCATCCTTGATCTTAAAGCACTTGATGTCCTGTCCTCCGATGTCGATTATGAAGTCGACATCCTTCTGGAATGTCTTTGCACTCTTGTAGTGGGCCATAGTTTCTACGAGGGAGTACTCAAATGCAAAGGCATTCTGCAGCAGATGTTCGCCATATCCTGTAGAGCAAGATTTTTTTCAATGGTAATTTGAGGGTAACTTGTGTAGAAATTCCCCAAGAACTCCTTGATAGCCTGTACGGGGTTTCCGTTGTTTGCCTCATACTGACTGAACAGCAGTCTTCCCTCTGGGTCAATAATGCAGGCCTTTATGGTAGTGGAACCTGCATCCACCCCCAAGAATGCTGGTCCAACATAGCCCACCGGATCAATTTTGGTCAATGTTGCCTTTGCGTGACGGTCCTTGAATGCTTCGTAAGCTTCTGGGTTCTCAAATAGGGGAAGAATGGAAGTAAAAGCTTTCCCAGTATTATAATGTTCAAGGTTGTAAATTAACTCTTCCAGCTCAATATCCTGTTCATCAGCACTGAGTGCTGTTCCCAGGGCAACGTAGTAAAGGGAGTTCTCAGGACAAATGCCTTCGAGGCCAAGGGTCTTATCGAACGCATTTCTCAGCTCACTGAGGAATGTAAGTGGTCCTCCAAGATAGACCACCTGTCCCTTGATAGGACGGCCCTGAGCCAGTCCTCCAATACTTTGGTTCACCACCGATTGGAGCACAGAAAGCGAAATATCACTCTTTTCTGCCCCCTGATTCACCAAGGGCTGTATGTCACTCTTTGCAAACACACCACACCTGGATGCGATTGAGTAGCTCTGTTTTGCTTGTTTTGCAAGTTCATTCAGTTCCATCTGGTCGACATGCAACAAACTTGCCATCTGGTCGATAAAGGAACCCGTGCCACCGGCACAGGTCCCGTTCATCCTGACTTCCATGTTCTGGGAAAGAAAAAGGATTTTTGCATCTTCCCCACCAAGTTCAATGACAACATCCGTGTGGGGGAGGAATCGTGTTATTGCTATCCTGGTTGCGTATACTTCCTGGACAAAGGGAAGGTGCAGGTTCTGGGCAAGCCCCATACCAGCTGAACCAGAAAGTGCAAACATAGTTGGCTGTCCTGCACAGATTTCCTTGATATCAGTAAGCATGGTACATGCTGTCTCAGCTATCTGAGAGTAGTGACGTCTATAGTCTGAGTGCAGTACCTGCATCGTATCATCAAGCACGACACATTTCATGGTCGTGGAACCAACATCCAAGCCGATCTTCATCAAGAAAGCCTCCGAATACACAAACCATATCGATTTTTTTTGGTTATGGTACAGCGAACACAATCAGTATTTATACAAAAAAAGGTGAAACTGTCTATTACCTTTCGATCCCATCTGCACCAAAATCGACAATTTCAGTGTTTTTGATTGCTTCTTCCAGAAGAGGTTCTATACCCATGGAGCGGTAATGCTCCTGTTCCACCAACTTGTCTGGATGTACCAATGGGTGTTTCGGACTGAAGATGACACAACAATCCTCATAAGGAAGAATCGAAGTCTCGTAGGTACCAATTTCCATGGCAAGATTCATGATTTCTTGTTTATTCATACCCACGAGTGGGCGAAGGACCAACTGGTCACTCATGCTGTCAGTGAAGGCCATCGACTCCAGTGTCTGGCTTGCCACTTGGCTGAGCGCTTCCCCGGTGACGATACAGGTCCCTTCTTCTCTCTCGCCGATTGCATTGGCTACATGCATCATGGCAGCTCTAAACATCAAGGTAGTCTCATCTTCCCTGCTGTGTTGCTTGATCCAAAGCTGTGGTTCAGTGAACGGAACGACATGCAACCTGGTTCCCTGGAGATACGGGGCAATAAGGCTTGCTAACGTTTTTTACTTTTTTTCCAAGGCTTGGTCACTGGTGTAGGGGTAGGCGTGGAAGTAAATACAATCCATCTTCAAACCCCGTTGAGCCATGCGATACGCTGCTACAGGACTGTCGATGCCTCCACTCAAGAGTAACATTCCCTTACCTGCAGTAGAGACAGGCAATCCCCCTGGTCCCGGTTTTGGAGAGGTATAGAGATAGGCTAGGTCCCTGATCTCACAATGTATGGTTAGGTCGGGATGTTTCACATCAACCGTCATCTCGGGATACATCTCATGGACTACCTCCCAAGAGAGCAGTCGATCTCATAACTGGTCATGGGAAAACTCTTGTCAGCACGTTTGGCGATGGACTTGAAGGTACCGCTTCCCTTGCTGAAGGTTCATCAGTGATGAGCTTTTTTGGCTGTTTCCCTGATTACCGTGATGTCTTTCTCACAGCGCAAACAGCGGGAATAACCTACCACCCCAAAGGTGGTACCCAGTGCCAATTCAACGGTTTCTTTAGGGCATTCGTTGGTGATTTCAAAGAATATGCGACCTTTTTGTCGGTTGACTTGTGTCCTGTAACCTTTCAGTTTTTTGCTTTATATTCTGTTTCAGACGCTTCTCGAAGGAATCGCGGTTTAGGCCTTTCAGGGAGATTTCTCCAAGTCGAATTAAATAGAGAGTGGAATCTTTCATGCATGCTCCTGGATGAGTGTGGTGATTGCTTCGGCCAATGCCTCGGCTTCTTCTGTAGTGGTATCAGCACTGAATGAGATACGAATGCTGGTCTTTGCCAAGGATGGCGCTACCTGCATGGAGTCAAGGACTCCTTCTCCCTTCTGCTTAGCATTATTACTGCAGGCAGAACCGGAGGAAACGCAAAACCCCTTGTCATAGAGCATCCGGGTGAAAACTTCACTGGGTAGATGGTTTGTGGCAATGTTCAGGATATAGGGTGAACAGGAATCCACAGGCTGATGGCCTGCAAGGATTGAAGACGTTGCCTAAGCAGGGTGTTGATCTGCTTGACCTGCCTCTCATGATCAAAAAACTGCTCCATGGCTTCTTTTGCTGCTTCCACCATGCTGACAATCCCAGGCAGGTTCTCTGTTCCCGGTCTCAGTCCAGCCTCCTGTCCGCCGCCCCTTGAGAGACTCTCGATTGCTGGGTCACTATTATAGAGAAACCCAACACCTTTCGGTCCATGGAACTTGTGTGCGCTGAAGGCGGCACTGTCCACACCAAGTGATTCAAGGGAGAACGGAATCTTTCCGAGAGCTTGGGTAGCATCGGTATGGAAGTGGATTTTCCTTCCTCCCTGTTCCTTCTCATAGGCACGAACTTCACCAACCAGAGCCTGGATGTCCTGAATGGTCCCTACTACATTGTTTACCAGCATCAGGGAGACCAAGCGTGTTTGTTTGGTCAAGGCAGAGCGGAGATCTTCTGCCTTGATGAATCCACCCGGTGCATTCAGGGTTGTGACCTTCCAGCCCAACTGTTTCATCAGCCGTACATATTCCTTGATGGAGGAGTGTTCGATGTTGCTGATTATTACATGAGGTTTCTGGAGTTTCCAAACCAGACTGTTGAAGACGATGGCATTTGCCTCGCTTGCTCCGCCTGTGAAGGTAAGGCTCTCTTTTGGTACAGAAAGAAGTCCAGCCAGATCTTCCCTGGCTTGTTCAAGCTTTTCCTTTGCCTTGATCCCCTCAGCATGAAGACTGCTTGGATTGCCGATGTATGTACTCGCCACTTGTTGGTACACATCGAGAGCGGTTCTGCTCATGATGGTCGTGGCAGCGCTGTCAAAATAGCGTATTTCTTGCATAACGGTATTGTGGGATAATGGGTGGATTTTGCAAGTATGTAGGCCAAAGAGAGCGCTTGTCTTGGACCCCTGCTCTGAGGTATAACAATACTATGAAAAGCATGTTGACTACGCAGCTAGATAATGGCAAGCAGACTGAAGTATTGCTTGCTGATGACTTGAAAGACCTCTCGGCCCATCTTGGTGAGTATGGACGCTTGGTATTATGGGTGTTTGATACGAATACAGCAAAACTATTCAAGCAGCTTCCTCCCAGCCATGTTGTGCTGGAAAGTGGAGAGAGTGCGAAGAATTTCACTTCCTTGGAGCGCATTCTCAGTGCAGCACTTGATGAGGGTCTTGCTCGCGATGGCAGAATTATCGGGTTCGGCGGGGGGGGAGTGGTCTGTGATATGTCCGCCTTCGCTGCCTCTGTGTACATGCGGGGATGCCGGCTTACCTTGGTACCCACCACCTTGCTTGCCATGGTGGATGCTTCAGTTGGAGGCAAGGCTGCCATTGACTTCAAAGGAATGAAGAACATGGTGGGATCGTTTTACCCAGCCAGTGAAGTGCTTCTCTCCATTGATACACTGAGAACCCTCAATGAAAAGGAGTTTCTCAATGGACTGGCCGAGGTAGTCAAACATGCATTACTCAGCCAGGATGAAGAGCTCTATAAGTTTCTTCTGGTACGCAAGAATGAGATTCTCAGTAGGGATCCGAAGACACTGGCCGCCTTGGTGGAACTTTCTCTCAAGGTTAAGCAGTGGTTCATTGAGCAGGATCCAACGGAGACTTTGGGTATCAGGCAGAGCCTGAACTTGGGCCATACCTTTGGGCATGCACTGGAGTCCTCTTCCCACTACTTGCTGTGGGGCCACGGTGCTTGTGTTGCTTGGGGAACTTGTCGTGCATTAGAGGCTGGCGTTGCCCTTGGTGTTACCGACAAGGCCTATGCAAGTGGAGCAACGAAGCTCTTCAAGAGTTTTGGGTATGACATTGAGTACCGTATCGGGCGTGGCGACTGGATTGAATACCGTGACCACCTGCTCAAGGATAAGAAGAAAGCGGACGGGAAGGTGCAATTTGTCCTGTTGGAAAAAAAACAGGGTTCGACCGTCCTCAGTCCGCTTGATCTTCAACTTATCCAGCACTTGGTTATAGCCAAGCCGATTTTCTAGGAAACTATTCCACTAATTTCAACAGGTTGCCATAGATCTTGGTCACCTCTTTTGCATGCTTCTTCATCTGTGCCGCCTCCAAGGAGTCAGCGAGGGTGAGAAGCGTGTAGAGAGAGGTGTCCAAAGCGTCGAAACAATCATCATCTGCAGTGAAACGATAATTGCCATTACCACTCTCTTCCAATGCTACAAAGTACAAGTGTTTACGCTGTTTCTTGCTCTTGGTGAAAGCAAGCAACCAGTGGAGGTTGTCAATGAGGGTGTCGGCATCCTCTATGGTATATATTCCCGAAGGAGGATTGTCCAGAATACCCTTTCCTGGATTTACTTTACCTTGCAACTCAAGAGCAGAGAAGAACTTATCACCGTAGTGGATGTAGAATCCTCTATAGAGGATAGCCACTGGGAAGTTCTTTGGTCTCTTGGGCGCTTTCTCATTCATCTGATTGAGGTAGTTCAAATCCTCAAGCGGAATGATGGCAACAAGTTTCTCTTTCTTTTTTTTCTTTCCACCAAGTACCAACGTAGGATAGGTTCGCTTGTACACCGTAACGGTGGCTTTTCCCTTCTCCTCGCGTTCCTTGATAGCTTTTTTTTCTCGTATCTCCTGCTTCTGTAGTTTGCCTGAAGGACGTTCCTTCTGCACCAATGCAGTAAGCTTGGGGTAGAGCTCAGGGGAGATGTCATCCAACCATGCCTTGTCCAGAGGACTGACACTACGGGCATAGAGCCTGCTGGTCTGTACAATCTCACCGGCTATGATGAACTGTGGAAGACTCTTGAAATATGCGCTTCCCGGGTGTATGAACACCTGGTCAGCAGTGAGACTCTTGTACATGTTTCCTCGTGCCTTGATACAGACATACTGCATCAAGCCACTGGCGATACAACAAAGGTACTCTCTCACCGTTCCTCCACTTGCAAGAGGGAATCCCACGTCTCCGCAGATTTCGCCCAGCTGTTCATTGACATGGACTATCTCCTGCATTCCTTGGAAATCGAGATAGTTTTTTTCTTGCAGAACCGCTGTTTGGCATCCTTGCCGGGGTTGGCCGTATACTGATGGTAAATATTCAGGTAGGAAGCAAAATCCCCATACTCGGTATTGTTGAACCTTCGGTGTGCAGCGCGACTGAGGTCCTCTTCTCCAGGGGGAGGAGGAATGGTGTCTTTGTAGAGAGGAAACTTACAGCGACCAGGACTTCTTCGAGCACATCCGGATGATTCATCATCGCTTCCACTATAACTCGGGAGTGACGGGGGAGCAGGGGAAAACGGCACATCAAGCTGCGACAGTGGTCAACTGACGCTTCTCATCAATAGCCCCGATGAATCTGAGTGTATCCTCTGCACTGGCGATGGCGCTATGCTTCGGCCTTGTGATGAAGGGAAAATGCTCATAGTCGGAAATGCCTAGGTCACTCATACGAAGGACAACCTCACTTAGGTCAGTCCTGAGTATCTCTTCGGTGCCATAGGTAAGCCTGCTCTTGTAATCATCTTCACCGTAGAGACGATAACACACACCGGGACTGGTACGGCCAGCACGCCCCTTCCTCTGTTCACAACTTGAACGGCTTGTAGGAAGAGGAACGAGGGAAGACGTGAAGTCCTTCTGGTTGTAGAAGTTTATTTTTGCAATCCCGCAGTCGATAACGGTGGTAATACCATCGATGGTGACTGAAGTCTCGGCAATATTTGTGGCAACAACCACCTTGGTTTTTCCAGGGGAGGTATCGTTGAAAACCGATTCCTGCTCTTCCTTGCTGAGCCTTCCATACAACGGATAAATCTCCAGTCGTTTGTCGGTATCGGCCATATACAGTGCATTCACACAGTTGGTGATGTCGAATTCCCCGCTCATGAAGACCAGGATGTCACCACTCTGTTTCTTAGCCTCGGTGGTAACAATCTGGGTAATAGCTTCCACTTGGTATTCGAGCGATTCACGTTGCAGTGGTTTATAGATAACCTGTACAGGATAGACTCGTGCGTCAATGCTGACGATTGGAGCTTTGTCAAAGAAATCACTGAACACCTTGGTGTTGATGGTTGCGCTGGAAATGATGACCTTGAACTCCGGGCGCTCCTTCATGACATGCTTGAGAAGCCCTAGGATGAAATCGATGTTGAGAGATCGTTCATGTGCTTCATCGACAAGTATGACTGAGTAGGAACGAAGCAGTGGGTCAGCCTTAAGTTCCATCAGAAGAATACCGTCGGTCATGACCTTGATACGGGTTCCTGGGCTGGTGGTGTCCTCAAAGCGCATCTTGTAGCCTACGAATTCGTCGTTACGGGCTACCTGTTTCTTGATGAACTCACTGACGCTGAGTGTGGCGATTCGCTTGGTTGGGTAATGCCGACCTGTAGGGCATCTGCATAACCAGCTTCATGCAAAATGAGAGGGATCTGAGTGGTTTTTCCACTTCCCGTTGGGCTTTCGACGATGATAACCTGGTTTTCTTCCAGACCATCAAGAATCTCCTGCCGGTGCATATAGACCGGCAAATGTTTCATGTCTTTCAAAATAATTCCTTTCTTATAAGAGCAATTGCCGCCTCTGTAGAGAGAGATTTATGCATCTCTCTGTTCCCTAGGTTCTTCAATGTAATCGTAGAGGACTGTATATCCTTATCTGAAAGAAGGACGGCGAACGGTATTGCATTTGTTTCAGCCCACTTGTATTGGGCTCCTTGTTTCTTGTTGAGCAAATAGATGGCGACTCTCAGTCCATCCTTACGCATTGCCCGGGCGATTCGGTCATAGTGGGAAAAATGCTTAACATCGGTGTTGAAAATTGCCACATCAGCGGAGCTGGCAGATGCTACCAGCGGGCTGGACAACTCTTCAAGTGCTGCAAGCAGGCGATCCAAGCCAATGGAACTTCCCACTCCTGGGAGCTCTTCCTTGGTATACAGGCTTGCAAGATCATTATATCGACCACCACTGCATACAGAACCGAAATGGGGGAGTTCTGTAAGGAACGTTTCGTACACGATACCAGTGTAGTAGTCCAACCCTCGGGTGATTGAGGGGTCGAAGGTGAAGTGTTTCTCAATCCCAGCCTCACAGAGGTAGGAGTAAATGGTTCTCATTCGCTCACTGTGTGGATTCTCTCCACCGGAAAGGGCAGTGAGCCGCTCAAGGGTGGTGAGAAATGGTTCTGCCTCATCCTCTTTGCTGATGTACTCCAGTATGGCAGTTGCTTTCTGTGCGTCGCCTGTGAGTTCGACCAAGAGATTTAGTACTTCCTCTCTTCCAATCTTTCTCAGTTTATCCACTGTCCGGAGAATCTCAACGCTCTGTTCAAGAACTTCATGATGAGCGAGAAAGGCGTTGAACAATCCTCTGTGAGCGATACAGAATTGGTAGTTCTCAACACCCATGACTGAGAAGGAACTGTCCATCATGGAGAGGATTTCAAAGTCAGCCTCAGCATTGTCCACACCGACAATGTCGAAGTCACACTGAGTGAATTCACGATAGCGACCTTTTTGGGGATTCTCTCCTCGCCATACCTTATCTATATGGAAACGCTTGAAGGGGAGGGAGAGTTCACTCTGGTGTTGGGCAAGAAAACGAGCGAAAGGGACGGTTAAATCGAAACGAAGGGCAACATCCCTCTCTCCATTGTCCTTGAAGTGGAAGATTTGCTTGTCTGTCTCGCCTCCACCCTTGCCCAAAAGGACTTCGGTGTATTCAAGTACCGGAGTATCAATGGGAACAAATCCATAGGACCTGAAGTGTTTCTCTAGGTTGTTGATAATTGCTTTCTTCGGGATTTCCATGGAGGGCAAAAAGTCTCTAAAGCCTTTGAGAACCCTTGGTTCTATTATGCTCTTTGCCTTCGGTTCCTTGCTCATTGATTCATACTCCTGTTGTGTTTTTGGTGTGGATGGTGTACAAAGAGTGTATAACGAATCGCTTGTGCACTGCAATATGCGGTTCTTTTAACACCCTATACTTCTATGAGAGCGATATGCTGATACGATACAAACAAGACGAACATGGGAAAACGCTACCTGTTGCGAATATTTACACCCAAACTGAACACAAGATACCTAATCATTTAATCGATCGTGATGCCCTTTGGGCTATCCGAAAACTACAGAACTCCGGTGCTGAGGCCTATTTGGTAGGTGGAGCAGTCCGAGATCTCTTGCTGGGAAACACCCCCCCCAAGGATTTCGACCTTGCCACCAGTGCTTCCCCTCGCCAGATCCAGCGTCTGTTTTGGAATGCAAGGATCATCGGCAAGCGTTTTAAATTGGTACATCTCGTATTCAAGGATAAGGTTCTGGAGGTTTCCACCTTCAGGAGCGGCGAAGAAGCTATGGAGGGAAACAACAATGTGTTTGGTTCCATAGACCAGGATGCCAAACGCCGTGATTTTTCGGTCAATAGCCTCTATTACGATCCGACCAATGGGCAGTTGCTTGATTTCAACAATGCCATGGAAGATTTCAAGAAAAAAAGCGAATCAGCTCTGTTATTCCCTTGGATGAGACTTTCAATGAGGACCCTGTTCGCATGATCAGGGCTATCAAGTATGCATCCATCACCGGTTTTACCCTTCGCTGGAGTATCCGTGTCGCGATCCGAAAACATTCAGGAGAGCTTTCACGGGTATCGACAAGCCGTTTAACTGAAGAGGTAAACAAGATCCTTGGTAGTGGTCATAGTGTCAAGATTTTCAATGAGTTGAATAAATATAAGTTGCTTGTCTTTATGCTTCCTGCATTTTCCATCTATTGTAACTTTCCCCAGGTACAGAAAAGTCTGGAGGAGCTGGATGAGAAGGTCATGCTTGCAAAGCGAGGAAAGAGTGATGAAGTTGAACTCGCTGATATGATTAAGGCACTGGTAGACCCATTGGTTATCTTTGCTGATGACCATATGAGTCCTGATGAACGATTCAAGGAGACGTTCCGCCAGATCAAGGTTTTGATCAGCCCGATGACTCCTTCCAATTATGATATTGAGTTGGCCAGCGAGCGTCTGCTGACTGAACGTGGATTCAAGACTCCTCGAAACTGTGTCAGGTTGCGTAGACCTGCAAACCGTGTTCCCCAACGAAGAAAGGTCACTCCAAAGAGAAAGGGAAGGACAGAAGGAGCAGGGGAAGTCCAATCTGGTTCACGGAGAAGGAACAACCGAAGGGTCCCAAAAAAGGAACCCCCGCCCAAAAGGGTGGAGGGGATACCGGCGAGATGCGAGAAGCAGTGCTGAGGCACATGACCTCTAGCCCCATTCCTCTATCTCAATGTTTACGCTGGATACGAAGATGCCTCCGTATTTCTCAAGACTGTCCGCTATGTATTCCTGAAGCTCACCGAGGGTGGTCGCTATCTGGTGTTGCATTGGTACGCGTAACTTCACCGTGAGGGCGTAGCCTTCTGCTTTTACCTGCACCTGTACCCGTTTTACTTTGATCTGGCTGTCAAACTCATCAAGACAGTGGGCAACCATCTGTGTCAATGCAGCTTCACTCACTGTGGTCTTGCCATATTTGCTGAATTCAGGACGCACGATGGTTTTCTCAAAGCTGACGTTCCTGCGCTGAAAAGGTGCCTGTCTTCCATGTTTGAAGAATACCCGCATTGAGTCGTATGCAATCTGTGGATAGTTGCGGGTGATTTCTATTGATGGTACGGGAATTACATGCTTTCCTTCGCTGTAACGGATACGCATGGCAGTATCAATCTGTTCCTTTGTTGCAATATCCTCGATCCGTAAGAGCTTCTCAGGTTGGGGAAGATTAAGCCGGGCAGCAATTTTATATATCATTTTCTCACTGGTCCCAATGATTAGTATCCTATGATATTTTTGCTTGTTGAGCGCTTGTTTTACTTCCTTCTGATGCTCGGCATCATCGAAGACAGCAGTTCTTACGGCGGAGAGCATATTCTCCTCACGTTTCGCGGATTTGCCTGCAATGATGCGATCTCCACCAATGAGGAGACCGTCGTCAATGATCAAATCTATACGAAATTTTTGGGCTATCAGCTTAGAACGGAAGCTTTTTCCCGTTCCACTCTTGCCGACCAAAGCATATACTTTTATGCCCTTTAATTTCCAGAACGCATATTTAAATACTCGATTCATGGTTTTCATTATACCGAAATTCTTGTACAATTGAACAGCATTTGTTAAAATATGCATTCTGTACTATTAATCACCTACATAAGGAGCGTTATGCATGCAAAGAATACCTACGTTCAGTAAGGGTGGTGTGCATCCAGACGATAAAAAAAGGTATACAGTCGCTCAGAGGCAATTGAACGATTACCCATGCCTTCAGAATTGATTGTTGCTTTATCCCAGCATCTTGGTGCCCCTGCAAAAGCCTTGAAGGCAAAAGGGGATACTGTAATAAAAGGTGAAAAGATTGGGGAAGCTTCAGGCTTTATCAGTAGTGATGTTCACTCCCCAGTCTCTGGAACCATCAAAGAAATACGCAAGGTCACCCTTGCCAACAGCGTCCAATGTGACGCTTTTGTTATTGTTCCTGATGAAGAACAACCCGCTGATGCTGAGGAGAAAATCGATTGGCAGAGTCTTGATGGCAGCACATTGCTCAGCAGCATCAAGGATATGGGTATCGTAGGCATGGGAGGGGCGACATTCCCGGGCCATGTAAAGTTCTCCATTCCAAGGGACAAGAAAGTTGATAGTTTTGTGGTCAATGGTGTGGAGTGTGAACCCTATCTGACTGCTGACTACAGAATTATGCTGGAGAAGGGTGAACAGGCCCTTGAAGCGCAATGATTGCTGCCAAGATTATCAAGGCTGACCGGGTGATTGTTGGAATCGAGATGAATAAACCTGATTGCATTGACCATCTCAAGGAGATAGTCAAGGAGAAAGGGTATCCCATTGAGATTGTTGGACTTCAGATGAAGTATCCACAAGGAGATGAAAAGCAGTTGCTCAAGGCAACGCTTAACCGTGAGATTCCCTCCGGCAAGCTCCCTCTTGATGTAGGTGCAGTAGTGGCGAATATTGGTACGTGTAATGCTATTTATGAAGCAATCGTGTTGAAGAAGAGCCTCTATGAACGGGTTATCAGTGTTACCGGGGAGTGCATCGCCAATCCTAAAAACATTCTGGCCCCAGTCGGGACAAAAATGAGTGATCTTCTCGATTTTTTTTGTGGCGGTTTCTCCAGTGATCCAGAAAAGTTGGTCAGTGGTGGACCTATGATGGGTTTTTCTTTCTTCGATACTGAAACACCGATGACCAAGGGCTCCAGTGGCCTGCTTGCACTCGGTGCACAAAAAAAATATCGTTCAACCGCTTGTCTCAATTGCGGTCGTTGTGTGGCTGCCTGCCCAATTGGGCTGATGCCTGCAAAGCTTTATCGCTATATCACTAATGGTGAGTACGAGGAAGCAATGAAGACCTCGTTGATGGATTGCAAGGAGTGTGGGTGTTGTTCCTATGTTTGTCCTGCACATCTTCCGCTGGTTCATACGATGAAGACTGGAAAGAAATTGGGGAGAAAGAAGAAATGAATAAACCTACTATGATTGTTTCCTCTTCGCCGCATCTCCATGCGAAGGCGGATACCGCGTCCATTATGTGGAGTGTTTCACTCGCACTTGCTCCTGCGACGCTTTGGGGTGTGTATGTGTTTGGAATCAGGTCTCTTCTGGTGCTTGGGGTTTCTGTCCTCACTGCATTGTTGTCGGAATTCTTGCTCGGCAAGTTATACAAGGAATCAACTTTGGGATGGTTCAGCGTTTTTGACCGGTTTATTGGTCGGAATGAATATGAGTCCATCAGTTCCTCTGTTTGTTCCATTCATTGCCAGTGTCTTTGCGATTTTTGTGGCAAAATGGGTTTTTGGTGGCCTTGGTGCTAACTGGGCTAACCCTGCTCTCGCTGGTCGTGTATTCGTATTCTTTTCGTTTACGACACCAATGAGTAGTTTTGTCGCTCCTAGGACCTTGCCTCTGCTCTTCCTGACGCGCTTGCTTCAGCAACACCACTTTCACTGAGCAAGACGCTGTCTCTGGTGGGACATTGGGCCTTGATGGTAGCTCCTTGCTCTCATCACTGGGATACCCTGCAACAGAGTTTGCTCAAAACCTCTCATCCATGACAGGTATTTCTGCCTTTACCATTGATTCCTTCCTTGGTAATGTAGCCGGATGTATTGGTGAGGTTAGTGCACTTGCTTTGCTTATTGGTGGACTCTACCTATTGGCAAGAAAGATTATCACCTGGCATATTCCGGTAACCTATATTCTCTCCACCGCAATCCTGACATGGATATTCGGTGGAATCCCTTCAGGCCTTGGAATGTTCGGTGGAAACATCCTCTCTACAATCGTTAGTGGTGGACTGATGCTCGGAGCCATTTTCATGGCAACCGACTATGTCACCAGCCCAATCAGCCATAAAGGACAGATTGTGTATGCCATTGGATGTGGGTTCTTTACTTTCCTCTTCAGATATTTCGGCAGCATGCCTGAAGCTGTCTCTGTCTCCATCCTCCTGATGAATATCTTCACGCCGATGATAGACAGATATATCATACCCCGAAAATTTGGTGATACCAGAGAACTTAGAAAGAAGCAGAAGGAGGCAAGAGCATGACAAAGAACATTAAATATGGTTTGATTTTGCTCTCCATTTGCGCGGTAAGTGCTTTTGCTTTGGCAATGACGAATTCAATCACCGCACCGGTGATTCAGCAATACGAATTTGAGCAAAGACAGTTGGCGCTGACGGCAGTAAGTAATGGGTATGCAATCGGAAGCGAGAAGCCGGTAGAGGCAGACCCCCATGTTACCTATACCATTGACCTTACCGATAATGGGCAGCTGGTTGGATATATTGTTGGTTTGAAAAGTGCTGGATATGGTGGACAGATGACCTTGGTTGCCTCTTATAAGGTTTCCGGAGAAATGATGGTTGCACAACTCTTGACCCATAGCGAGACCCCTGGACTTGGATCAAAAGCCGCAGACTCATCCTACATGGAAAAAATTTCAAGGAACTGGAGATGAAACCACTGTTCCAACAGATAAAACCATGCTTACCGATGCTGAGGCTCAAGCGATAAGTGGTGCCTCTATCACATTTGGAGCAGTTTCCAGAGCAATTGAAGAAGGGAGCACCTATGTAAAAAATCTTGGAGGTGTGAAATGAGCAAGATGAAAGAACTCTCCAAAGGATTGTTCAAGGAAAATCCAATTTTTTGTACTGATGCTGGGCTTGTGTCCTGTACTCGGTGTATCTACACAGGTTTCAAATGCGATTGGTATGTCTGCAGGTGTAATGTTCGTTTTGCTTTTTTTTAGCAATATGATTATCTCTGCACTGCGAAAATTCATACCAGCTTCAATACATATTCCTGCATACATTGTTGTCATTGCTTCCTTGGTATCATTTATTCAGATGGTAATGCATGCGTATGTACCTTCTGTTTACAATGCCTTGGGAGTGTATCTTCCCCTGATTGTAGTTAACTGCATTATACTGGGAAGAGCTGAAGCGTTTGCGAGCAAGAATACTGTCTTTGATAGCGTATTGGATGCAATCGGAATGTCCATTGGTTTTGCCTTGGGTTTGACGTTGCTTGCATTGATTCGTGAGTTATTCGGTTCGGGTACCATCACCTTGTTCCCTATGGGTAACTTCAGTGGTGTAATCAATATTCCCTGGTTCTACAACAATCCAATTAGAGTGTTTTCTTTGGCACCGGGTGCGTTGTTGATCATGGGATTCTTGAAGGCGTTCTTCGATTGGAACACCTCACGAAAGAAGGACAGATAAAATGAGTTATATTGCAATACTAATAACCTTTATATTTATTAATAACTTCATTTTCTCGCAGTTCTTGGGCATGTGTCCTTTCATAGGTGTCTCGAAGAACAGTGAGAATGCAATTGGTATGGGGGCTTCAGTAACCTTTGTTACTACTGTTGCATCTGTGATTACTTGGGCAATTTATTATTTCTTGTTGGTCCCTTTTAGTCTTGAGTACCTCCAGACGGTCACATTCATCCTCGTGATTGCAAGTTTGGTGCAGTTGTTGGAAATGGTAATCCAGAAGATTAGTCCTGCCTTATACAAGGCATTGGGAATCTATCTTCCCTTGATTACCACCAACTGTGCGGTCTTGGGTATAGCCATCATCAATATTACAAATGAATACAATGTAATGGAAGCCTTTATTGGGGGGGGCTTGCTGCAGGTTTGGGATTCACTTTGGCTATCGTTCTTATGAGTAATATTCGCGAAAAGCTAGATCTACAGCCGGTGCGAAAAGCATATCGTGGCGTTCCTATTGCCTTTATTTCTGCTGGATTGATGTCTTTGGCCTTCATGGCTTTTGACAAGTCATTGATTACCAACCTACATCTGGTATAAGGGGGAGCGTTGTGAATATTGTAATGGCAATTAGTGTAGTCGCCGTATTGGGCGGACTCTTCGGATTCGGTCTCTCCTATGCTGAAAAGAGGTTGGCAGTCAAGAAGGATCCAAAAGCCTTGGCTCTGGAACCTATCATGCCTGGAGCAAACTGTGGAGTGTGTGGGTATGCCGGTTGTGCTGCCTATGCAGCCGCTGTTGCCCTCGGTGAAGCACCTATTGGTCTTTGTAGTCCTGGTGGTCCTGATTTGGTAACCAAGATGGCTGAGATCATGGGACAGAAGGTGGAAGCATCGGGTGAAACAAGACGTAAAGTAGCGCACGTCATGTGTCGTGGAAATGTTGATGTGAGTTCACAAGACTATAAGTATGAAGGTCTTGAGGACTGTAATGCAGCATTCCTGCTCTTTGGTGGGGATTATGGTTGTAAGTCAGCCTGTTTGCATCTAGGTTCCTGTATCAGGGTTTGTCCAACCGGTGCCATCAGCAGGGATACTGAAGGATACATCATTGTTGATGAGAAGAAGTGTATCAGCTGCGAAAAGTGTGTGCAGATTTGTCCTACTGGGGTTATGCACATGATTTATGAAGATAGTGAATATGTTATTGAATGCAACAGCAATGAACCAGGCGGAAAAGTACGAAAAGTATGTACCGTTGGTTGTATTGGTTGTAAAATCTGTGAAAACAAGTATCCTGAATCTGGATGTAAAGTTGACAGATTCCTTTCTACCTTCAATCAGACACTCCCGCACAGCCAGATAGCTGATGCTGCACAGGCGTGTCCGACGAAGTGTATCATCAAGCGGTAATGCATGAAATTATTAATAGGCGCGTATAGTCAAATCACAAGTGCTGAGCCAATGCCCGTTTACGAACGGGCATTGGAGGCTGTATGCAAACCTTTGCTTACCTATCTTCATGCGCATGAAGATGCAATCATGCAACTTTCCTTGAGCATACCTTTACTCGATTGGCTTGATGTAAATCATAGTTCGGTGAATCTCTTGATTTCCGACCTTGCCAAGAATGGAAAGCTTGAGATGCTCACCGGTTCCTTCAATCAGAGTATCTTAAGCTTGCTTTCTCCCAAGGACCGCTCCAACCAGATAGAAATGACGACCACGTATCTAAGAAAGCGGTTTGGTCAGCGTTCCAAGACCCTTTTTTTTAGTTATGGACAGGTTTTCAACCCGCTCTACATCAATACAGCAAATCTCTGCTTTATCGATTCTATTGTCATTTCCACCTCTGATGAGGCAGGCCACCAGCAGTTTAAAGAGCCGTTCATCATGCAGGAAATGGGGAAGTCTGTCTCCATTATTCCTACAGATGGGACTATCAGTGACCTGTTGGCTTCCTTTGCAAGAAAAGCTATCAGCTTTGGGAATTTGATTGAACACATCAGAAGCTACCTGGAAAGCAAACCTCCTTTCGTCATGGCAATGATCAACCTTGACCATCTATTGCAAGGAGGAGTGACTTCTCAGCAGACCATACAACTGTTTGATCTTCTTTTTGGGCATGAAACCAGTTCCATAGAAGAAGCACATCTGCACAATGATCCTCCTAAAAAAAGGGTATCTACAAGCAGGATGGTATGGTATTGATGCATGCAAGGGAGATCTGGGCATCATCAATGAGTTGTTTGTCGAGGATGAAAGCCTTGCCTATCTGTACGGGCGCTATACCACAATGGTGGAAACTGCCCGTATGTACAAGAAAGACAAGGATGTACGAAAACGCTTGGAGGCGTTAATCCAGAAAATGTCATGCGGAAGTATGTACATCTGTGATGCCAACGCACCAATGCTGCGCTCTTCAGTTAGGAAATTATTCTGGCGATATATCAGCGAAGCGGATAGTGTGCTCACTGCTCTCAAGGACTACAGCTATCCAGTGAATAATGACTTTGATCATGATGCCCTTACAGAGTATCTTTTCATCGGTAAGTACCTGAGTTGTGTGGTAGACCCAAAAGGTGGTGCCCTTTCAGAACTTACCTATTTGCCGTCCTTGTATAATTATGGTGACACCTTCAGTCCGCTCTCCCAGTTCGGCAGCACGAGTGGCAATCATCACCAGCTCCCCCCCCGGACAAAAACAGAGATTGTTCAGTGATGTATTTTTTTTGAAAGAGCAATATATCATGGATGAGTATACCAAGCGGGACGAGAAGAATTGCTTGGCTATGGGAAACCAGGTTTACGATATTGAGGGCGTCGACCGAAGGAATACTGAATATGTGGCAACCTGTACAACCGGTGACAGTCCGATCATCGGTGGAAGTTTGCAGATCACCAAACACTTCAAACTTCGTCAGAACACCATTTTGGTTGATATTACTCTCACCAATATTGGGGAAGAAGAAATAAGCTGTATCTATGGTTGTGAGATACCACTGTCGGTAGATTCACACGCTTTCCCCGTTGCCTTTATCCAGTTGGAAAACAAGAAAAAAAATCTAACATGGGAAGAGAAGGAAATAGTTCTTGAACAAGTAAAATCACTGAGAATTTATGATGAACCCAACAGTACTTCCCTGACCTTGGTGGGCGATACACGCTTTACCTTGCTCAAGGAAGATTATACTATTGAATCTGAGACGGTCCTTGGAAATGAAACCCTCTACCAACACACCCTGTTCATGGCCTCATGGCCGCTTGTCTTGGCTAGTGGTGGAGAAAAGAAGATTACCTTGGGTCTTCGTGTTGAACGAAAATAGGAGTACACAGATGTTTTTCCAGAATAAATCACAGTTTGAATCAGTTAAAGAAGAAGCCTACACCGTATGGAGGCGTCTTTGACCCGCAAGATGGAAACTCAGATAGCAGAGCTTGAAGCAAAAACGCTGGTACCTGGATTTTGGGATGATCCAAACAATGCTCAGGCATTGTTCACGGAACTCAACAGTCTGAAGGAAATCTACAATACCTGGAAAGAGTTGATCGATAAAATGGATGAAATGAGTGAGCTCATGGAAATCTATGCAGATGAACCGGATAATGCAGAAGAAGAAGCTCAGATCAATGAACAGATTGAGAAATTACTTGCTACCTACCAGAAGCTACGGGTAAAGACGCTGCTTGATGGAAAGTTTGACAAGAATGATTGCTTTCTCACCATTCACGCAGGAGCTGGCGGTACTGAAGCCAGTGACTGGGCAAATATGCTGATGCGTATGTATCTCAGATATTGCGAGCGTAGTGGATTTAAAAGCCAGATTCTCGATCTTCAGGAGGATGAGGGTGGTATCAAGAGTGCCACCATCAAGATCTCCGGTCAATATACCTTCGGTTATCTGAAGGGAGAGGCTGGAGTGCATCGATTGGTACGTATCAGTCCTTTCGATTCCCAGAAGCGTCGTCATACTTCTTTCACCAGTGTATACGCATCCCCGGTTATTGATGACACCATTGAAATCGACCTGAAGCCGGAAGATTATCGTCTTGATACGTATCGAGCTGGTGGTGCTGGTGGACAGCACGTCAACAAAACTGACAGTGCTGTAAGAATTACCCACTATGCAACAGGAATTGTCGTACAGTGTCAGAACGAGCGAAGCCAGGTGATGAACAAAGATGTTGCCTTCAAGATGCTCAAGAGCCGCTTGTATGAGTATTACCGTGAAGAAAAAAAAGAGAAAGAGCATCAGAAGGATGCCATAGAGAAGAAAGAAATTACCTGGGGAAGCCAGATTCGTTCCTATGTGTTCCAACCCTATACCATGGTCAAGGACCATCGCACAGGGACGACCATCGGGAATATCCAGGCAGTTATGGATGGGGAGATTGAACCCTCATCGAAAGTTATTTGCAATGGGGGCAAAAGGAGGCATAGGGCATGGGCAAAAACATGGCCCTTAGTACAGTATGCATTGTGCTGTTTCTCCTTTGCGTCTCCCCATTGGTTGCACAAGAGGAAACGTTGTCTTTCTCTATTGGCATCGTTCCTCTTGATGCGAGACTGGATACCCTTACCGAAATGGTTGGCAACGTAGCAGAACGCTACGCAAGCAGCTCAATCTTGATGAAAATGAACGGACACTCCTCTCTACACAATGGGAAAAAAAAGAAGCTCAGATTCAGAAAAATAGTGAGCTTGGTAGGGCGTATAATTCACACGATCAAGAAAAAATACAGCAAATATTGGATGAAGAGCTACCAGAGACACAGTTCGGCTCCGATCCCCTTGCGGTAACATACCACCTGGAACAATTTGACCCAAATCTTGCAAGTGCATTGCAAGCGAGTGATGACGCACTTGCTTGGTTCTGTTCAAAAAAAACGGGTATGATGCATTATTGCTTCTGGATTCTGAAGAGCTTGCTGGTTTTCAGCGAATACGGATTCAGTATTATCATCCATTGTTGGCAGGAAAGCATACACTCACAGACTCTATCGTTCAGAACGCCTACTACCAAGTGTTGGAAGAGCCATTCGCAAAGGCCCTGTTCGCTTTAGCCAGCAAAGGTAATCTCGGAATAATCACACTCAACGATATCCCTCCTGGGTTGTCAGTCTTTATCGATGGAGAACCTACAGAACTTCTTGATACTACGCTTATTCTAAAACCAGGACCCCACTTGTTGGGGCTGTATGCACCAGGATACCAACCGGTGGAAATGGAGATTGTGAGTAAGGCTGATGTAATCCAGCCATTCCAATTTTCGTTCGAAGAAGTAACATTTCCTCCTGTGGTAATGCATAGCGAAACAGCAAAGGTGCACTGGTTCCTTGATGGAAAACCCTTGGGAGAGCATCTTTCCATCTCTCTTTCTGATCCTACCTATCCAATGGTACTTACCTTGAGTGGGGAAGGCTTTGCTCAGAGGGTCGTGCATCTAGACAGTCCTCCTCCAAAAACGTTGATGGTTGCTCTGAATGCAAAGGAGTTAGCCTATCCATCTCTGCGTGATGATGCACAGAAGGACTTCTATAAACGGCTGAGAAATACTATTCTGTGGTTCGGAACCTATATCGGGTGTACCGTCTTGAGCCAAATGTATGCGACTGATAATCCACTTTGGCAGGTAGGCTTGGTTGGAACCAGTTCGTTGGCGCTGGTAAGCTCGATTGCAATGGTTGTGGACTTCCTCTCCTATGAATCCATGGCTGATGCAGGTATCTGAATATGATGAGGAGCATTGTATGTTGAAAGGTTTTGGGGCAAAGCTGAAAGCCCTGTTTGGAATCAATACGTTTGATGAGTCGTATTTTGAGCAGCTTGAGGATTTCCTTATTGAAGGTGATTTGGGAGCCAAACTGGCTTTTACTATCAGTGATGAGGTGAGAAAACGAGCAAAAAGCGAAAAATCGAAAACAGCACAAGACTTACAGTTGTTGGTGAAGAATCACCTTTATGAAAAGATCGAAGCATTTCAACCTACCTTGGAACCTGGGACACTGACAGTATTCCTGGTTCTGGGGGTCAACGGAGTGGGGAAGACCACTACCATTGCTAAACTTGCTAGCATGTATAAGAAACAGGGTAAACAGGTCTTGCTTGCTGCAGCTGATACCTTTCGTGCTGCAGCCATAGACCAGCTGGAAGTACACGCAGATCGTCTAGGTTGCAGGATTGTAAAACAGAAAAGTGGTAGTGATCCTGGCTCTGTTGTCTTTGATGCAATCACCTCCGCCCAGGCAAGAGGAGAGGATTTGGTCTTGGTTGATACAGCCGGGAGAATGCACAACAAGGAGAACTTGCTTAGGGAACTCTCCAAGATTGACAAGATTGTGAAGGGTAGGGGTATAGAGGATGTCCACTACAAGAAGTTTCTTGTCATTGACAGCACCACCGGCCAAAACGGGATCAGTCAGGCTGAACTCTTCAATCAGGCAGTGAAGCTTGATGGCCTGATCCTCTCCAAATATGACAGTCTGGCAAAAGGCGGAGCCTTGGTTCAAATCGGTGAAAAGTTTGGCATTCCCGTTTCATTTGTGGGTACAGGTGAGACATACCAGGATATTAAAGTCTTCGACAAGGAAGATTTCCTTAATACGTTGGTAGGTTTGACAGATTAAGATGAAATACCTCGTCTCCATTGCAGCCATGCTTCTCTGCTTCTCCATGTTGTTTGCTTCAACCTTGGTGCAATCAAACAGTATTGCCCAGGAGCGCGGCTCGTTGTCAGGAGACACTCCCTACCATCTCTCTATAACCGATGAAAGCAGGGAACTCTGGGGACCAGAGGGGCTTCTGTGGAAAGAGGCTATTTCCCAAGGGAGGATGGGATTCGAATTGTGTCGCGGTCCTCTTCTGATGGAGAGGTCCAGAGTTCTCGTATCTTCAGGGATGGAGTGTTGCGTGAAGAGCAAATTGGTTCCATTTCCCACTCATACTATTATGGGGAGGATGGGAAGATAGAGAGGGTCACTACCTACCAGGATGGTTCCTTTCAGGAGTCACAGCTTTTCACCTACTCGGCATCGACAGGAAGTTTACTTGCTGTTGTTACGGTGAAGGGGACAGAAAGTTCAATACGCTACTTCAATCAGGAAGGCAAGCAGCATTCGTTCACTTATGCAGATACACAGGGAGGACAGACGTTTCTTACCATTAAGGGCAATACCATCACCAAACCTTTTTTCCTCTAAGTCAGAGGATACACAATTGGATGTGGTTGTCGAAGAGACAGGATCCTTTACTGTTAACCGCACATTACCTGACGGTAGTATTGTGCAAGAGAGCTACGATGAACAAGGTTTGTTGGTTTTAAAGAAAAGTCCTTCCAGTGAGACTGAATACCGGTATAATGAAGAGAACGTCCTGCTCAGTGAACACACCATCAGGGATGATGGGAGTGAAGTTGTGAGTAGATACGAGAAAGGAGAAAAAACGATGGTTGAAGAGCGGGAATCAGGTCGCACTACCAGCATCTTACATTTCCTTGATGACGGGAAGCGGGTCCAGACACTCTATAGTGATGGGCATCCGTATTGTGATATCACATATGCTGCAGGTGGAAAGAGAATTCTATCCATCTCATACCGGTAATTATGCGGCTATTGTTGCACCTTGCCACCCGATATGCCTTCTCCAGGCAGAATCGGCATCGTGGGACAAGTGTGCGTATTGCTCTCGGTCTGGCTCTTTGTCTCTTTGCCATAGTGGCAGTACTGTCTTTTATGCAAGCACTCCAACGAAACCAGTTTGAGGATATAAGGACCTTTGAGTCTTTCGATCTTCAGATAGACCTGCAGAGCAATGACTACGATTCAGCCAATGAGGTTGCGAAACAAATCCAGGAGTTGGTCTCTGTACAGAATGCATTTGTGTATGCAGATATTCCTGTCATTGCCCAGGGCACTGATGGGTCCACCATCGCTGGCCGGCTAAGGGGAATCGATGGGGAGGGGAGGTTTCTCTCCAATCTAAACAGTTATCGAGGGTTTCTCTTCCAAGAAGGGCAGATAGCTGTTTCTTACTCAAATACACGTTCTATTGATATGGGTGAATCTCTTACCCTTACATTTCTGAAGAAAGGAAGGCAAGCGACGGTTGTCCCTTCTAGGAGGGAACTTGAGGTAGGAGCTGTTTATTATACTTCCAGTTACGATTTTGACCATTCTACATTCCTCTGTGATGTAGCAACACTGCTTGCATTGCAAGGCGATGTCCCCTTGAAAATTGGGGTATTTACCTCCCAGGATGTCAAGGAAGTGAAAAATGAAATTGTACAAATGGGCTTTACTCATACAAACACTTGGATGGAGATAAATGCCTCCTTGTATGGTGCAATGGAACTTGAACAGAAGATGATGGCTCTTATGCTCTTCTTGATGGTGGTGGTCATCCTGGTTCATATCAGGAACAGCTCAAGAAGGTTGTTGCTTGCAAAGCAGACTGAGATTGCCATGCTTAGAGCCATTGGGCTCACAAAGGCAAAGGTGCAAACACTGTTTGTGTTGCAAGCGGTAGTGGTGGCATTCATTGGAAGCCTGGTAGGTGTATTTCTCTCCTACGTGGGGATTGCCATCTACCCGACGCTTTCCTCCTATGTGTACCGATCGATGGGAGTCCATCTGGAACTTGAGATCAGAAGTGTTGAACTTCTGGTGCTGTTTATTGTAATTGTAGCTTTCAGTCTTTTTTTGCGTCCTACCATGGAACCCATAAGATTCTGAAGGCTGATATCATGGAGATGTTTACACATGATGAAGTCAAATGAGGTACTCACCCTAGAACAAGTCTCAAAGAGTTTTCCTGCAACCCTCAGGGGAGGGGAGCCCATCCAGATTTTGGAAGGGGTATCTCTTTCTTTGAATCGCTCAACGAGTATTGCCATTACAGGGCGTAGCGGAAGCGGTAAGTCGACCCTGTTACAGGTCAGTGCAGGTTTGCTCTCAGCAGATAGTGGAAGCATCCGATTCGAAGGTAAGGAAATTCCCAAACTTGATGATGAACATCTCAGCCAACTTAGAAGCCGTTCAATGGGTTTTATCTTCCAGAGCAGTCTGCTCTTGGATGATTTCACAGCCCTTGAGAATGTACAAATCTCTGCTATGATCGCAGGATACAGCGAGAGGGAGGCCTCACGTAAAGCTTTGGCAATGCTCGAACTGGTTGGCATGCAAGACCGTCTTGGACATACCAGCGACCAGCTCTCCGGAGGGGAGCGCCAACGGGTGGCTATTGCCAGGGCACTGGTAAATGAACCCTCACTCATTTTTGCCGATGAACCAACAGGTTCCCTTGATGAAAGAAATGCTGCACTGGTTGAAGATCTGCTCTTCTCATTGGTTGCAGAGAGGGAAGTGGCTCTGATGTTGATTACCCACAACCTTGCCTTTGCCAGTCGCTGTAATACCGTCTATCAACTCCATAACCGAAATGTGGAGGTGCGCTCTTGAAGCAAGACCTTCTTCGCCTTCTGGTACTGAGAAAACTCGGATACAAAGGAAGCAGAGCAGCAAAAAAAACGAATCCTTTTCAATCTTATCCTGATTACTTTGGTAGTCAGTGCCTTGGTCTTCGCCCAGATTTTTGTCGTATCGATGAGTAAGGGCATTGCCGACAAGTATGCACTGTTGGGGAATGGGCATCTGCAGATTCATGAGGATTCCATACTTGTATTGCCTGAGAAGGAAGGTGTACTGGATGTACAGCTGGTCTCCCAAAGCTATGCCCTGATCTATAGTCCAGAAGCAAACAAGATGGTAAGGCTCAAGGGTGTTGAGGAAGGGTATTTCAATGAATTAAGAACCTCACAGATTACATTGCAGGATGGGATTCCCAAGGAAAGTACTACGCTGGAGCAGGTACTTCTAAGCACAACCCTGGCAAATGAACTCCAAGTGGGGATTGGCGACCGGGTTGCCCTGATGTTGGTCAGTGACAATGGAATCCGCCCACAATTCTGTGTTGTGGGAAGTCTCTATGATTCAGGATATCGGGAGCTCGATGCAAATCTTGCCTTTTGTGACTATAGCCTGATCCATAGACTCTTCAAGGGAAGTGAGGAGACCTACCATGAATTGCTGGTAACCCAGGATAGGATTGAACCCTTGAAGAGGGACTTCAAGGCTGAAGGGTATGCGGTTACCTCTTGGGATGAGGAGAACTTTACTATTGCTACAAACCTCAATACAAGCCGACAGGTGTATTGGGTGTCATGGTGGCTGTAGCGATGCTCTGTGGGTATTTTATCAGTGAACTGAGCAGGGAACTGGTTGAGGATGACAAGCATCAGATAGCAATGCTCACCTTATTGGGAGCGCGTCATTCCCTGATCCGCAGTGTTTATTTCTATACGGTTATGATGGTGACTGTCTTCTCCATGCTTGGAGGAACCTTGCTGGGTATTATAATGTCAAGCAATCTCTCCCCATTGCTTAGTGCAATCGCCGATCGCTCAATTCCCTCACTTTCCTACTATCTGTTGGAGTTTGGTGTGATCTATCCTATGGGGACATCCTCGTCATTGTATTGGTTTTGCTCTTAGTTAGCGTGTTTTCAGTGCAATTCAGTTTGAGAAGGGTAAAACGAATTGAACCTTTAAGCTGTACACACTTTGATTAACCGGTTTTTTTTCAGTATACTTGCTCTATGAATTTTGAAGTGTTTGTTCTCGGGACCAGCGGCATGATGCCCCTTCCCAATAGGTTTCTTACCAGTGCCATGGTTCGTCGTGACGGCGAACTCTTTCTCTTCGATTGTGGGGAAGGTACGCAGGTCTCCCTGAAAATGCTGAATTTGAAATGGAAAAAAAATCCATTCCATCTTTATAAGCCATATGCATGCAGACCATGTAACCGGACTTCCAGGTATACTCATGCTTTCCAGCCAGGTTGACCGGGATGAGCCGCTTACGCTCTATGGACCTCCCAAGCTCAAGGAGTATGTGGATGCCAATCGCAGAATTCTTGATATGTACATCAACTATGAAATCATTGTGAAGACGGTAGAGCCTGGCGTTATCCTAGAGACTGACGATTTCACTGTACGTGCTTTTAGGCTTAATCATACCAAACCCTGTTTGGGGTATGTCATGCAGGAGAAAGACCGTCCGGGAGAATTCCATCCTGAGAAAGCACAGGAGCTCGGAATACCGGTAGGCCCGCTTTGGGGGGAAGCTGCAGAGAGGCGAGGCTGTCACCTTGAGTGATGGCAGGGTAATCTCAAGCGCAGATGTGATGGGAGAGAAGCGTGGGGGGGGCAGAAAGTTCAGCTATGTCACTGACTCTCTCTACCTTCCGTCCATTGCCAAGGAAGTACAACATAGTGATCTCTTGCTCTGTGAGGGTATGTTTACTTCCGATATGGAAGAGACAGCATACGAGAAAAAACACATGACAGCCGGCCAAGCCGCACAGATTGCAAAAGATGCAGAGGTAGCCAAGCTCGGTCTTCTTCACTACAGCCCACGCTACGGGGACAGGGAATTACGCTTCCTGCTTAAGGATGCCAGACAAATCTTCCCTGATACAATTCTTACCAAGGACAGGATGAGTTTTGAGATTCCTTTGAAAGATTAGTTTTCTTCCCAGTTGCTGCTGCAGGCACTCTGTGCTTCGTGCAGCAATTGTTCCTTGTCAATAATTCTGCCGTTCCGTGAAGCAAAACCAAGTTGTAATGAAGAACCAGAGAACTCCTTCTGGCAACTCTCAATGATTGAGAGTGTGAATGAGCGCGCTTCGTCTCCATTGTAGAAGGGAAGGACCATGGCAATTTTTCCACCTTCAAGTGTAAAGCTGTAGGCAAGTTCCCCGCTGAGCATCATTAGCTTGTTTGCTATCAGGGAAGCAGGACCTTCTGTGACTTCAATCATGACCAAGGTAAGATCGTAATCCATCTCCTTGGAGTTGTCCAATTCCATTTCCAGGATAGTATCAAAGTCTGTGTTGTAGGTAATATTCTCAGCAACCGGTTTGGCGATTTCTGCTTCTGCTTGCAGTGTTTCTTGTTCAGGTTCTGCTTTTTCGAAGCGCTCTACCATTGCTGCTTCTTCCCTGGGAACCATTGGCTCAACCGAGGCTACTGCCTGTGGTTTAAGCTCTTCTTCCTCGATGGTTTGTTGCATTTGGGAAATATTCGCTTGCACTTTCTGTTGGCTGAGCAGCATCTCGTCACTGTGAAGGTGGCTTGGGTCGTCACCGGGAAGGGTATAGAATGGTTTGTCATACGCATTGGGAGGAAGCTTGTCGACTTGATCGGCATACTCTTCATCTCTTCTACGGGCGATCATAACACCAACCTCAATCATGATTAGGCCGAGAAGGATAGGGAATAACTTAACCAAAATGTCGTAAATCTGTTGTTGATTGACATCGTAGAGCGGTAACAGGTACCGTGAGGCAACATAGAGGCCGGCCAAGAGAAGAAATACGGTAAGGAACAGACTAAGGAAAATCTGCCGTCCATAGTGTTTATTTTCAGACATTGCCACCTCCATACAAACTTTACACCAGTATTAATGGTATAGTATCATACTTAGTATAGTGTATTGAAGGATGGCATGACAAGAAAAAAATTCCGCTACTATTCGCTTTCAGCCTAGTTTTTATCTTTTCTTTGCTCATGGCAGTGTTTGGCAACGGTGGCTTTTTGCACAATCGCGCCTTAAAGACTGAAATAGAGAGACTTTCCTATGAGCAAACGGTACTTTCATTACAGGTGGATTCCCTTGAGCGACAGCGAGAAGAAGCCACCAGTGAGGATGCTCTTAGGGATGCTGCCTTCAAGTATGGGTACCAGAGTGAAGGGGAACAGGTATATTACTTCGTTGATGAAGAAAATGGTTCAATTTCCCATGAAAATAAGAAAATCCTTACCTTCGAGTCGGGCGGAACTTTGGGGTTTACTGGAATTCCTACCATATATCTAGCTCTTGCCTCCCTAGTCATGGCAACGTTGATTACGCTATGCTATGCATGGATGCTAAAAAAAAGGCGGAGGCACATGTATGAGTTGGAGAAGTGAGGAAGCAGAACTCCTCTATAAATCAGAACCAGAGACCTTGGACCGATGTGTGGTTCATCTGCAGGAGGATAAACTTATGATCCTTCCCTGTGACACAATCTATGGTCTTAGTGGGAAGTTGATACAACACTGCAAAAACTACGAGCCTTGAAGGAGCATATGGGACAGCAACAGTTTGCTGTCTTGGCAACCCTGGAGCAAGCACAACAGCTCTGTATTGTTCCAGAGGTTCTCCATGAGCATTGGCCCTGCCCACTCACTTGCATTCTTCCCAATAGAGAGGGAGAAGGGACGAGTGCAATAAGGGTCCCAAAGGATCCTTTCATACAGGAATTGCTTACACGCCTTGGTTCTCCAATCTACTCAACTGCCGTAAACCCCCATGGATTTTCCATAACCAATATCACCGATATTATCTTCACATACAAAGAAAAGGTGCAGGCCATTGTCGTGGATCCACTCAGGCAGCGGGATACTCCCTCCACCTTGATTGATTGTACGACAACTCCCTACACCTTGTTGCGCTGTGGCGACTATGATGCGTCCTCGCTTCTTGCTTAGCGCTGAATCTTCCTTGCCTCCATGTAATACCTTTTCTCATGTGCTTCTCCCATGGAGAAGGTTTTTCTCGGCAAAGCGTTATCCCTGATAATTGAGTCAAAGAAGGTAGCTTTGGACACTTCCGGCAGGATAAGTCCAATGTTTCCATCTTTGCGACCCAAGGTTGCGGTTACATCCTTTCCATGGATATAGTCGACACTGGCAATTTTCTGTTCTAGCAATGAGTCTATGATCAATTGCAACGTACCGGCGGCAATGGATGCTTTTGGATCGGTGAGTTGTAGAGGTAATAGCCTTGTTTGTCACAGAACCCGAATTTCTGTATTCCATCTTCTTGGTTGATTGCAGAGTCAAGAGATTCCAGGGAGGATACTGTTTCTGTTTCATACTGTGAACAGACTTTGGAGAGTTCTCTTTCGAACATTTGCTTCTCAAGTCCGAAAAGTACGCGATGAATTGGTTCAAACTCCAATCCTTCATCAAAGATATTCTCCAGTTCGACCAGCGCGTAGCGTGCAGGATGATTTTCCCTCTCCTCTGCTGTGAGCGTACTGCGGATATCCATCCAACAGCTCTTTGCCGTTGCAAGGCTGTGGTTGCCGTCTCCCATGGCGTAGAGCAGTGGATTGTCCTTGGGGAGGGATGAAAGCATCCCTTCCAGCGCCTCTGCAATCTTCAGCATGTCTTCATCTGCATCGACAACCCAGGCTTTCAAGGCACCGCCGCCAGCCATCAATTCAGTTTCATAGGCGAGTGGGAGTTGTTCTTTTTTTTTGGCAAGTGGCTCGATGACAGAACGCTTCTCGTCATTGATCAGGACCATGATGTGGGGTAGTTCAAGCGGTGCGTTCTTCCTTATTTCCTTTCTGGGTGGGATTCTGGAGAGGATTGTTCCCTCTGTGGCCCTGATTAGGCTCCGCGAATCGGGCGCATAATCATATTGGTCAAGGTCCAGTGTGACGAGCAACCCCCATCTTCCAATCTTGCAAGACGGTGTGGTTCGGTGTACCAAGAAGAAAGCATTCTTGTAAACAGTGAAGAGATCCTCCTGTACGTATTGCTTCATTGTGGCATTGATTGTCTCGATCCGTTTCTCTGGATGTGCTTCCTCAAGATATACTTCAGGGTAGATCAGATTGAGCGTTGAAGGATCCTTTCCTACGAGTTGTTTAACCTGTTCCCAATATTCAGGTTCTGAAGTATACTGGTCGCAAGCAACAACTGCCCATTTAAAGGGATCTACTGTTGCTTTTGGTATCATGATATCTGCGCGTTTGAGCGCAACCTTCTGGAGATGCTGAGCTACGTTGGACATGTTCATTCCTCTTTTATTTATGAATGTGGTAATATACTATGATAATATTGCTAAATCCGCAACATAAAGTGAGCGTTTATGAGTAAAGCTATAATATTTACAGGTGGCGGAGCACCTTCCAGGCTACCTGCAGATCTTTTACAGTCTGGAGATATGGTAATTGCTGCGGATAGTGGTTATGAGGCTGCCAAAGCCTTGGTATTCCTGTCTCTCTTTGTCTTGGTGATTTCGACTCCACTCAATTGTTCTCTGAGATACGAAACATGAATTATGAGAAGAGTCTTTCGGAAAAAGATGAAAGTGATACAGAGCTTGCGCTTCGAAAAGCGTCATCCCTCGGGTTTTCTACCTATATATTGGTAGGTGGGGGTGGGTTTAGAATGGACCACCTCTTCTCTACCTTCAGCCTCTTTGACCAGTATGGTCCTCCTACTGCCTGGTATACTGCCTATGAGAGTTTATACCTGGTTGGTACGTATCATCGCTTTGAAATACACAATCCACCTCAAACCGTTAGTTTTATTCCGGCAAGTTTTACCAAAGAAGTCAGTGTGACGGCAAAGCAGCTGCAATGGCCGCTTAGTCATTACACACTCTCAATGGCAACTATTTCCCTTTCCAACCGTGCAGAATCTCCAATACTGGACGTGTTTACCTCTGGAGAAGGAAAACTCTTCGTAAGTTTCCCGGTTGCAGACAAGCTATCTTAGGTGATACCATCAATCTATGTTGCAGACACGTCGCTTACTGGCATTTTCCAGTCGAGTACATACCTATACACTCTTGCTCTATCTCTTCTTCTTTCTTGTCTATATAGCAAGTAGTTTTTTTTGCCGTAAGCCAGGACTTTGTGGGGCTGTTGCATTTTTTTCTCTTTCTCTGATCAGCTGGACCAGTTTGCTTTTTTTGGATTCTGGATTCTGGTTTTCTCCCTCTTGGTCTGGCAGGGGACCGAGTATTTCCTGCTTCTGCAGTATTGCTTACTGTTCTCAGGATGATTGCAGTCTTCGCTTTAAGCTTGATCGTAGCATTATTGGAGCATGTGATCACCAGGGGAATTACGATAGGATGATTTTACAAAATACTTGATTGAGGAGTAACCATGGAATTACCACCAAATATCTGTGCTATAAGGGGGGGGCCATCTGCGTACAGGAAGATGTCCCTGAACTAATCGAGACTGCAGCTGCAACACTCTACCGAGAGGTGCTTGCTCTCAATTCCTTGCAGGAACAGGAAGTTGCTTATCTCATGATTACCCAAACCAATGACCTTAAAAGTCGAAATCCTGCCACAGGGCTGAGAAAGGCAGGCTACTGTGCTGCAACCCCGTTGTTCTGTATACAGGAACTTGAGATTGAGGGAATGTTGGAAAAAAGTCATCAGGATGCTGGTTGTTGTAAACCATCCTATGGAAAAAAAACAATTCCTGTGTTTATGCAGGGTGCAGAAGTGCTCCGGCCAGAGTTTGCCCACCCATCCTTGTAAGTAAGGGTGGACTGTTTTTTTTAATGCAAATTGTAAATTTACAGTAAAGAAATGGATATATGTAAATATTAAGTTACTGTAAGGGATATAGATGCTAAACAATGTAGTATAATACTGTATAATTATTGCATAAATACCCATATTGATGCATACTCTATGATAATTTACACTTGGAACCTTAGGAGGCCATATGAAACACAAGTTGCTTGCTCTCTTTCTATTGCTGTTGTCCATCTCCATGCTTTGGGGCGCTGGAACCACCGAAATGGGGGATGCTGCGTATCCAACCAAACCGATTACCATGATTGTACCCTACGGGGCTGGTGGAACCACCGACATCAGTGGTAGGCAATTGGCTGTCCAACTGGAAAAACACCTCGGAAAGAGCATAACTGTTATCAACCAGGGTGGTGCAAGCGGTTCCATTGGTGCCCGCACCGTTCTAGATGCAAAGAATGATGGTTATACTGTCCTTTTCACTGCTGAATCCTTGGGAACCCAGAGAGTTATGGGACTGAGTGAGATGAGTTATGATGATTTCACCCCAATCATGGTAGCAGTCAATGACCCAAAGGTGATTGTTGTAGGGAAAGACTCAAAGTACGAGACCCTTCAAGATTTAGTTGATGACATCAAGAACCGCCCCGGAAAAGTAAAAATGAGCTATACCGGACCAGGTGGATCAGGACACGTACAGGCAATGATTTATGGTAAATTCGGGATGGAAATGGCTCTTACTGCATACCCCGGTGGTGCTGACTGCATCCTCGCTGTATTGGGTGACCAAGTCGATTTCACCAACTCTAACTACTCCACAGTTACCGGCTATCTGGAAAGTGGCGATTTGAAACTGTTGGGCATCTCTGCCCTTGACCGACTGGAAGCACACCCCGATGTGCCCACCCTTGGAGAAATTCTCCCTGGTTCAGAACGCTATCTCTCCAATCCGTTCACCCCGCTTTCTTTCTTGGTGGCCAATGATGTTCCTTCTGAAGTGGTGAATATCCTTCGTGATGCAACCAAGAAAGCTGTACAGGAACCTGCATGGAAAGAGTTTGTAGCCAAGAATTCCTTGGATAAGCTCTATGAGAAATATCCTGATGAAGCATCAATGAATGAATTCTACAAGAATTGGGAGTCCTTGGTTTCCTGGATGCTCTACGATAGTGGAGTTGCAAAATTCAGTCCTGAAAAGTTCGGGATTGAGAAATCACAGTACTAGATATCAATAGGTCTTGCAGAAAACTTCTGCAAGACCATTTGCAAGGAGCTCTCATGGAAGAAACACATCAATCAAGAAGTGGAGTATATTCACGAATCGAAGGATTCGTGTTTCTCCTGTTATCCCTCTCCGCCATTGTCTATTCGCTGGTGGAGCATCAACGCTCAAAGGTAGTATGGCAACAGTCACCCTATCTATTTCCCCTGGTTGTTGCGATGTTTCTGCTTCCTCTCTCTCTTTCTCTTCTTCGCTCAGCCGGAAAGGAGAACAAAGGGGACACCCCTGCGTTGTTCTTGGTTCGTGACACCACTGTGGTAGTGCTAGCAACCATGGTCTATGTCATATTGATGCCCTATCTTACGTTTCTTGTCTCTACTACCTTATTCCTATTCGGATTGCTCTTCTATCTTGGAGAGCGAAGGTATCTCTTTATCAGCTTGCTCTCTGTGGGGTTTACCTCTCTGATGTATCTCCTATTTGGAAAGCTACTACACGTCATGCTTCCATAGGAGGAGGGGAAAATGGATATGTTACTTGGGATTTTTTTTCCTATGCGATTAACCTTCAGTTTGTATTGCTTGTCTTTGCAGGCTCGCTTGCCGGACTTTTTTTTGTGGGTTCCATCCCTGGTCTGTCAGTCTCCATGGCGACAGCCCTTCTGGTATCCATAACCTACTCGTGGCAGACCACCAATGCCCTTGCCACCATCATGGGCGTGTATGTGGTAGGAGTGTTCAGCGGGGCACTCTCAGCTATATTGATCAATATCCCTGGTGCCCCATCTTCGGTGGTAACCACTCTTGATGGTTTTCCCCTTGCAAAAAAGGGAGAGGCTTACAAAGCTTGATCTATGCAGTGATATACTCGTTTATTGGGACACTTTTTTTTGGATTCCTCGCATTGGCTGTTGTAGCTAAGCCGATTTCATCTGTAGCATTGAAATTTACCCCGATGGACTACTTTCTGCTTGCAACCTTCGGCCTGACCACCGTCGGTTCACTCACCACGAAACATTTTGCCAAGGGTCTTATTAGTGCCTGTCTTGGTCTTTTCTTCAGTATGGTAGGCATTGACTCGGTAATGGGGACCGCAAGGCTGACCTTTGGCATTGAGAATTTGCAGGCAGGGATCAATATCGTACCTGCTGGTGGGGCTCTTTGGCTTTTCTGAGGTATTGATGGTTATCTCCACCAGTCTTAAGGGCGGAGATGTCCACTCCCTTTCGTATCAGAAGATGAATACAAGAGAGGTTCTGCGTCACACTCCAATCTCTCTCTGGTATGCAACCATTGGAGTTGTCATTGGCGCACTGCCTGGAGCAGGCGGCCCTGTGGCGGCCTTTCTTGCTTATAGTCAGGCGAAGAAATTGGTTAAGAATCCCACTGTTCCATTTGGAGAAGGAGCTGTGGAGGGTATTGTTGCCAGTGAGTCGGCCAACAATGCATGTATTGGAGGGGCCATGATCCCCATGCTGACTCTTGCCATTCCCGGGGATGCCGTCACTGCTATCATTCTTTCAGTGTTTTATGTCCACGGGTTACGCCCCGGACCTATGTTCATCAAGACAAGTGCCCCCATGTTCCACGCAATCCTTGCAGGTGGTTTTATTGGGAGTATCTTCCTCTTAATCTTGGGTTTGTTGGTAGCTCCAAGGATCAGCAAGATAATTGCAGTTCCGAAGCGGATTCTTCTTCCCTTGGTTACCATACTCTGTATTATTGGATCCTTTGCAACGAACAACAGGATGTTTGATGTCTACCTAATGCTCTTCTTTGGTGTATTGGGCTTTTTTCATGCGACGTCGTTCCTATTCTGTTGCTCCCATGACACTTGCCATCGTACTGGGAGGGATGATGGATTCCAACTTCCGCCGGGCCATATCTCTTGCCTCCAGTGAGGATGCTTTTCTTGTGGCGCTGTTGGGAAGACCCATTACCTTAATCTTGCTTGCTTTGGTTGTTCTTACATTGCTCTCCAACAGCAGGGCATTGAAACGATTCATACGAATGAGAAGGATATGATATATGCGCGTATTCGTTAAGCCCGGTTCCTTGCACGGAAGTCTCCAGGTCCCTGGTTCCAAGAGCCACACCATACGTGCGGCTCTCTTGGGCTTGCTCGCTGAAGGCAGATCAATCATTTGCAATCCGCTCGCTAGCGGGGATGGACTGAGTGCCCTATCCGCTGCAAAAGCCTTTGGTGCAACGGTAGAAGAGAAAGAGGGGTGTTGGGTAATCGAGGGAAAAGGAGCTTCCTTGGTTGCACCTGAGGATTGCATAAACACAGGAAACTCAGGTACTACTACCTGTTTCTTCTCTTCTGTTGCTGCCTTGGTTGATGGATGGACTGTGATTACCGGTGATGAGCAGATTCGTAGGCGTCCGATCAAACGCTTGGTTGATGCACTGAACACCCTTGGTGCAACTGCTTTCCTGACCCGTGAAGGGCAGGAATCTCCACCTGTGGTGATCAAGGGAATCATGAAGGGGGGAGTGGTAAGGATCAATGGAAGTAACAGCCAATATGTTTCGAGCCTTTTGCTCTCAAGTCCATTATCAGAAGGAGATACTGAAATATTGGTAGATGACCCCTTGGAGACTCCCTATGTGCAGATTACCCTCGACTGGATGCAACGCTATGGGGTTGATGTTGAGAGGAGTGAAGACTATACCAGGTTTTACATCAAGGGGGGGGACAACGCTATCGTCCGGGCACGTTTACCATCCTGCGGATTTCTCTGCAGTAGCGTTCCCTTGGTAGCTGCCACACTCAGTGATTCCGACTTGCTCTTGCCGTCCCTCGATTTTGGGGACAGTCAAGGCGATAAACGAGTAATTGAAGTGCTGAGAGCCATGGGTGCCAATGTGATAAAGGATGAGGAAGCGGGAACCCTCTCTGTACGAGGAGGGGCGGCCTTGGGTGGAGGTAGTACGATTGATCTTGGGGATATCCCTGACTCTTTGCCTGCACTCGCAGTTGCTGCAACCCAGGCACATGGAATCACTACCTTTACCAATCTACGTCATGTTCGTCAGAAGGAAACTGACCGTGTAGCTGAGATGGCAACCAAACTCAATGCGCTTGGTTGTAATCTCGTGGTAGGAGAGGACTCTCTTGTTGTACATGGTCCTACGAAGGTGAGAGGAGGAGTGGTTTCTTCCTCTCATGACCATCGTATCGCCATGGCTATGGTTGCGCTTGCTCTTTCTACCGATGAAGGGCTGACGATTGAGGAAGCAGAGTGTGTTTCCGTCTCGTTCCCCGGCTTTTTTGACGCCTTTCGCACCTGTGGGGCAGAAATCAGGGAGATGGATGCATGAATAGGAAAAAGATAACCATCACTGATGTCGCCAGGGCTGCAGGAGTTTCCATTGCTACGGTTTCCAGGGTTGTTAATCATGCCAATCGTGTGGAGCCTTCTGCTGCGAAACGGGTACGTGAGGCAATGTACACTTTGGGATATATCCCCAAGAAACCCAAACGTCCACATGCCATGATTGCACTGGTGGTTCCCAGCCTTGAAAACCCTTTTTTTCTCAACGGTTGTAGAGGGAATTCTTTCCAGGGCAAATATTGAGGGAGAGACGCTCATGGTGCTCTCCTCTGAGGGGAGTGCAGCCAAGGAAGAGGAAAATCTTCGCAGGGCTGCCAAGCTTGGGTGGATGGACTCTTGTTCTGTCCTCTCAGTGAAGCTTCTTCTTCCTTGCTGCCAGCACTGTTTTCAATTTCTACCCCGATTGTGATCATTTACCGACACGATTACTGTGATTATGCAAGTCATATCTACTATGACAATGAGCTGGGTGGGTACCTGGCAACCAAGTATCTCTTGAAGGCTGGACATCGACAGATTGCCTTTTTTGCGAGTTTCTGGAGTGAAGAGCCAGCTGATCTTCTCAATTTCCATGACAGGAGACTCATGGGAAGTTATTCTTCACTCGACCGACTGAAAGGGTATCAGAAAGCATTGAATGAGTATGACGTGAAGATACACAGAGAGCTGCTCAGCAGTACTGGGTATACCTATGAGAGTGGGTATGCCATGACCAAGCAATTTCTCTCTTCTCTCTGTGATTTTTTTTCGGCTATCATCTGTTGCAATGATTCTGTTGCCGCCGGTGCTTTACAGGCACTTAGTGAACAGAATATTGATGTTCCGAGGCAGGTGTCTGTGATTGGGTACGATGCTTCCTTCCTCAGCGATATAACCCGTCCTGCCTTGAGCAGTATCCATCAGGATCCAAAATTGTTGGGTCGAAGTGCATTTGAACAGTTGCAAGCAAGACGAAGAGGGGAAGGGAGAACTGATGTGATTCTCAAGCCAAATCTCATCATAAAGAGTTCAACAGGACAGTGTGAGCGCAAGGAATAGTGATCAGTCTGGTATAAGAAATGGGAGCCGGTATATTCATACAAACCGGCTCCTCATGTAATGCTATTTGGAGTAGAGCTCTACAACCGCAGATTCTGTGACATCGTAGTCGATATCACTTCTTACCGGTAAGGTTACTACCTTAGCTTCCAGTTTCTCTTCATCAAACTCCAACCATGCAGGGATTTTCCTGTTCTGGGCGAGTTTGCGTAATCTGAAGGCCTGCTTGCTTTTTTCTTGGACCGAAATGACATCCCCGACCTTCAGCGTTACCGAGGGGATTCCCACTCGTCTTCCGTTCAGCTTTAGATGGCCGTGATTGATCAGTTGCCTTCCTTCTCTCCGGGTAGTGGAGAGGCCAAGGCGGAATATCACATTGTCAAATCTGAGCTCAAGCAAGGTGAGTAGATTTTCTCCAGTGATTCCATCAATTTTCTCAGCTCTTGCGTAGATGAGCCTGAATTGCTTTTCCAGTACACCATAGATGAAACGAAGTTTTTGTTTCTCTATGAGCTGACGAGCATACACGCTTTGCTTGCGTCGCCGGGTAGTAGTCTTTGTTCTTCGAATGCTTGGTTTGTGGGAATAACCCAAAACCAGGGATCGATCCCTAAATAATTGCATCTTTTGAAAACAGGAGTTCTCGATATTGCCATAGTGTAGTAGTACCACCTAATCGTATTAAATTATTAGCCAAGGCTAACAAATACTATCTATAACAAGTATTTCTATTTATTGCAAGATATCAGCATAGCACTTGTTCAGATTTACTTGGTAGGGATAGCACAGCTGTTTATACAAGACGAAAAAAAGAGACATACCATTATGGTATGCCTCTGGGTGAGCCGACTGTCAGGATTGAACTGACGACCCCGAGATTACAAGTCACGTGCTCTACCGCTGAGCTAAGTCGGCTTTGACTCTGTGCACTATATCGATAGAGAAACAATCTGTCAAGAACTCTGGCAAAAAAAAGGCCTTGCAATGAGAGAAATCAAGAATTTTAACAAAGCAGGTTGACAAAACAATGCAGAGTTTGTAATGTACGAATGTCTTTTGGCATGGAGAGGTTCCCGAGTGGCCAAAGGGGGGGGCAGACTGTAAATCTGTTGGTTATACCTTCGAAGGTTCGAATCCTTCTCTCTCCACTTGGAGGCCTTCTTCTTTGAGGAAGGCCTTTTTTTCCTGTCTATACCGTGAAAAAGGGGTGTCGATGAGTTGCTTCTATGAGGATGGCTTACGGTTTTCTTGTGTTGAAGGTTGCCGTTACTGTTGCAGCTGTGAACCGGGGTATGTGTTTCTCTCGCAACCAGATTTAGATCGACTTTGTTCCCATACGGGTATGGGTGAGCAAGCTTTTATTGAAACCTACTGCCGGATTATCGATATGGGTGCCTTCTCCATGATCAGCCTGAAGGAAAAAACAGAACTACGACTGTGTGTTTTTGAACGAAAAGGGTTGCTCGGTATATGAAGGACGACCTAGGCAGTGTAGGACCTATCCTTTCTGGATGAGTATACTGGAGAGTGAGGATCGCTGGGAAGAAGAAAAGAAGTCATGTCCGGGAATCGGAAAGGGAAGACTCTATACTAAAGAGGAGATTGATGAGCTTTTAAGGATAGATCTTCAACAAACCCCGATCATACGGGATTAGGAAACGCGATGGCAAAGATTTCGGAATCGGTACTTGAACAGATCAAGGCACGAATCCCACTCAGTGAGGTTGTCTCCGATTATGTCACCTTGAGTGCCAGGGGAGGAAGGCTTTGGGGCCTCTGCCCCTTCCATGAAGAGAAAACTCCTTCCTTCTCTGTCGTTGATGAACAAGGTTTCTACTACTGTTTCAGTTGTAAGAAAGGTGGCTCGATGTTCGACTTCCTCATGGAGATGGAGAAGGTGAGTTTTGTCGAGTCTGTAAAGATGCTGTCAAGACGGGCTAATATAGAGCTGGCTGATGAGACTGAAGAGGATCGTGGCAAACGTGACCTGAAAGAGACGTTGTTTGAGTTGTACGACAAGATTGCAGGATCATTCCACTATCTTTTGGTGAACTCAAAGCAAGCCGAGCAAGCACGAACATATCTGAGAGATCGTAATGTCAGCGAGGCAATGTGGGAACGATTCAATCTTGGTTATGCACCTTCTGATGGATATTGGTTGTATGCTTTTCTTCGCAAGCACCACTACAGTGATGACCTGCTCAAGCAAAGTGGACTTTTCAGTCAAAACAATCCCAAGTTCCCGCTTTTCCGCGATCGGTTGATGTTTCCCATTCGCAATTGGCAGGGCAAGACGGTAGCTTTCGGTGGCAGAGACCTCACAGGTACTTCAAAGGCAAAGTATATCAATACTCCCGAGACTATGATCTACAGTAAGAAGCACAACCTCTATGGCTTGTATGAAGCGCTTGATACCATCAAGAAGAGCCAGAAAGCGATACTATGCGAAGGGAATTTTGATGTGGTTGCCCTGCATCAAAGCGGTTTTACCAATGCAATGGCACCCTTGGTACCTCCTTTACCGAGGATCAGGGCAAGTTGCTCAGAAGATACTGCACTTCAGTCCAGATTCTCTTCGACAGTGACAGGCAGGGCAGAGTGCGGCACAGAAGGCATTGGTCATTGCCCAGGATTTCGGGATGGAGAATTCGGTGCTCACCCTCAAGAGTGCAAAGGATGCTTCAGAGTTGGTGCAGGAAAAAGGGGAGGAAGCCCTGCAAAATGAGCTGCAACATGCAGTTCAAGGGTTTCATTATCTTGTAAACAATGCGGTAAACCAGTATGATACACTGACGCCCAAAGGCAAAACCTCTGTATTTCATGCGGTTCGGCCATATTTGGACGTCACACAGTCGTCTATTGAGAAGCAGGATCTAATAAAAACCCTCGCTTCCATATTGAATGTTGACGAGTCATCAATTCTTGACGATTATTCACGTAAGGAGCGGGTTGTTGTTAAACCGGCTGTCAGGAATGAGGAGAGACAGATCCGGGCGTTGAATCCAGCGACTATTTCTGTTGATTTGTATGCAATGCTGACTCTGGTCAACAATAGGGATTTGTATTTGCAAACTCGATACAAATTGGCTGTTGAGGACCTTGAGGATAGTGAAGCTGAAGCTCTTTACGATGTATTGGAGGAGGCCGCACGGGAAGATGTCGGAAAGCATGATGAGTACATCGTGCAGATGATTGAAGACCCGCAGCTACGAAGTGACGTAGCATCGTCCTTTGCCATGGAGGAATTTCGACTGGCACCAGTTGAGGTTCTTACTGAAGCAGTGAATCGAATTCAACTGCGTACGTACGAGAAGCGTCGTTTAAGCAATAAACGACTTTTGGATATTAGTCTTCAGGATGGAACTGAGGATGAAGGGATCGAGGAACTGCTTCGGGAGAAGACTGAGATTGATGCTAAGATAGCACAACTTAAGCGTACTCTTGGACAGGAGATGTAAACAGGTAGGTAAGAAATACAGATGCTTGATGAAACCATTTCGCAGACCATTCTCAAAGACATGGTAGCGCGCTCAGCAGAGACCGGACAGGTAACCAAGGACGAGATACGCAATGCTCTCGGGCCGAAACATGCCACGGATGAGGCTGTCGATGAAATCATGCAAACACTCAGTGAACTGGAAATTGATGTCACAGAGAGTGAGGATGCCCATGTTGCTGGTGTTTTTCCAGATGGTCCAACTCCCGATGAAATCGATACAGATGACCTGGATGAAGATCCGGATGACCTTCTGGATGATGAGGAGAGTATCACCGTTGATGATTTGATTGAACATTTTCCTGATGAACACACCAAAGACGATGATGAGAAATCCAAGAAGAAAGCAAAGCATGGATCTGACTCCGATAGTGATGATGACGATGATGCGCTTGATGAAGATGAAGAGGAAGATGATTCCATAAAGAGTGACTGGACCGCTTTAAGCACCGATGATGATTCGGTTGGAAGTGGTGAACGATTTGTTGACATCTCTAGCTTGGAAGAGCGTGATGGAGACAGTGATCATAGCAGACACAACACAATCCTCGGTACCGACAAGAGCGATACCAGTGGGGATGATCCCATACGCCTTTACCTCAGGGAGATTGGTAGGGAAAACCTTCTAACTGCTGAACAAGAGGTTGAGCTGAGCAAGAAGATGGAAGATGGGGCCTTGATCATCAAGGAAGTCATCCAGGAAAGTGGGGTCATGATCACCCGCTTCTATGAAATCTTCAAGACACTGAACCTTAAAATTGAGGGACAGGAAGAAGAGTACAACGCAAAGGACTACAAGGAACTTGTTACTGTACAGAAGCGCTTCAACCAGTACTACAAGGAGCCTCTGAAGGAAGTTCAGGCTGGATTGAAGAACTACATGGGCAAGAAAGAGCAGATGATCAGCACAGGTGAGGATGTCTTGCGTGATGATGGTCTCCTGAAATCGAGGAAAACCCTGCTCAAGAAGCTTGGAAAGATCGATCTGCAACCTGAGGAGATTACCTCCTTTACCCACGACTTCATTGATGCAGAGAACAGGATTCGCTCATACAAAGAGAAGAAGCAGCAACTGGAAAACAAGTTGCACATAACCAATCCCAAGGAACTTCGTCAACTTGGCCGTGATCTTGCCACCCAAGGCAAGAGTGCCATCATTGAGGAAGAGCTTCATCTCAGCAGTGATACGATCAAGGACTTGATCAGGGAGTTACAGCTCACTGAGAAGGACCTGAAACAGATTGAGTATCAGTTTGAGGATACGTGTGAGAATATCCTGGTTTATTCCACCAAGATCAAATATGGGCAGAAGATGATGAAGGATGCGAAGGACAGACTGATCAGGGCAAACTTGCGTCTGGTTGTCTCCATCGCCAAGAAATACACCAACCGTGGCTTGCACTTCTTTGACTTGGTCCAGGAAGGCAATATCGGATTGATCAAGGCCGTCGAGAAGTTTGAGTACCGCAAGGGCTTCAAGTTCTCAACCTACGCTACTTTGGTGGATCCGCCAGGCAATTACACGTTCGATCAGCGATCAGGCACGGACCATCAGGGTTCCCGTGCACATGATAGAGCAGATCAACAAGGTGGTTAGGGAGTCGAGGATGCTTATGCAGTCCTTGGGTCGCGAACCTACCGACGAGGAAGTGGCTGAGAAACTTGGTTGGACCGAGATCAAGGTCAAGGCAGTCAAGAACGTTGCACGTGAGCCAATCAGCCTTGAGACCCCTGTTGGTGAGGAAGAAGACTCCTTGCTCAGTGATTTCATTGAGGACAAGGAAGTGGAGAATCCAGCCACACAGACAGCATATGCACTTCTGCAGGAGCAGCTGAAGGACGTTTTGGCCACTCTGCCTGCAAGAGAGCAGGAAGTACTGAAAATGCGATTCGGCCTCGATGATGGTTATTCATTGACACTTGAGGAAGTTGGGTTGTATTTTGAGGTGACAAGGGAACGTATTCGCCAGATTGAAGCAAAAGCTTTAAGAAGGCTCAGACATCCCAAGCGAAGTAGGAAATTGAAGGATTTCATTTGAGAGATACAGGGAGAAGATGATGGAAGAAGCAGAAGTATTTGCACGACTCAACCAGTTGCAGGTAGACCTTAGTGACCGTTTTGCGCTTGAGGATGAGATTGTCAAGTTGCCAAGGGATTTGAAGGTCAAGCAAGAGTTGCTCGACAAGATAAACCTTGAATATATTGAGGAACATACAAGAAGTGAAGCGGCTAAGGATGACTTGAAAAGCCTTCACATCCAGTATGATGATGCAGTATTGGCTCGCGAAAACTCTGAGAAGCAGATGGAGTTGATCAGTACCCAGCGTGAATTTGAGGCGCTGGAAAAGAGATCAAGGATGCTGCAGCCAAGGAGCAGAGCTTGCTCAAGCAGTTGCATGTAAAAGAAAAGCAGGTCAATGAGTATAGTGAACGCCTTACTGAGAAAGAGCAGCTGATGTCGCTCCAGAAGCAGGAAGTAGACAGCGAGGCAAGCAAGATTGAATCCCTGCTCGATGAAAAGCGTAAACAACTTGAAGCCCTTGAGAAAAAAAATGCATCGGTTACATTGGTGGTGACATCGATGAGGACCTGTACAACAAGTTCTGCAATATTGTGAAGAACAAGAAGGGCAAGGGAATCGTACCCATCCATGGATTGGTATGCCAAGGTTGTCATATCGTTCTTCCCAATCAGTTCGTCAATGAGGTTAGGGAAGCGAAGGAAATTGAATTCTGCCCGTATTGCAGTCGTATCCTCTTCTATGAGGAAGCAGAAGGTGCAGAAGAGAAGTTCCGCAAGCATGTTGAAGATGTCGATATCGAGGAAGGCGGACTCTCCGACTTTGTCGATAGTAGCGAATTCGACGATTTGCTCTAGGTTTTTTCAAGGTAGGCTAGATGATCGCGGGCGGCTTATGGCCGCTTGAGGAAAGTCCGGGCTCCATAGGACATGACGCCGGGTAACGCCCGGGAGCGGTAACGCTATAGAGAGCGCCACAGAAAATATACCGCCGGTTTTCCGGTAAGGGTGAAATGGTGGGGTAAGAGCCCACCGCACTTCTGGCAACAGGGGTGGCAGGGTAAGCCTCGTCAGGAGCAAAACCAAGCAGCAGGTGGGTTGTCCGCCCTTATCCTGCGGGTCGGTTGCTGGAGAGCCTTGGTAACAAGGCTATTGGATAGATGATCATCACAAACAGAACCCGGCTTATTGCCTGCCTTGTTTTATGATAGACAGGAGAACAGAAGATGAAGAAAACACAATTGTGGAAGCTCCTTCTGTTCTCCTTTTTTCTTGTTTTGCTGCTTTCCTCCTGTGCAAAAGAGGCTCCCTCATTACAAGAGCTCGCACTGCAAGGGGAATGGGATATGTTATACCATGCTGCAAAAAAAAGACTTCAGTGAAACCTATCGCAGTGGGAGTCTCTACTATATTGCACTTGCCCAGACGGAAAGAGGAGACGACGCATCGGCCTTGCGGAGCCTTGATCTGTATCAGGAGATAACCAAAGAAGAGGGAGCCAGTACGGCGGCCCGGAATCTGATGCTTATCCTCGCTGACCGTACGGGTGATGCAGGCTTGGTAGTGCAGCAAGCTGCTGTGCTTGATGAGGCAGGCATGCTTGGAATGCAGGGCGCAAGAGCATATTATCAGGCGCTCATGACCCTGGGCCGCCCTCAGGAAGCAAGCTTGGTGTTTGCAACCTACCTCAGGGAGCAGTTGGATGATAGAGAGTATGCACTCTTGCTACTGGAAGCGGAGGCACCTCTGGAAAAGGTGAAGGAAGCGCTCAGGGAGCTTGAACCTGGACAGATAGTGTATCTATTTGCTTCCATTGCATCCCAACAACCTTCAGCTACATGGGCAGAGAAGTTGGTCCCTCTTGCCCAGGAGTATGAACAGGTTGACCTGACGCCACAAGAGAGACAGGTTCTGTATGCCTCTTTGGCTACACTTTGTAAACAAGCCGATTTCAGGGTTCTGGCCAATAAGTACCAGACCTTGTCGCAGGATTAAATACGCATAGAAAGGATTAAGAATGAATATACTTGAGGCATTAGCCAACGACCTGGTGATGATAGCACAACCAAGCCGATACACTGGTGGAGAATTCCACTATGGAAACAAGAACATGGAAGCTGTGGATTTTCATGCGGCAATCTGTTTCCCCGATCTCTATGAGATAGGGATGAGCAACAATGCCGTAAGAATCCTCTACGATATTCTGAACCGGATGGAACATGTGCATTGTGACCGGGTTTTTTTTCCGTTGCCCCTGATTTCGAAGAACTGCTGAGAAAGAAACAGCTTCCCCTTTATACCCTTGACTTGCATAAGCCATTGCATGAATTGGACCTCCTTGGTATTTCAATTGGCTATGAACTCTGTGCCACCAATGTGCTCCAGGTACTTGAGCTTGGGCATATTCCCCTTAGGAGCAAGGACCGTGGGGATGAGCATCCCATTGTTATCCTAGGAGGACCTGCGGTAACCAATCCCCTTCCATTCTCCCCGTTTGTGGATTTTGTTTTCATCGGTGAAGCAGAAGGTGGCTTGGAACAGGTGGTCCAGACCATGAGAGAAGCCAAGAAGCTGGGTTATGGCAGAGTGGAAACTCTCAAGATGCTCCAGGAATTCCCGTTCCTCTGGTCACCTGAGAAGAAGCGAGCCCTTCGGTTCATCGATGACTCCTTTGGCCTCAAGCATGATGCCCGCTACCAGTACTATGTGGTTCCCTCGTTCAAGGTTGCCCAGGACAATGGTGTTGTGGAGATCATGCGGGGATGTCCCAATGGCTGTCGATTCTGCCATGCAGGACAATACTACAAACCGTATAGGCAGAAACTCTATGAAACGATCAAGGAAGAGGTGAGTCAGTATGTTGATACCTTAGGCTACCGGGAGGTAACCCTCAGCTCTCTCTCCAGTGGGATCATCCTTATATCAAGGAGATGATTGAGACACTCAATGTAGAGTTTGCTTCAAAACACGTCTCTTTTGCCCTGCCCAGCTTAAAGGTTAACTCATTTTCCCTGGGTATTCTCGAGCAGTTGAGCGAGGTACGTAAAAGCGGACTGACCTTCGCCATTGAGACTCCCAAGGAATCCTGGCAGTTAGCAATGAACAAGCCTGTTCCGTTGGAACAAGTCATTGGTATTGCAAAGGAAGCAAAAAGCAGAGGTTGGAAGCTTGCAAAATTCTACTTCATGATTGGCCTACCTGTGGTCGACCGAGAGGAAGAGAACCAGGCTATTGTAGACTACCTCGGTGCAATATGGGATGAGACCCATATACGGATGAATATCAACATCGGAACGTTCATTCCCAAGCCTCATACCCCATTCCAGTGGTGTGCACAGCTAACACCTGAGCAATCCTACAAGCAGTTGAGCCAGTTGAAGAAAATGATCAATGAGAGGATCAAGGGTTGCAAGGTAAGCTACCACGAACCGAGTGTCAGTTATCTTGAGGGCTTGATCAGTAGGGGAGATGCACGATATGCAGATGTAATTGAAAAGGCCTATCAGAAAGGGTGTCGCCTGGATGCCTGGAATGAATACCTCCAGTATGATCTCTGGAAAGAGGCAATTGCTGAGGCTCCCTACAATCCTGAACAAGCAATCTTTGAGGACTATAATGTTGATGGCGAACTGCCCTGGGATTCTGTTTCCCTGCGTGTAGGTAAGAAATTTCTCAAGGAAGAGTGGGATAGGGCGAAGAACTTGCTCTTGAGCGATCGTTGCTACGATGTCTGTGAACACCAGTGCGGTGCGTGTTCCACTTCCCATCAGGTAACTGATGTAATCCATAAGGATCCAATCCTTGAGCAGAAGAAGGACGAGAAACCTGTAGTGGCTGATCTACCCCTGCCTGTGCCAACGAATACGGTACAGACGGTGATTCGTTACTCCAGACATGGTGCTGCGCTCTATGTCAGTCATATCAATGCGATGAGAAACTTTGAGATGGCTTTCCAGCGTTCAGCGCTTGATGTACAGTTTACCCAAGGTTTCAATCCCAAGCCAAAGCTCGAGTTCGTGAATCCGCTTTCCATCGGTATCGCCGGTGAAGAAGAGGTAATGCTTGCTGAATTGGTCGACGACGGAACGCTGGATGAGGAAAAGGTTAGAAGCGAGCTGCAATTTACGCTCAACGAAGGGTACACCATTCTGGATGTGTTATTCCTGAAGGGGCCAAAGAAACAAACGCTTGCAAAGCACCTGAAAGGAAGCCTGTACCGTATCGACACCAAGGGAGAGGAACCCTATACGGAAATGCTGGAAGCGCGTTTGCATTCAGCGGATGCATCCTTGGAAGTAACCAAGGCAGATACAGCTCACCAGTATCTGGTTCGTATTACCGGGGAACGTAATTTGATCAAATTGCTTTTCGGAGCAGATGTTGACAAGTTCTTAATCGCAAGTAAGCTTACAATCAAGAGAGAGAGGCTCTTTGCAGGTTCATGGGACACTGGTTACGTAGAGTATCTAATTACCATCGAATAACTGTTCGGTTCGCCTCAGGCAATCATGCGGTCCTACCATCATCAGGATATCTCCGGCGACCAGCCGTTCAAGCGGTCCCGGGGATAGATTGATAACCCCGTCACGACGGATAGCCACGATGGTAGCACCTGTTTCCTGCCAGAAACGCAACTCCCCCAGGTTTCTTCCAATAGCCTTGCTTTCTTCAGCTATGGTGTACTCATAGAGGGGGGAAGGGATTGGATTCCTTGAATCGGTTGTTCATGGTAAAAAAAAGCTGTTTTGCATTGGCATACAATTCACGGTTGAGGGACTCCTGTTCGATCAGGATTTCTCTCATCCTCTGAAGCAAGGATCGTCCTTCATCATGTTTTTTTTGATGTTTCTTGATATAGGTTTTTTTTGCTTTCTCAGTGCTTAGTACACGTACACCGCTGTTGTGCATGACATGAACCACCTCCAGTTCCTCGAGGAGGGCGAAGGCTCTTCTGATCGTCTCAGGGGAGACGCCGTATTCACTGGACATCAAGGAACGTCCAGAGAGGCGTGTTCCCTCATCAATTTCGTGGTTTGCAATTCTTTTTTGCAATATCATAGGCGATACGCTCGTAGATTGCTCCGCCTTCTTTTTTTTCGCTCTCGTTTTGCACGAGGGTTTTTTTTCTGGTGTACTATCCATACGCTATTCCTTCTAGCGGGTTTCCTCGCTTTTGACCTCCTGCCAAAGTTGATCCATCTCCTCAAGATGTTCCTGATCCAATGGTACGTCCTTCTGTTTAGCTAGTTGGTAGAGAGCATTGAATCGCTTTCGCATCTTCTGGTTTGAACGATGCAAGGCAACCGAGGGATTATAGCCAAGAAACCGAGTAAGGTTGACCGTAGCGAAGAGCAAATCCCCCCCCAGCTCCATTTCCAAATCTTCATTATCATCATTCTGATGGTCTTTTGCCTGCAGTACTTCGCTGAGTTCTTCTTCTACTTTTTTTTCTATCACCCCATCTACATGAGGCCAGTCAAAACCTACTTTTCGGATTTTCTTCTGGATTTCATTGGCCATTTCTAGTGGAGGGAGAGAGGAGGGTACCCTGCTGAAAAAAAATCATCATCACGGCTCTGTTTCCCTTCGACATTTGTCTTGATGGCGTTCCATAGGTCTATGACTTCACCCGAGGAGCCCACTTCAGCGGTGGAGAATACATGGGGATGTCTTCTGATGAGCTTTTCACATACATCATTGATTGACTGGACAACTGAAAAGCCATCCTGTTCCTCGTGGATTTCCAGCAACATCATTGCATTGAGCAGTACATCACCCAGTTCTTCCCTTTGCCCAGCATGATCTTGTTTGATAACCTCATCGATATACTCATAGGTTTCATCAAGCAGGTTTTCTGCCACACTCTTGGATGTTTGCTCTCTGTCCCAAGGACAGCCCTCCTCGCTTCTGAGCAAGGTGACAATGGCATGCAACTGCATCAGAGCGTCCTGTAATGAGTCTTTCTTTTCAAAGGTGAAGTCAATCATATACAACAGTATAACGTTTCCTGCCAATCTTGAGAACCACGAACCGAAAAGGGTTGACATGTAGTTCATACTGTATATACTGTATATAAACAGAAAGGAGATACAGCCTTGGACATCATTCTTTCGAATGCAAATCCTGATCCCATCTATGCACAAATAGCAGAGCAAATACGTTCTCAGATTGTAGGTGGGGTATTGAAAGAGGGTTCGTTGCTTCCCTCAATCAGGGTGTTGGCAAAGGAACTGAGGATCAGTGTTATCACCACTAAGCGTGCTTATGATGAATTGGAAAAGGAAGGGTACATCCAAACCATCGCTGCAAAGGGAAGCTATGTAGCCTCGCGTAACCATGAACAGATCAAGGAAGAGTACTTGAGGAAGATTGAGGAGCATATGCGTGCAATCATGTTGCTCGCGGATTTCTTGGATTTGCAGGAAGATGAACTTGGAATGATGTATGAGTTATTGAAGAGGGGAGATGCGTAAGATGGAACAGGCTATCATATGCAAGGGTTTGAAAAAACAACTAGGAAATTTCACCCTTGATTACCAGGAATTCGATGTTGCACAGGGTACGGTGCATGGGCTTATAGGAGCAAATGGGAGTGGAAAGACCACAACGCTCAAGCTTCTGCTTGGATTATTGCGCCAGGATGCAGGAGAAGTTTCGGTTCTTGGCAGTACGAATATTGGAATGGATGCACAAGCTAGGAATTTCATAGGCTTCATGGTGGAAGATGCAGGCATTCCCAGCATGCTTAACCCGACTGAACTGGGCAGGGTGTTTCAAGGGCTCTACGCAAACTGGGATGCTTCCTATTACAAACAACTCCTGAACCAGTTCCATCTTGATCCAAAAAAAACCTTATAGGAAGTGTTCAAGGGCATGAAGGTAAAACTGCAACTGGCTATTGCTTTGAGTCATCAGTCAAAACTCCTGATCCTCGATGAACCGACCAGCGGTCTGGATCCGGTGAGCAGGGATGAAATCATAACCTTGCTCTCACGTTATAGTGAACATGAGGACCATACGATCCTTATCAGCAGCCATATCACCAGTGATCTTGAGAAGTTGTGTGATTATGTAACATTTCTGGAAGATGGGAAGATACGGCTATCGAGTGAGAAAGATGAACTGCTTGAGCGCTATCGCTTGGTACAGATCCCATCCACAAGGATTGCTGATGTTGAACCGAATGCGATAAAGGAAGGCGCGATGGGCAGTTCCAGAGTGAGTTCCTGATGAGGACTGAGGATGTACCTTCATTCGGTGAAGTGCAGCGTGTTACTTTGGAACAAATCATCATCATGCTTTCGGTTGGGGGGGATTGGTCATGAATACAGTAATTACATTGATGTTGAAAGATATATATGTGTTGAAGAGAAAATCTGAGCCCACATTGTTTTATCATTGTTTTCTTTGCCGTTTTTGCAGGCTTACAGGGCGGATTCCTCTATACTGCAATGTGTACGATGATGATGGTGATGCTTACCCTTACCACGTTTGCATACGACCAGAGTGATGGTTGGGAAGCCTATGTGTCAGCACTCCCTGTTTCCAGGAAGACGGTAGTCCAGAGCAAATATCTGTTTGGAATTCTTACCGTGGTTGGTTCTATTCTGCTGGTGATGGTCTCTTCTGTTGTTTTCAGAGGTTTCCAGATTGAAATGGTGCTGAATGCATTGCAGCTTCAGATCTTGCTTGGAGTATTTTTCCTTTCATTGAATTATCCGTTGATCCTGAAATTCGGTTTTGAGAAGAGCAGGGTGTGGTATATCCTAATCACGTTTCTGCTTGTGGGAGCGGGGTCAGCACTCACAAGTATTGCTTCGCAAACAGGATTCCAGAATACTGTTTTAGTTTCTGTTTTCATGGGAATACTGGTCTTCGGTTTGTTGGTTGTTAGTTACTTCATTTCACTCAGGATCATAAATAGAAAGGAATTTGTTGAAATTTGACTATGAAACGGTAGCAGAACCCAGAGGACATATGGTACTACAAAGCAAAGGAAGGCTGCCATGTGTGGAATAGTTGGGTATATCGGTAATGCGGTTTCTTCACCAATCTTGCTTGAGGCTCTGAGAAGACTTGAGTACAGAGGCTATGATTCTGCAGGTATTGCAGTCATCTCCAAGGAGCGTAACCTGCAGGTCAGGAAGATCAAGGGCAGATTGTCCAATCTTGAATTGCTGGTCGAGCAGAATCCAGTAGAGGGAAGCTGTGGAATCGGGCACACACGATGGGCGACCCACGGAGAGCTAGTGATTTGAACAGCCATCCCCATACCGATGTTTCTCAAAACATCGCTGTGGTGCATAACGGCATCATCGAGAACCACAGCCAACTACGAGCCTGGCTTGAAAAGCACCAGGTATCGTTTGTAAGCGAGACCGATAGCGAGGTCATTGCGCACTTGATCGACTTCCACTACAACGGAGACCTTCTGCTTGCAGTCAGGGAGTCTGTGGCGCGCCTGGAAGGCTCTTATGCAATTGCCGTGGTCTGCGCTGACCAGCCAGACATCTTGGTAGTGGCAAGAAAGGACAGCCCCCTGGTAATCGGTAGAGCGGATGGGGCCACCCTGATTGCGAGCGATGTACCCCCGCTTCTTTCCCACACCAGGGAGGTCCAGTATCTAAATGATCTGGAGGTTGCCGTTCTTTCCAAGGATTCAGTGCATATCTACAATCTTGAAGGTGAAGAGGTTTCCCGTCCAAGCGAGACCATTGATTGGGACATGGAGGCAGCAGAGAAGTGCGGCTACGAACATTTCATGCTTAAGGAGATATGTGAGCAACCCAAGGCGCTTGGAGAGACACTGAGGCCAAAGCTGGACAAGCAGGGGAAGCTGGTGTTTCCGCCAGATATTGAATCCTTGGTAAAGGGTGCCAGTCATCTCCTGATCACCGGTTGTGGTACTGCCTATCACGCAGCAATGGTGGCTTCCTATGTCATTGAGCAGGTAGCTTCCGTTCCTGTAGAGGTTGTGATCGCAAGTGAGCTTCGATACAAGCGCCATATCAGAAAAGAAAGTGAGATCTGCATCCTTATCAGCCAAAGTGGGGAGACTGCCGATACGATTGCAACGCTCAGGATGCTGAAGAATCTTGGAATACCTACCTTGGCAATCACCAATGTGGTAGGTTGCACACTCAGCCGTGAAGCAGACAAGGTAATGTATACCAATGCCGGGCCAGAAATTGCCGTTGCATCGACCAAGGCTTTCACAACCCAGCTGCTTAGTCTGTTCTCCTTGGCCACCTTGTTGGCAAAAGCAGAACAGTCGGTATTGCTCGAAGCATTGCAGCAGCTTCCCAGCCAAGCCCAAAGGTTGCTCGACCGCCAGGAGGATATCCAGAGGTTTGCCGCAAACCAATTCAACAAGACCAAGGTATTCTTCATGGGACGACTGGTTGATTATGCCATCAGTCTGGAAAGCGCCCTGAAGCTGAAAGAGATAAGCTACACCCACAGTGAAGCGTTTGCTGCAGGAGAGCTCAAGCATGGTCCGATTGCACTTGTAGATACATCCACATTGGTGGTGGCTCTCTGTACCCAACCATCCCTGTTTACAAAAATGGATTCAAATATCAAGGAAGTGAAGGCTAGGGGAGCAACGGCTCTTGTTATTACCTTTGAGAAAGTACATACCTTCGATGAGACTGCTGACATGATCTTCCGCATACCTGAGACTCACCCTCTGTTCAGTCCCATCCTTTCGGTGATGGTAAGCCAACTGTATGCATATTACTGTTCAGTACAGAAAGGTAATGACCCGGATAAGCCAAGGAATCTGGCCAAATCAGTTACTGTAGAGTAACTGGTAATTCCAGAGATTTCCCGTATTCATCTACTCGTTTCTTGACTTGTACTTTTTTTTCATGCCTCAACATGTAATGGATTACATGAACTGGAATAAGTATTGAACTGTTCCAGTAAGGAGGCAGATAAAGTGAAAGCGCTTAAGATTATTGTATTGGTACTACTGTCTGTGGTGGTCATCGTATACGGCATGGCATTCATGATGTATCGCGGTATGGACAATACCTTGCTCAACCAGGAGTATTACCAGACGGTTGTCAGTGACAATGAAATACCCGCATTGGTGCATGATGAGATTGCCAAAATGATTCCTGATATTGTTCGTGATGGTCTCACTGAAGGAAAGACCATCACTGATCCAGTTCAGAAAGCAGGAGTCGACGCGCAGGTGGATTTGATCAGTGGCGCAATCATAGATGCCTTGAGCGAAGAATGGATCGGGAATCAGGTTGTAATGGTCACGGATGATGTGGTGAACAGTCTTACCGGCGAATCCGGGAAATTGACAGCAGTCGTCGATATGGTTCCTAGGCTCGATGAAATTGAACAGAATATTGCCAAAGGATTGGAGCAATACTCCGATGCAGAGTTGATGGCAATGTTCGGAGCTCCCAAGGCGTATATCCCCGCAATTGCAGAACAGATTGTTGATCAGCTTGGTCTACCAGAGACCCTCGTGATCAATGACCTGGTAAACGATATGGCTCCAGGAACCATCACCATGGTCCGTGGATATCTTTCCCTCATGAGCACCTGGCTCGGATTGCTGGTCATGATAATCGTTTTCCTGGTATTCCTGGTACTTTGCATCCTTCTGTTGCAGAGAAGCACCGGAATGCAATGGTTCGGAATTATCACAGCGCTAAGCGGTGTATTGTTTCTGATCATTAAGTCAATGTATTCCAACCTGGATAAAATCGGCAGCACCGCAGGTATCGATTTTGGATCACTTCCGGTACCGGCTTCAACAATCGAAGGAATTGTGAAATATACATTCTCACAAATGAACAAAACTGCAATTGTCTTTATTGTTGTTGGTCTTGTATTCTTCGCTGTCGGTCTGGTGATGCCAAAGAAACAGGAACAAGTATAGGTTCTGCAAAATACACAATAAAGGATTTTGATATGTGCTACGGATATGCATGGATGTCCGTAGCATTTTGTTTACAGAGTAACGGACTTGAAGAATTCATGAGTGAAGTATTGTTGGAATTTGGCAATCAATTGTTTAGGAATAGTTTCTAGTTAACAGAATCCCTATTATTCGCGGAATTCAATAGAATCAATTTTTTATTCTTCACTTGCAGTAACATATTGGTATGGTTCTTTAGAGTGTGATGTACCCTAGATTCTCCAGTTCAGTCCAATAGATATTGTTGAAACTTCCCTTGGAGACATTAACTGCACCGTAGATGTGAAGATACATGTTGGACTGTGTGTCTCCAATATAATAATCAGGAAAAGATGAATTTCTTATTTCCGTAATGTCAGTCTCGAATGGTTGTCCATTATATCTATAGAGCTTTGGTGAATTATGAATGGTATATGAACCAACATCGAAAACCAAGTCCATAGATATCGTTGATCCTAAAACTGTTGTTTTTGTGAGTGTACAATTGAAATCAGGAGACGTAGGAGTATTTGCTGAAGCAATATATTCTGGGCCTCGGAAAGTAGTACCAAGATTATCTGAAAAGCGATACAGCGTTATATCATTTACTGAAAGCACTTCATCAGTAGTGATCTGTACCCCACTAAAATTTCTTTTATAATTGGTACTGAATGCAGTTTTGAAATTTTGTGGGTTTTCTGAGTCAGTGATGGTATAGAACAACATCAAAGAAGGACCAGAGCCTGGATCAATGAGGCTAAGATTACCCAGATCATCATCAACACTGAGACTTAAAGCAACCTCATCTCCATTGGTGTTACCATCAGTAAATACTGTACCTGGACCGAAAGTGAATATGGTTGCAATCCCACAAGATGCAAGAAGAGTCAGGACAATAAAAAAAAGACAGACGCAGTAGAAAGAATGGTTATTCTTCTCTTCATGCATCTGCCTCCTTATGGTGTGGGTCTCTAACCTACCCTAACCCGTTTGCTTACAGGAGTGCAAGTCTGTTGGTTGCAAGCTTGGCGTACTCGGAAGTTGGAAACTGGTCAGCAAGCTGCTGGAACGTTGCCTTTGCCAGCTCAGTGTTTCCTGATTTCTCTTGCAGACGAGCCTGCCCGAATAGAGCCTTCGCCGACTCAGCTGCAGTAAACCCGAACTCATCAATAATCTTGGTGTAGTACTCGAGTGCCAGAGAATCATTTCCAAGCTCTTCAACTGCAGCTGCAGCATTGGCAAGTGCCAAAGAGCCAAGATATTTACCATCTGTTTTAGAGTAGACAGAAAGGAAGCTGTCAGCTGCCTTCTGGTACGCTTCATCCTGGAATGCTACCATGCCCAACAGATATTCCGCTTTCAGACTTGGGTATTTACTACCTTTGCCTGCGAGGTCTGTCAGACCAGCAACCAGTTCATCATAGGTTTCCTGGTACGCTTCGTCATCACTTCCCATTGCCTGAAGCTCAACATATGAAGCTTCCAGCAAGTCAATCTCGTTGAATTGTGATTGCAGATTCTTCTGACTCACTGAAAGTACAATGCCCAGTGTTGCCAGTCCAACAATCACAACTATTCCAACGATGATCAACGCCTTCTTGTTTTTACCAAGGAAGCGGTTCAAAGATCCTTCGATTCGTTCAGCCAAGGTCAACTCAGCTGTATCCTTAGAATTATTACTCATGGCTCATCTCCGTTATCAAGGTATATGACACAGGCGGCAGGTATGCCGCCTGTGATTCGGAACACAACGTTAGTTGTCTTCCTTCTCCTTGTCCTCATCCTTGTAACGCATCATTTCAGCCAGGGAGTAGGTATCGTTCTCATTATCCTCATGGATATATTTTGCAATTTCCGACTGCTGAGAGCGTCTTACCATCTCCTTAACGGAGAGTGAGAGCTTCTGGGTAGAAGGATTGCACTCGACAACCATCGCTGTGATGGGATCGCCAACATTGTACTTCTTCAGTACTTCGTCAGTGAACTCTTCATCTGGACCAACCAAGTTATACTTGCTGATCAGTCCTTCGATGTCTCCCATGACCTTCACGAATACGCCAAAGTCTGTGACGTTGGTGACGACACCACTGATCGTGCTGAACTTAGGATAGTCATGACGCAAGGTCTGCCAAGGATTGCCCTCGAGCTGCTTGACACCAAGGCGGATACGACGATTGTCCGGCTCAACGCGGATGACCACAACATCAATCACATCACCTTCACTGCAGAAGGATGCCATGTTCTTGACTTTCTTGGTCCAGGAAATGTCATCAATATGGAGGAATCCATCAATACCCTCTTCCAGGTTGATGAATGCACCACTGTTGGTGATCTTTACAACCGGCTTGGAAAGAGTCATACCGATCGGATAGCGATCAGAAATGGTGTCCCAAGGATTTTCCTCAAGTTGCTTGAGGCCGAGAGAAACACGCTTCTTATCCAAGTCATAACCAAGAATCTTTGCTTCAACGACATCACCTACATCAAGGACTTCCTTGGGGTTGTTGATACGCTTGGTCCAGGACAGCTCACTGATGTGTGCAAGTCCCTCGATTCCGGGCTCAATCTCAATGAATGCACCAAAGGTGGTAATCTTGGTTACCGCAGCCTTGATGGTATCACCGACATTGTACTTCTGCTCGAAGGTGGTCCAAGGATCTTCCTGCATGTGCTTCAAGCTCAGGTTGATCTTCTGGGTCTCCGGGTCGATGTTAATGAGTCTGAGTTGTACAACCTGTCCCTTCTTCACGAAGTCCTTTGGACGGGTAACATGGCCCCAGCTCATGTCATTGATATGCAAGAGTCCATCGAATCCACCAAGGTCGATAAATGCGCCAAAGGAGGTGAATGATTTCACTACACCTTCAACCACATCGCCGATCTGGACAGTGGAGAAGAATTTCTCTTTATTCTCTTTGATTTTCTGGTCAAGATACTCACGTCTGTTCACGACACTCTTAAGCTTCGTGCCACCGTGGAACTTGTCAATGATGAAGTAATCAGTGATACCGATCATGGTCTCGGGATCCTCAACTCTCTGGACATCAGCCTTTGAGAGGGGACAGAAACCCTTGTACTCGCCTCCGAGGTCTACCTCGAAACCGCCCTTGATTACCTTTTCAAACTTGCCCAAAACAGGAGATCTGCTTTCAGAAGCAGCCTTCAGTTCATCTGTGCGTTCTTTGAAGTCGGCACGCTTCTTGGAAACGACGATTTGGCCGCCCTTCCCTTCCTTAGTGATAATGACAACTTTTACCTCATCACCTACTTCAGGAACCGATGCGAATTCGTCACGAGAGATGCGACCCTCGCTCTTATAACCGACATCCACGAATACATACTCGTTGTTTACCTGGACAACAGTACCGGCCACGAGCTGACCGTCTTCGATTCCATCAAGAGATTTAAGATACTCCTCCTGCAGCAAATCCTGCATTCTGGTCTTCTTTTCTTCCATTTCTTGTTCTTCAGCCACTTGATTTCTCCTGATCCTAAATTTACCTATTTACATCGCCCTTGAGCGTAAAAAATAGCAGATAACACTTTCTCACAAACTTGTCCTATAGTCAAGTACGAGGTGTCTATGTACAGGGCATCCTCTGCGACACGTAGCGCACCAACTTCCTTGCCCTTATCAATTTCGTCTCGCATCTTGATCTGCCGTAACACGGTCTCGTAATCTTGACCATCTGGGTGCTGCTTAAGCCGTCGTTCTGCGCGAACTTCTGCCTTAGCATCAAAGTAGCATTTTAAGTCGGCATCTGGGAAGACTACTGTCGTAATATCTCTCCCTTCAATGACAACATCCATATCCATTGCAATCCTTCTGAGTTGTTCATTCACATAACTTCTCAGCGGAGGATAGGTGGATACTTGCGCTACTACTGCGTCAACCTCTGGGGTATGAAGTTTATCTTCAATATCACTCTCATTGACGCAGATACGGTCATCTTCAACAGATAGTGTATAGCGTTTTGCAGTCTCCAAAACTGATGGATAATCCATGGGATCCTTACCTTCCTGCACATGCAGGTAGGTATAGGCACGGTAGAATGAGCCGGAATTGAGATAGTAGAAATTGCAAGTCTTTGCAATCATCTGAGCAATTGAGCTTTTCCCGACTCCTGCCGGTCCATCTATGGCAACAACCATTACCAACCGCCCCCCTGAACTTTTTTTTCTCAAAATATCATTCTCACCACGAAGCAAGGACTGAATCTCAGAGGAAGTAACAATACGGTACTGTCCTGGCTTGAGATCTCCCAGTTCAATACACCCGATACGCATTCTGACCAACTGCTTTACCTCATATCCAAAGTGACTGAGAATTTTACGGATTTCTCTGTTCTTTCCTTCAGTAAGTATGATTCTTGTCCATTTCTTGCTGATAATTTCAAAGCGCTTGATTGTATAAGGTTGTGGCATATCAATCAGGACTCCCTTACGGGCTTCCTCCAGGTCTTCCCTGTGAACCGCTGTGGTACAACTGACCAAGTATTCCTTCTCAATTTCTTCAGAAGGATGCATAATCTTCTGTGCTACATCACCATCATTGGTGAAAAGGATCAAGCCACTGGAATCCTTGTCCAGGCGACCAATATGAAACAAAAGATTCTTGTCTGGAATGTCAATCAAATCACGTGCGTAATTTTTTTTCATTCGGATCCCAGTTTGTACAAACAAAGCCTCTTGGCTTATGCAAGGCGTAGTAATAGGTTTTCTCGCTTGGTTCCACCATCTGGTCATCAACCATGACGACATCTTCTTCATTGACCTTGGTCCCAAGTTCTGTGACTCGTTTTGTATTTACTGTTACTCGGCCAGCGGTGATCAGTGTCTCGCAAGACCTGCGGGACCCACAGCCACTTTTTTGCTAAATAGACCTGTAATCTAAGCGGATATGATAATTTCATGCTTCTTCTTTCTCCTGTGTTGGTTCTGCTTCAAATCGCAGTCGGTCGATATCGGAGAGCTTGGGTAGTGCGCTGATACTCGCTAGGTTGAATTCAAAAAGGAATTTCCTCGAAGTGCCGTAGAGACAGGGATGTCCAGGGACATCCTTTCTTCCGATCACCTTGATATATTCACGGTCTCGCAACAAACGGATAATGGTGTCACTGCTGACTCCACGGATGTTGTCTATCTCCCTACGGGTAATCGGTTGGCTGTAGGCTACAATGGATAGTGTTTCCAAAGCTGCACGACTGAGGCGTCTGTCAACGCGTCTGCCGTAGCAGGAACGAAGCTTATCGTGCAAATCTGAGGAAGGAAGGAACTGGAAGGCACCCTGGCTCTCAGCAAGGTCCAGTCCATGCAGGTACTCACGGTAATGTTCCTGCAGTTCTGTAATGGCTTTTCTTGTTGTTTCCTCCGAGAGGGAGGTCATCTTGCTCAATCGTTCCAAACCAACCGGTTCATTCTCCAAAAAAGAGAATAACTTCAACCAACCGGGCCTCGGTACTCAAGAGGGGGGCTTTGCTTGCCCACTTGCCTCTTCCTATCCACCACTAACGCTCCTATCACTCATCATCGAGAATGATCTGCTCATCCTCACTCTCATCATCATACAGAAAAACGCGACCATCGTCAGTAGTTGTGCGGAGATTATCTGCATCTTCCTCAAAAAACCGTTCTTCTTCCACCTCTGAGATGGGAGAGGTAATGAATTCTTCCTCAATTTCCTCGAAATCATCATCGTACATATGATCAAAATCTTGTTCAAAGGCTTCATCGACCTTACGAATGAGGATAGGACCGAAAGGTTCACTCTGTACCAGGGTGATCATATTTAGTTTGCAAGCATCAAGGATTGCCATGAAGCTGCAGATAATATGTAGGAGTTGATCAGCGTGGACAATAAGTTGTTCCAAGGAAATATAGTCCTGTGTCTCAAACAATTCTTGCATCAGGGCAATCTTCTCATTGACTGTCACCGATTCATAGACGTTGAATACCTTGTTCGGTGTTATGGTGGTCATCAACCGAGAAAAGGTTTTGAGCAAGTCCTGTAGGGAAACTTCACCAAAAAGTTCCTCATCTCCGAATGGAAGGCGGAACTGACTACCCTTTCGGGTTATGAACAACTCAGCACTGGTATTGGTCCCTGTGAGTAATTCTGTATACTTTCTGAATTTCTGGTATTCAAGCAAGCGGTCAACCAGTTCTTGTCTGGGGTCCTGGTACTCTTCGTCAAATTCCAGTTCTACAGGGAGCAACATCCTGCTTTTAATGTAGAGAAGGTCTGCCGCCATCTTGTAGAAAAGAGTAAGGTCACCAAGTTCTGTTACCTTTTCATCCTTGAGGTAGCCCAAGAATTGTTCAGTGATAAGAGAGATGGGAATATCATAGATATTGACTTCAGATTTTTGGATGAGGAACAACAACAGGTCCAATGGTCCGTCAAAGGTGGGAGTATGAAAGGTAGTCCCCTGTGGGACTTGTTCCTCTTGTACTGTTTGTTCTTGCACAGCTTTCCTCTCTCTTCGCGAGTATATCCAACACCTGCCTCAATGACAACACAGAGGCGGAAAAAAAATCCGCCTCTGTATCCTGCAGTGCATAGGAATTACTTGGTTTCAGGAGCCGTTTCTACTACATCAACGGCTCCCTCTTTGGGGAACATTTTTGCTCTGAGTTTCTTATCAAGATCAACGGCAATATCAGGGTTGTCCTTGAGGAAGTCCAGGGTGCGCTCCCTTCCTTGCCCAATTTTCTCCCCATTGTACGAATACCAGGAGCCACTCTTTTCCAACATCTCATACTTGAGTGCTGCATCAAGAATGCTTGCGATATAGCTAATCCCCTCGCCGAAAAGAAGATCCAGTTCAACTTTCTTGAATGGAGGAGATACCTTGTTCTTCACTACCTTGATACGTACACGGTTTCCAATGATATCGTCGGCACTTCTACTGATGGATTCTATCTTGCGAACCTCGAGACGAACTGAGGAGTAGAACTTCAAGGCATTTCCACCGGTAGTCGTCTCGGGGTTGCCGAACATGATGCCAATCTTCATGCGGATCTGGTTGATGAAGATGATGGTGGTATGGCTCTTAGAAAGCAGACCAGTGAGTTTACGTAGTGCTTGGCTCATCAGGCGTGCCTGAAGACCCATATGGCTGTCTCCCATATCCCCATCGATCTCTGCCTGTGGGGTAAGCGCAGCAACAGAGTCGACAACAATGATATCCACTGCCCCGCTCCGTACCAAGGACTCTGCAATTTCCAGAGCCTGCTCTCCGCTGTCCGGCTGGCTGATCCACAGCTCTTCAATGTTTACACCCAGTTTTTTAGCATAACTTGGGTCCATGGCATGTTCTGCATCAATGAAGGCAGCGATTCCCCCGGCCTTCTGGCTTTCTGCAATGGCATGAAGCGCTAGAGTGGTTTTACCACTACTTTCAGGGCCATAAATCTCAATCACCCTACCCTTAGGATACCCACCAATACCAAGCGCTTCATCAAGAAGCAACGATCCAGTGGAGATGCTTTCAATATTACGGTTTTCCTTGTTGTCGCCGAACTTCATCAAGGAGCCTTTTCCAAACTGCTTGTCAATCTGGACCCTTGCTGCTTCCAATGCGTCCCGTTTCTGCTTCTGGTCAGTGGGAAATGTCGTATCTTTACTATTCTTTGCCATGATATGCTCCTCGAATACTCTTAAACCTTACAATATAAGTCCAATTTTCTTTATTCTGCTTCAAGCAGGAGGGTGACCGGACCATCGTTGGTATAAGACACCTTCATATGTGCCCCAAACTTCCCTGAAGATACTGGAAACCCCAACTGAGCAAATTGCTTGAGGGATTGTTCATACAAAGCCTCAGCCTTTTGTGGTGGTGCTGCATCATTGTAGGATGGCCTGTTGCCCTTGCGTAGATTTGCCAGCAATGTGAATTGGCTGACGACCAAAATCGAACCTTCAACATCAGAGAGGCTTCTGTTCATCTTTCCCTGTTCATCAGTAAAAACACGAAGCTTCACTATCTTCTCACATAACCATGCAAGCTGTTCTTCTGTGTCGTCGTGTCCAATTCCCAAGTAGACCAGGAGGCCATGATCAATCTGGCCAGTGATGGTTCCTTCTACAGAAACACTTGCATCCTGGACACGTTGGATGACTGCCTTCATACCTGTGCTCGTTCCTTAATTTCCTGTATGAATGCAGCTCTGTCAGGGGATCCAAAAAAAAGGCACTGCCACACACCGCTACATCCGCTTTCCTTTGTGCAATCTCGCTTACCGTGTTCAAGTTTACCCCACCATCTACACTTATTAGGTAGTTGTAGCCATGTTTTTTCCCTCAGCTCAGCGAGTTGTTCAATTTTCCTGAGCGTGGAAGGAATGAGGCTCTGCCCACCGAAACCTGGGTTAACAGTCATAATGAGAATCAGATCAACCATATCAAGGATGGGTTCGATCATGCTTACCGGAGTTGAGGGTATAAGCGATACACCGGCCTTACAGCCACTGTTCTTTATCATCTGCAAGGTACGATGAAGATGTAATGAAGCTTCCCCGTGTACAGTTATATAGTCACTTCCGCTTTCAGCGAACAAAGCAATATAACGCTCAGGTTTATCGATCATCAGATGCACATCAAAAACCAAATCTGAGTGCGGTCTAAGATCTTGGATGAACTTGGGACCGAAGGTGATGTTCGGGACGAACATACCGTCCATGACATCCAAATGTACCCAATCCGCTTTGCTCGTATTGATGCTCTGTACTTCTTCTGCAGTGCGTGAGAAGTCAGCAGACAACATGCTTGGTGCGATTAGTAGTGAAGCTGTTTCCATACTCCTTTTATAACAGGTAGAGAGAGGTTTTGCAACGACTTCTTCTAGGAAATACTATATATTTGTTAATATGTTTTATGCACTTTCTTTAAATCAATTGCTAGTTTTTTTCAAATCGTGCTATATTATAGAAAAGAAACTATGAATGCAAAACCCGAGCAGGCTATGTCCCGGTCTGCCCGGTTTCTTTTACGTCTTAGAATTGGACAAATATGTTTGGAGGAAACCATGGGATTCCAAGAGATCGAGAACTTGCTGAAAGAAGAGCAATGGACGAGAAGCACCGTAACTACCTATACAACAAGCAGCTTCCAGGAAATGGACAAGAACATCAAGGAGATGGACGAGGAACAGAAAACTGAAGCAAAGAGCTTGTGCGATAAGCACCTTAATGAGAAGGAGCGCAACAGTATCATTGCCATGTACATCAGTGGGTCCATCCAATTGGAACGCAGAGGAGCCGATGATTATCTCCAGCTGCTCAGCCTCATTGAAATGTTCATGGAAGCCAAGAAGTGGAATATTGTTGAATATCTCTCCCAGAAAATTCTTAACCGTGGAGAGAACAAGCATGCCCTTCGCCTGCTTTCCGATTCATACGAGCAGATGGGAAAGGAAGAAGAAAAAAATTCCAGCTTTGGGAGCGTTTGGTCAAGGTGGACTACGAGGAAGTTGAAATTGTCCGCCAACTTGCTGCGCACGCAAAGCAAAAAAAGGAAACAAGGACAAGGCCATTTCCTTTTATAAGAAAGGCATTCACCGACTCATAAAGAGAAAGGATGTCTCTTCAGTGAGAGCAATGTTTACTGCCCTTCTCGATTTGGAAGAAGATAACTTCGGATACTTTATCTCCGTAGCAGACCAAGTGTCTGCTGTGAGCAAGAGTACAGCCGTTGCATTGTTACGCGATCTGGAGAATGCAAGCACGGATGACATCGACCACCAAATCGAGTGTCAGAAGCAGATGCTCGCCCTTGATCGTGAAGATACCTTTGCCAGGGAAAACCTGATAAAGAGCTACAAGACAAAATACAAGACCCACTCCAGGCTCAAGAGCTGTCTTGAGTCCAGTGCCCTAACCAGCAACATCAATCGTGACATCCTCCATAGCATTGAGGATTTCGAAACAAACATTGCGTTTGACAAGGGTACCTTCGTATTCCAGAACAGCACGAACCGGATTGGTAGAATTCGGACAATCGATGAAAGTGATGTCATTGTGGATTTTGCTGGACAGTCAAGCAAGGAAGGCAGCAGAATGTCTACCTCTATGGCTTTCAAGAGCTTGCAGGCACTTCCTAAGAGTCATATCTGGGTGCTCAAGAGCGCCTTGCCTAGAGAGAAACTCAGCAAGAAGGTCCAGCAAGACATTCCTTGGACACTGAAGACCTTGATGGCCAGCAATGAAGGAAAGATAAATCTGAAAGAGATGAAAAAATGAGTTGGTTCCTTCCATCCTTGATGTCAAGGAGTGGACTCCTTGGCTCAACCAGGCCAAGAAGGAATTGATGACCAACCCTCTCTTTGACCTTTCCAGCAATGATGTGGACACTTATCTCTTGCGTTCCACTCCTGTAAGTTATGAAGAAAAAAAACAACTTCAGGTCTTCAGGAATGAAAAGAATATGTATGACAAGATCAAGAGCCTGAAGGATTTCATCACAGCCAAGGGAGACGTCGAGAGTGACTTCTTCTTTGAGATGGTTAGGTATTTCAGTGATCTTTTCTTCGAGGAGAATGGTTCATTCAAGCCAATCGTAGTATCCAATGACATTACGTTCAGCTGTTACCTTCTGCTGGAAGAGCTGGTGAAACATCAGCACATGAACTTCATCAGTTACCCTGATGCATTGACCTTCCCCATGCTCTACGAGCGTTGTGATAATGTTGAGGCAACCTTTGCTGCAATCAAGGATCCTGAACTCAAGAAAGCTTTCATCGACCATGTGGTTGAGGAAATTCCTGGTTGGGAAAAAATCCTTGCAGTTCTGTTTGACTCATACCTCACCGGATACATTCCTGATATCTATAAGCAGAAGAAAAAGTACAGTGCCCTTGCAGGCATTTACCGCGATGCCGTGGAAAACTTCAAGGAAAAAGGTAATACCCTGATCTATCTGCTCAAGAATGGAGACAGGAAGTACTGGGAAAAGGCTGGCATTGCTGCTGAACAGCTACTCTATACTGAGTTGCAATTGCTCGACTTCACCAACCGATGCATCGACAACCGAAAGGATGTACAGGAAAACCGTAAGAACGCAAAAACGCTCATGGGAATTCTTTTTGATGAACGTGCAGTTCTGAACTTTGTAGCAGAAGGGCATGAAGAACGGGCACAGAAAATCTACAGCCTTGTAGCAAACGTGTTCAATCTTCCCGGCGGAAAGAAAATTGAGATCAAGCATGCAATCAGTGAGCAGTTCCCTTCATTCAAGTTTTTTTTGATGAAGTGGAGCCGATCAACAAGCAGAGCGTGGTTCCAACCGGTCTGTTCTGTACTCCAAGTAGTTTTGCTGCGAAGAAGAAGGAAATTGAGCATATCCAGCACGTAGAGTTGCCTGAGGTTGCCAAGGAAATTGGTGAAGCCAGAGAACTGGGAGACCTTCGAGAGAACAGCGAGTACAAGTATGGTAAGGAGAAACAGAGTCTCCTGAACAATACCTTGCGTAGACTTGCCGAAGAGGTTGACGTGCTACGGTAATCACCAAGGAGAAAGTAGATTCCTCCAAGGTTGGATTCGGCACCAAGGTGACTATGATGGATAACATCAATGCTGAAGAAGTGGTGTTCACGATCATGGGACCATGGGAATCCAATCCCAATGAGAATGTCATCAATCTTCTTGCACCTTTTGGCAGAGCTTTGCTCAATCATGAGGTTGGGGAGCGTTTCACCTTCACCCTCAACGAGCAGAACTATGACTTTACGGTCAAGTCGATTTCAGTCGTTGATTTCTAAAAAAAATTCCAAGCCCTCGGCAAGATAATTGCTGAGGGCTTTTTTTTCTCTCTGTGGTAGTATGGGTACATGCAGGAAAGGTATAGCATTGATGAACACAATATCTTGGGCGAATACCCACGTCCTCAGCTGGTCCGAGGCTCCTACGAGAACCTGAATGGTTGGTGGGATTTTGCAATAAGTGATGAAGAGACCAGGCCTCAATACTTTCCACTAAAAAATTCTCGTACCCTTCTCACCAGAAACCACATTAAGTGGACTACAAACTGAAATTACCCCAAATCTAAGGCTTTGGTACCACCGTACACTGAACTATGGTGCACTCTCTGTCGGTACACGACTGCTGCTGCATTTTGAAGCGGTCGATCATCATTGTACTGTTTTCCTGAATGGGATTGAGATTGGATCCCATCGGGGAGGCTACCTCTCCTTCTCTTTCGACATCACCAAGGTCGTGAAGGAGGAGAATGACTTGTTGGTCAAGGTGATTGATCCGGGAGACAGTGAACCCATCATCAGAGGCAAACAGGCAGCTAATGCACAAGGAATATTCTATCAAGGACAAAGTGGCATTCATCAGAGTGTCTGGCTTGAAGAGGTTCCCCAGTTCTATATCGAGAGTCTCACCATCACACCTGATATTGCCCAACACTGTTGGTATGTCCAAGTTATTCCCAATGAAGGGGTTCATGAGGTAACCATCTCCTACCTGGATGGAAACAAGCAGTGCAAAGGCATGAGCAATCATCGCCTATGTTGTCAGATTGAGAACGTACATCCTTGGAGTCCTGAAGATCCATATCTCTACCCTATTACAGTAATCATGGGCAGTGATACCGTAACCAGTTACGTTGGATTACGTAGCTTTGCTGTGAAGGATGGAAGATTGCTGCTTAATGGCAAACCCTATTACCACCATGGTGTTTTGGACCAAGGGTACTGGCCGCAAAGTCTGTACACTGCTCCAAGTGATCAAGCAATTATTGATGATCTGGTCATGGTGAAAAAAAAGTTGGGATTCAATATGGTGCGTAAGCATGCCAAGGTCGAGAGCAGAAGATGGTACTACCATTGTGACCATCTGGGACTGTTGGTCTGGCAGGATATGGTAAGCGGTGGAAGGCCACCGTTTCAGCCAATCATGTCTGCACCACTCTTTGTTCCCGCTTTCTCTCTTAAGGACCAACACTATGGGTTGCTTGGCAGCCAAGATGCAGAATACCGAGAGATGTTTGTCACTGAACTGACGCAGATGATAAAATCGCTCTACAACAGTGTCAGTATTGCCATGTGGGTAATCTTCAATGAAGGCTGGGGACAGTTCGACGCAAAAGAAATGCTCTCACTGGTGAAATCCATCGATTCCAGTAGAACCATTGACCCAACCAGTGGTTGGTACGATCAAGGGATTGGGGCTTTCTCATCCCGTCATGTGTATTTTAAACGGTACCGACATCGTCCAGACAAACTGAAGAGG